>Ga0209629_10003066_pt1 | contig 11758 bp, 3 predicted proteins | sample TergutCu122P5_FD_187286 | JGI IMG/M metagenome (GOLD analysis project Ga0209629, IMG submission 187286) | Cubitermes ugandensis P5 segment gut microbial communities from Kakamega Forest, Kenya - Cu122 P5 (SPAdes) (version 2) | ecosystem: Host-associated > Arthropoda: Insects > Digestive system >...
ACTTCTAGTTTACCCAACTTAGTACCAAGTTCATAAAATTCTTCGTCTTTAATGTCTGTGATAACGGCTATTATTGATCTTCATTTCATTGTGTAGAATAGACTTAACTAAATTCCTTTTTTCAGAGTCTTTTGTTTTTTCTGGCATGGTTCACATAGTCTGAAATATGTGATGACAGACTCTACAGTCACGTTCTTGTACTTGCGATTCAGTTCCTTGATCATGCGGGTTCTTCCACCATGGCCAACAGCGATGTGAGCGTGTATCACATTGAACAGTTCGTCAAAAGTAACATAGTACAGGATTTCTGTTTTTTCTGCAGATAATGGCACTGTAAGTTTCTCTTCGCCTCCAATGTTGAGAATATCATAGCATTTCAACCGCCTATAGTGAACTGTTTGTTTTCCTTTAACACTTTTAGCTACTTTCACTTCATTTAACAGAGAACTGTATCTCTCACTTGTTAAATAAAAGTTGTTATCCTTCTTATTATTCACTGATTCACTCAAAACATCGTAAAATCTTTTTCGCATAATATCACTCATTTTTATGGATGAAATAGGAAAACGTAAAATATATTGGCACAAAAACAGACTGATTCTAGATCATAGCCACTCACACCCGCCTATATTTGCACGAAGTTAGGCTACAACTGGGCGGGTAGGTGCGCAAACAGATAGGAGTCACGAGCATGTTGGGACCTGCAGACTACAGGCTCGGACAGACTCATTGCTCATTTCGGACTTTTACCAATAGGTGTCGGCAAATGCCAGCATTTACCGAAATGGTTTGGTAAAAGCTAGAAATGGAAGCGTTCACAAGCCTTTTTCGGACTTTTACCACCTCACTCTGGTACGTGCTAGGATTTACCGGTAAAACCTAGGATTTACCAACCTTCGAGCTTTTACAGTAACATGTGTATGAATTCTGAGATGTTCACTGCCACAATTTATTACAAGCTTAGGATCACCTATCCCACAATACTGTGGGTGCAGCATTTCTTTAGGGCTCTGGTTTTGGCATTCCTTCCTTATTTTATAAGATATCATGCCTGCGTGTTTTGTCTTTTGCCATGACACCAGTGACAGATTTTATGAAACTTTATGTGAGCATTGTACCACTAGTGTCTGTTCAGCCTTTTCATTTTTGTCCCATCTTGACAGTACCACTATGGCAGCCATACTGCTGAGATAGGCATGATGCTTGTATCATTTTATTTAGCACCCTAATATTTGGTCTTGAAATGGAGCTTAATAAAATAAGGCAACACATATTTATGTGTAGAACACAGAACAGCATGGTGGCTGTGTGAAATTTATGTTCAGCTTTCAATTTAATTATGAATGATATGTTTATGTTATATTTTAACAGCCATAAATGTGGAAGCATTGTAAAACTTTAGCTTTGTCTGACATATTTAACATAGGACTTGTGTTGACAGAAATTGATCACTAAATAATATAGTTATCAATTTACTAACCTAACACTCATTTAAATGTTAATGGCAAATTGGTATTAAAAAACTATCCTTAGTAGCTAGAAAAGTCTGGAAAGTCATTAGCACTAAAATACGTATTTGACCAAATAACTATACAGTATGTATTAATCACTTCTGCTGTCTGGAGGAACACTGCAATACAGAGTCAAGCATACCTTCTATTTGTGCTGTCCTCTGCTAATTGTCAAATTTGCAGCGATTTTTGACCAACGTTCAAACGACAGAATAGCAGTCATTATATAAAGGTGGTTCTTAAGAGTTTTACAGCCCGGCCTCAGAATCATATCTCAGGCAAGTGTCACCTTAGTGTGAAGATGGAAATACCTGTATTCTAAAATGCAAGTTTGACAAAATCAAAGGTGTGTGTGTTCACCAGTGCAGCTATGTCTTTACCCTAAATTGAAAACACCCCAATAATGTCTTGAGCTTCTGCTGTTTGTGTTCAGGAAGTGACAGGTATCTCTCTCTCTCTCTCTCTCTCTCTCTCTCTTTTTAAACAGGGCCATTACACTTGGACAACCCAAATTTTGGTTTTGATAATTTTAATTGAACCTGATGTAGTTGGGCTACTAACCTCTTGACCCAAAGCCATGTGTGACTTCTGCAGCACCCCTTGCAGAGGGTGTTTTGTTGCTCATGTCTCCTGTCACATAGTATTTTGTGTTCCAAAAGTGACATTTCTGACAAATGTGTCTTTGGGTTCTGTGATTGATCTGGTAACAAAAGGTGTCCTCTTAGTGTTGGTCAACCAAGTTTTCCTAGAGGACATTACAAGCTTCTCATTGGTGGTTAGAATTTATTAAAATATTCTTGGGAGCAAAACATCCTCAGTGTGAGATGGTGAAATATTCACATATTACTGTGGGTCAGTGCAGTAGCCAAACCTACTTGAAATTTAATGTCCCATAAAATTTTCAAAACCAAATTTTGGGTTTGTCCAAGCATAATACCCAAGTTGCCCATTTTAGGGTGAATACGCAACTGCACTAGTGAACACCTCCTCCACCAGTTTTGTCCAGCTTGAGTTTTAGAATATTTCCGTTTTCACATACACTAATGGATGACTTGCCTGGAATTTGAAACACATTTTTTGGCTGTGGGGTTGACAGGATGCCTTCAGTGAAGGAACATAGCCAGGTTTCAGAGTAGTCTGGTTACTGGGAATGTGGATTAAAGGTCCTGTACCTGTGTCTGCATTTTTTCCCAGAACCAGTTCTCATTTGAAGTAAAAACTGCTCTACCAATAACACTACATATTTTGATATTTTGAGCATGTGGCTGTATAGCACTCTACTGCAGTGAGCATGTTTTAAATGTTCAACTTACCTAGTAGTTATGTGCAGTACATTTAGGTGGTAATAATATGAAACTAATGTCATTGATCTCATTTGTTTTCTACATTTGCTGGATAGAGTGTGTAATTTTTTAAACTTTGAGTTAGCTTCTTGGTGAAAGTCTGAAAGTTTTTTGAAGCTCAATGAAACTTTGAAATAAGGGATTTGAATTTGAGAAGAGTCATTGCTAGCTAGTGATCTGTGTCCTCTGTATCATGTGCAGAAGTGAGGTTTCTGGTGTGGCATTCATCTGTCCAGATATAATTAGGTAACTGCAGATTGCATGTGTGGGTAGTCAGAAACTACAGAGGATATGTATGTGGTTAGAGAAGTATTGTGAAGGTTACAGGTGTGTGTACTTAAGTAATATAAAAGTTATATTAGAATCACATATGTTGATTTCTAGGCTGCAATAAGAATCTTGAACATCCATTTCACATACCATTTTCCTGCAGATGCATGCAACGAAGCAACACCAACCAGTGCAGCTGCAACCTTCAAACTGGACCTGGGTCGCTTGTATATATCATTATGCCACGTTGTAAGCTCAGACCAGACCACTCTCCTGCTCTACCTTCTAGTTCACCGCAACCGGCACGTCAAGACATATATTATGGCACGCTCAGACATAGAGCTTTTGGTAAGCTTTCAGGAATTTGAGTGTTGAAATCATACCTGCTTGCTAGAAGTAAAGCCTGGTAGAGTACACCGGCAAAGAATGAGCTTCAGAAGAACATTAGGACAAGATTTTGTGACATCATCTGTAGGGTAAATAACCAAATCTGATAGATATTCTAAAACAGTTGAACATATTTAAGATGGGAGACAGTTTCCAACTTCTGTGGTGCTCCCACACACAACTGGCAGGAGCTGAGGAACTTCATTTTTGCACTGTGCCAATATCAAAGATTGTAGTTACTTTAATTGATGGATGTCAGTAACTGTCTGATTGTAAGCTGTATAAAAAGTAGAGATTAAGGGTGCCACAAATCCCGGGTGCCAGGTCACCCAGGTGACTTAGATATTGTACAATGGTGCCTAATATTTGTGGGTTCTTAGTATGGAACTTGCTTCATGTCACCCTTCTGGCATCTGCAGTTTTGAGGTGGCTGCTAGATTTGTGGAAAACTTGTGGGCTCTTGCATGGGACCAGTGACTAAGAAAGGGCAATGTGACTGTTGTGTCTGAAATGGAATAAATATACAGGTGAATTCGGTGTTATTTTACTTTTTGAGTGTTGATGATCGTATCCTGTATTGGTGGTCACAAATAACAAGCAGATTTGTGTAAATTTTAACTCATTAAATGTGTAAGTAAAGTCGTCTATAAATTCACTTCTGGAGTTTGACGAACATTTTGTTAACAGCTCATCATATAATGACACATAGATCTTATCAGGCTGTGCTGTACAATGTTTGAAGCATTTTTCGATTTAACCTTTTAAAGCCTAACGACATATATATATGTCGTACCGCAGCGCTAACTTCCAGACACTACATCTTAAATATTTATTCAACAAATATACATACTGAATATTTTAAACATGCTGCACAATCTCCGTTTTTTTCTCTTCAAAATGTCGTTTATTTCATAATGCTACCTTGTTTGGTTCCTGTATTATTCGCATTTAACCTACAGAGTGTGCTAAAATTTAAATGTAAAATTCCGGCTCCAAAAGGTTAATGGGGTATTCTTGGAAAGATTCTGTCTTCTGGAATGACACCCTGTAATCTGATGTAAATGTACCACCATTTTGGAGGAACCTGCATCATCCATTGTAAGAGGAGAGAAGTGCTCAGAATGTGCAGGGAGCTGGTTTACCATACTATGTGGCATTGCATCTCAGAGGACTGGTATCTTAATATTCATGACTATGGGAACTTCAAATGTTGCATTTTCTTTGAAACTTTTTTGTGCTGTTAAATGGCTGCTGTGCTATAGCTGTATAATTTTATGTAGCTGTTGCTGTGAAATTGCATCAGAATTTTTAACTATGGATGGAGCTTTTTGAAGTCCATGTAAAGTAATGGTTTATGTAGACTATGGTGGAATGTTTTCACTAAACTGTAGGGGACCAGCCAGTACTAACATTTGTGCAAACCCAGTATAAAGTAGATGTGGTTATGTATGCTTAAAATTGATCTGGAAATTTCTTGAAAATTTTAGTTCATTGTAAACACACAGTGTTTGAAGTTGGGGCCGTTTACTCACCCCTAACTATTACCTTATACCCGTAACTTCTATTACAGTTTCATATTTATTTCTGTCTAGTGTGAATACACATTTAACAGCACATTACACACAGAAACATTGTGTTGCAGGTAGTGCCAATACTGAAGACTCTCTACCATGCTCCAGACAGCAATTCTCATCATATATACATGTCTCTCATTATTCTGCTCATTCTAAGTGAGGATGATCTCTTCAATAGGACCGTACATGAAACAGTAAGTTGCTTTATTGAAGGGATAAAATAGCAAATGAAAGAGATGCTTTGTGTACGTGCACATGTGTGTTTCTTCAGAGATTATTTTTAAGTGCACCGTAACTTTGCCACTCCATCACTACTGACAGCTAAACAATATAGGGGTGCTGATAAGTCCTTAGCCCAACCTACTTCCCTATGTATTTTGTTTGATGGTGAGAATGTTTCTTTTGATGCTAGTCTTATTATATATATAAATAGTACCAATATTCCTCCAATTATGATTATAAATTGGATATATGAAACTCAAAATCTTCTGTCGCTGTAGCTTGTTTCCTTCCTGGTCGGGCTGTATGTGAGCTAGGTAACTAGAAGGGTCATGTTTTGAAAGTTCATGTGTTTGGAGCCAGAATAGCATACTTAGTGTAGCAAGCAGGCTGTGGTTGAACAGTCAGCAGCTTGAATCCTGGCAGGGGCTTGAGATTTATCTCTTGTCCAAAATTTCCAATCTTGCCTCAGGGGCCGTCCAGCCTCATATTCAGTGGGTACTGGGGTTCTTTCCTGGAGGGTGATGTAGCTGGGGCAGGTAGTTGAACCTTTACCTGCATCTACATTGAGGTGAGAAACATAGGGAGCTGTACATCTGCTCCCACTTTATGCCTTCATGGTGTGGGCAGGGATGACTTTACTTTCTTCGATGTGCTGCATGGTGGAATATGTTTTTTGACATGTATGGAAGGCAGAGAAAGGTAAATTATTCTGAATTGATAGGTAGTAAATGTTTACCAAATTTAAAAATTGTTAACTTCATTACTAAGTGATATTTTCATCTGTAGTTTGTCTTTCCCAAGTACTTGAACTTCGTAAGAGTTTTAGAGGATAGAATTTGGCATTGTGCATTTTATTTGGTTCTGACAAATACAGATTTGTAGAGCGCACTGTTTTCTTCAGATCCTGAAGGGAGTGACATGGTATACTGAGCGGTCCATCTCTGAGATTTCACTGGGTGGATTGCTGGTGCTTGTGGTGATCCGCACCATTCAGTACAATATGCTCAAGATGAGGGTGAGTAACATTCAGCATGTCTGTTCTGCTCCTTGTAACCATTTTTCTATAAAACATATTTCTCACATATGCTGTTCAAGATAATTGTCTCGTGCACCATTGTTTCAGACTTTGCTTTCTGTAATGAGTGATGTGTAATTAACTTCCAGTAAATAAGCACAGGGACTAAGCTACAGGTTGGACGACTGAGATATCATGATCTGATTCCTGGCCAGTCAAGATTTCCTGTCTCCCCTCACCCTGCCCTCTTGTCTAAGGAATCCAGGCTGGCAGTGGCTGCCACCCAGCCTCCTGTTTGGTGAATACCAGAGTCTCGTAAAGTTGCCAGGGCTTGAAGCTTACAGCTGACCTCTGTTCAGTGTCAGGGTTATGAATGAGTAGAGCTGTACCTCCATTCCTTGATATACCTTCATGTGCATGCGTAGGGTACTTTCCATCTACCTTACAAAGGTATGGTGAGCACATCAGTATTTATTAAGACATTTATAACTTAGCAAATTGCTCCATCTCTCTTGCAAGCCATCTTGAGGTTAATACTTGAATATTTAAAATAGTATAATACATACAACATCATTATTTGTTAACCCAGAACATGTGGCCTCTTACATTTCAATCTATTCACAGCTTGAGTACATTTTAGTTTAAATTCCCATTTTTGTACCTTTTCATATTATAAGTTGTATTTCATACATTACATAAGTTTACAAAGTACACTGTTAGGAATGATTTAATCTACCCATGCTCAAAGTTTTGAAACATGCCTGTTTTTTACACATTGTAGTTTGTGATTCTTTTTAAATCTCTTTATTTTCACTTTATATTTTAGTTCCTGCAAGTATCAGTATAGAAATCTATGAGAGAATATATGTGCAGACTTATATTTTTGAGCATGATATTTATATTTGGTTGAGCAGCTGTTGGGAGTGAAGGCATTTATTGCCACCTTCTGGTGACATGATCTGTGCCCTCATCTTTAAGTGCTTCTTTCATATTCGCATCACCTCACACCACCTGCTGTCCTACAGCTTCCATAAACAAAGTTTGAACTGACACAACTTGAGGTGTAGCTCAATGTAATGAACACAAGGTATACAGCTGCATGATTAATGAGTGTTGTTTTTGCAGGACAAGTATCTCCACACCAACTGTCTGGCTGCGCTAGCCAACATGTCAAGTCAATTCCGATTACTACATCCATATGTCAGTCAGCGTTTAGTTAGCCTATTTGAGACACTTGCAAAGAAATATAGTCGACTTGCAGATCAGATTCAACAGCATGACTCAGACGGGTCAACCCCTGACACAATCCTAAATGTGGAAGACACAGATCAGCCATCAGACCTGGTGAGGCATGGCATTGAGTCACTTTACATGTAGATACTTAATGTTTTGCAGAGGAATTTCACATAGCATCTGTTAGTTTCATTGTGTTTGTCTACAGATGAGCACACATGTTTTTTTCTGGGTATGAGAGTCTCGTTGTGTGAGAAAACTGTGCAGTTCCAGCTTGTATCAACAGATTACATTTCAGTTTCACTGCAGATTCTAAAATTGAAAGTTTTGGCTATGAGAATGCTTGTAACAAACACTGTTACGTTTCTTGTAGTGTAAAACAATGTTACTGTTGTACAAATGATGTCAGCCTCCCTTTTCATCAGTCGTTGGTAACCCTTCAGTGGAGGGTATTTAAACCTGTCTGCAGCATGTTGCTGGAGCCATGTTTAAGGGTACTTACATATTATGTGAGCAGTTAACAAACTGCTTGCATGTTGGCCTGAAACAACTTTCATATTTTTGTGCTGTATCAATAAATTTGTGATGGAAGTTCCCTACAGACTAGGTAATAAACATGCATCCTACATTATTTGGTAATAAGTCCTTATGTGGTAGGCCTTCTAACACTATCCATGCACAGAGCAACCACCATATACTCCACGATTTAAGATCTTCCTCTCTTTAAATTTTTCTCAGTTGAATGTCCAAATCCACTACTCCCCAGAGAAACCAAAAGGAAGACTTCACAATCTGTAGAGGTTTTTATGCTGTTTCATATTGCTCACCAACTTGGCAAGACATGACAAGCTGAAAAATTAGAATTTTCTATGATCAGTTCAGAAGCATGTGGTTGGTATTACATTTAGCATTTGGCAGTGAATGGGGTCACTAATTTCAAATGTTTCATGCCAAAAGATTAGTGTTTTGTTCTGAAACTAAAAGCTGTGTGATGAGGGTGGCTGTATTTGCAGCAGCTGCGTTGTAATATGTGTCCAGCAAATTGAAGCAACTGCCATGGTATTTTAATGCTCGAAGTGTGGTGTTGATATGCGTAGACTTGGTGATTTTGTGTTCATCACACAAGGAACAGTTATGCACCAAATACATATATATGTCAGTTCAGTTGTTAGCAGTATTTTAGTGGTTTCCGGTAACATTTTCTATCACTGAGGTAACCTGTGTTCATGTTGGGAATACAGTATTGTAGTATGTGCATAAATAACTTACTGTTATCCATTTCAGTTATGTAATTCAAGTTTTCTAAGAATGTTTTTTCACAAATAATTCCAAGAAATGTGTACATATTTTTCAGTACTTTGAGCAATTGCCATGCAGGATTAAAATACTGAGTGCAGAATAAATCTGGTCACCAGACATGCTTCAGTTATTTAAAGTTGGTACAATAAAAGTAAATGAAATACTAAATTTGTGACATAAGGCACTGTGTTTGTTGAACAAAGTGGGGTGTGATTCCAGGTGCAGGACCTTGGTGTGTTGGAAGAGGTGCTCCACATGGTGTTGGAGATCATAAATTCATGCCTGAGTCATCAGCTGGCACACAACCCTAATCTGATTTACACACTCCTGTACAAGAAACATGTGTTTGAACCATTCCGCACACACCCTGCCTTTCAGGACATTGTGCAGAATATTGATGCTGTAAGTTTGACAACTCACACTAAAGTGTCTAAACTGTCGTACTTCTTATCATTTGCCATTCAGCAGGAGTATTGGCATCTGATTTGAGAGTGTGGTACTGACAGACACTTCTGCTGAACTGTGCAATGCGAATAGGCAGCTTGTCACTGGCAGCTGACTGTGGAGGCTTGGGTTCAATTCCAGGACAGTGTGTGTGGGATGTAGTGGACAAAGTGGCACTGGGATGGCCCTTTCTCTTAGTACTGTCATCTTCAGCTGTCAGTACCATTTCACCACCAGTGCTTCATATTAATATTCTTCCATTGACCATCAACATGATACAGTCTTACATATTGATATTGCCACAAATGAAACACTTAAAAGGAACAATGTCTTCTGTTTGAAATGCAACACTGCAAAGTATGATTCTTATTGTTAAAAAGTGTAGGTTACCAGTATGTTGTTTTCCATGTATTGTGAACCATATGGGCTGGTATAGCATACTCGGTGTAGCAACTTGCTATGGGTTGGGCAGTCCAGAAATCGAATCCTAGTGGAGTGAGATTTTCTGCACCTGCCCAGACCCTCAAGGTCCCACTCAGCCTCCTATACAATGGGTACCAGTTCTGTTTCTCAGGGTAAAGCGGCTGGGGTGTGGCATTGACCACCCACCCCATCTAGTACCAAGGGTACCTCTGCTAGCTGTCTGGGCCTTCATGGCCTGTTCTGGGTGAACTGCACCTGTACCTTAGGTTGATGTTGGTCAGCTGTAATAACAGTTGTGCTTCCCTTCATGAACTAATCCAGAAAATTTTTTCTAAAGTTAGTGAAGGTCATCAGGGCTCAGATTTGAAGTTTTTTTTTTAGTGAAGCATCCCCATTGTGTTTTGTATGATCAATATGTGTGGTGTAAAATTAAAAAATTGTATAGTCATACACAACTCTCAGTTTATTAGAAGTTTTAGTTGTGTTTCTAGCTACATGTTTCGGTTCGTACACAGAGCCATCTTCAGGCTAGACTTTTAGTGGTTTGTATGTACAATTGTTGGTGCTTTGAAAGTTACAAGTTCTTGTATAACAAATTGTAGTTAAAATATTCGTGGTAATTCCATATAAAATATATTATTAAGATACAATTCAGATATGATATTTTACATATTGAATATTAAACATAATAATAAAATTGCTTTGCCTGTTGGCTGGAAGATCTGCTGTTGATATCTGGTGGTGACCTTTTTGAGGGTGAGGTGTTCTGTGTATGACCAATGCAGTTTCACCGTGGTAGCAGTGGCATTTAAATGGTAGTCGTTTAAGTTTCCTCTGCTTTGTTGTGATTTGTACAAGGAGGTATCTCCTTGTACAAATCAACTTGAATTTTCTTGACAGACTTTAAAAAAATATTCATTTCAAATTTCATGAAAATCCATCCAGTGGAAGCCTAATTGTTCCACATAGACAGACAGACAGACAGACAGACATGATGAATCTAATAATTGCTTTTCATAGTTTTATGAAAATGCCTGAAAAATAAAAGAGGAATATTCCATCATCACATGTCAGAAAACGAGTGTGTTGACATGTTCAAGAAATGCACAGAAGGCACTTAGGGTGAAGAATGGGGATGAAAAGATTATTATGTATGTAGATGTGTAAAAGGGAAATGTAAGGGTTAATGTGGATGATAATTGGATTAAAGTTCCTTTAGAGTGGTAGTGATAAATGCGTAATTTTATCTGGAATTTAATACAAGTGGCTGTTTGACTAAGATATTATGAAAGAACCGACTGATATGCATAGACACAATGTCATGTGTTAGATTATTGCCTAGAAATCAGGTACATTGAGCATAGTGTAGTACATCACTGTGTAGCTGCTGTGTTTAGATGGTAGCTGGATTGAATTTTGTGTGGGCCAGCCATTCAGATTGAGGTTTTTCGTGGCTTTCTTATTGCTTGCATGTAAATTCTCTAAGTGTGCCTTTATCCAGTACCTGAATGTATAATATCTCATTTGATGTATGTAACCGGTGCAGTTGATCAGACATACATAATTTAAGGACTCTTCTTGTAGTGTAAAGAAATTAAGCTGAAATTTGTGTGTCTTTATATGCAAATGATGATGGTACTGTTTGTATGTGTGTGCTAGCAGCATTCTGAAGGTAATGTGTTTGTAGGTGATCCTGTACTTCTCCAACAGGCTGGATCAAGTGCAGAGAGACTTAAGTGTGAGGGAGGTTTTGACCACTATTCAGCATGGAGCCCTGCAGTGGCCCAAGGAGAGACTCAGGGTGAGCAATTCATCTATTCTTGAAATGCATGATATACAGGGTGTCCCAGGAGGAATGGACAAAACTTTGGGAGAGTGTTCCTTATGTTAAACTATACCGATATAACCCAAAACACCTATATCCAAAGTTGAACGGTTACGGAGATAATGGCCTTCGAAAAGTGTGGGCTTCTGGGGTGTCCACGTACTGTATGCTGTCCGTGATGCCATACTCATCCACTGCGCATGCCTGGCAAC
>Ga0209629_10003067_pt1 | contig 11756 bp, 11 predicted proteins | sample TergutCu122P5_FD_187286 | JGI IMG/M metagenome (GOLD analysis project Ga0209629, IMG submission 187286) | Cubitermes ugandensis P5 segment gut microbial communities from Kakamega Forest, Kenya - Cu122 P5 (SPAdes) (version 2) | ecosystem: Host-associated > Arthropoda: Insects > Digestive system...
TATTCAAAGACATGTTGAAAGGGTTATCGCAAGAATCGCGCGGCGCAAGGCGGTTTTGGTCATCACCGGCGCCCGTCAGGTGGGCAAAAGCACCATGCTGAAAGAGGTTTTCCGCGATATTCACTATGTCGCCCTCGACAGCCCTCTGGTGCGGCAAAGCGCCACAGACAATCCATCGATTTTTTTCGCTCAGCACAGCCCGCCGGTCATCGTCGACGAAATTCAAAAGGCGCCGGAGCTGTTTGAATACGTCAAAGACATCGTTGACCGTCGCGGCGAAAAAGGGAGTTTCTATCTTACAGGCTCACAGAGTCTGGCGCTGATGAAAAATATCAGTGAAAGCCTGGCCGGCCGGGCCGGCATCATCAAAATGTCTGGGCTGTCGCTGCGGGAGCTGCATGGCCTCGCTTACCGCCAGCCATTTAAACCTGGGCCGGAGCACGACGCCGCCGTGGCGAAAGAGGATGCCGCTTTTGATTATCAGCGCATCCTCGGCATCATTCATAAGGGTTCCTTTCCCGAACTGTACGAGACGGAAAGCGATCTGAAAGATTGGTCCGATTATCACAGCTCGTATTTCCAAACCTATATTGAAAAAGACATTCGTGAACTGCTCAATATCCAGGATGAGACGGCCTTTATCAAATTCGTCAAAGCGGCGGCTTCCCTCACCGGTGAACTGCTCAATTACGCGACGCTCGCCGCCATCTGCGGCAAAGACGAAAAAACCGTGAAGAGATGGCTGTCGGCGCTTGAATCGAGCGGGCTGATCTGGCTGCTGCCGCCCTATCACAACAATCTGGGCAAACGGCTGGTCAAAACCCCTAAATTGTATTTCGCCGACACTGGCCTCGCCTGCTTCCTGTTGGGATGGAATTCGCCGGAACAACTGGCGGCTGGCGCCATGTGGGGCCATATTTTCGAGACCTTCGTCGTTGGCGAAGTGATGAAAAGCTACTACAACGACGGCATCGGCAACCCGCCGCTGTATTTTTACCGCGACAAAGACAAATGCGAAATCGACCTGATTATTGAAGAAGGTGGAACTCTGTATCCGGTTGAGATCAAGACGACCAGTGACCCGACGCCGTCAATGGTAAAAAATTTCGTCAGATTAGGCAGTATTCCCGGCAAAAAACTGGGTGATGGTGCCGTTATCTGCATGGCCAGGGAATCTTTGCCGTTAACCGAAGCCGTGGGCATCGTCCCGGTGCATTGTATTTGATATGGCCGCCCGCCGCCGTTACCTGGTCTGTTATGACATCGCCGATGAAAAGCGGCTGCGCCGGGTGGCCCGTGTGCTAAAGGAATACGGCAGGCGATTGCAGTATTCGGTCTTTGAATGTTTGCTTGGCGATACCGCCCTGGAACGCCTGAAAGCGGCCTTGGCCAAGGTGATCGACGCCGATGACGATCAGGTGATGTTTGTCATCCTCGGCGCCGAAAGCGCCGACGCCTCCCGCATCATCGATACGCTGGGCCTGCCTTACAGCCCTCGGCCACGGCTGACGATCGTCTGATTGCCGATGTTGTGAAAGCTGACTTCGTATTTTGTCGGTTATTTTTTTGTCCCGATTCATTACAGTGCTTTCGTGCGCTGAAAGAGGGATTTTCATGACCATATTTTTTGTCTCCCGCCATGCCGGCGCCCTCGATTGGGCGCGGCGGCAGAGCATTGCCTTCGACCGGTACGAAACCCATCTCGACCTGGCGGCGGTCAATCCCGGTGACACGGTGATTGGTTCTTTGCCGATCAATATCGCGGCGGCGGTCTGTGCCAAGGGGGCGGTGTACAAGCATTTGTCGCTGGCGCTCAAAGCTGAAGACCGGGGCCGCGAACTGTCGGCAAATGAATTGGAAAATTACGAGGCGACCTTGACCGAATATGAAATCCGCGAACGGTAAATCCCCAGATATTTTGGGTTTTTCCTGGGACAGCGCCATCATCCCGGCGCAAATCCCGGTGTATTCGCCGCGCCGCGCCTGCGCCCGTTTCCAGCGAATGCTGGCGGAATTTGTCTGGGATGCGGGCGTCCTTGAGGACAACCCTTTCACTTTTGCCGAGGTGCATACCCTGCTGGATGGGGTGACGGTTGGCGGCCACAAACTGGCCGACCAGGAACAGATATTGAACCTCGCCGCAAGCTGCCGCCATCTGCTGGCGCTGACGCAGAACGGGCAGTTCCGTCTGGATAAGGAAACATTTTGCGCCCTGCATGGCCTGGTTGCCAGAAACGAGGCGCTGGAGTGGGGGCATTTTCGCGGTGAGGGCGAAGAATGCCGCTATACGCCGGAAGTGGCCCTCGGTGAGATGGGCCGCCACCGGCCGCCGCCAACCGAGGCCGGTGCGCTGGAATTGACGCGGCTTTTTCACGGTGGCGTCACGGCGCTTTCAACCCAGCCGCCCTTTGTCCGCGCCTTGGCCTTTTTTCTCTTCGGCGCCCTGTGGCAATTTTTTTTCGACGGCAATAAGCGGACATCGCGGTTGATGATGAATGGCATTCTCATGGGCCACGGCATCGACGCCATCAGCGTCCTGGCGGCGAAAAAGCTGGAGTTTAACGAAAAAATGGTGCGGTTTTACGGTAGCCGCGACGCCACGGAAATGATGGAATTTCTCGTTGGTTGCCATCCGGAGTTGGGGGAAAGATAACAAAGGCTTATTATCCGTAAGAGTCTGGAAAAATTCTTCTGGAGGGGGACACATGCGCCGTGTTTTCATCAGTTTTCTCGGCACCAACGACTATCTGCCCTGCAATTACGAGATCAAAGGATTTGCTCCGGTGAAAAACGTCCGTTTTGTCCAGGAAGCCTGCATTGCCCGTTGCTGTGAAGAATGGACGGCGGACGACCGAATTTTTATCTGCGTTACCGACGATGCGGAAAAGAAAAATTGGCGGGATGATGGACACACGAGTAATGGCAATGGCGAAAGAGAACCCCAACAAGGATTGGAAACCAGGCTTAAGGCTCTCCAGCTTGCTGTCCCAGTTGACAAAATCACAATTCCAGCCGGCAGATCAGAAGAGGAAATTTGGGACATTTTTGCGCAGGTTTTTTCTCTTCTTCAAGAAAACGATAAACTTTATCTCGACATCACCCACGCCTTCCGCTCCTTGCCGGTGCTGGCGATGGTGATCCTCAGCTATGCCAAGGCGATGCGCAATATCTCGGTCTCCGCCATTTCCTACGGGGCAATTGAAGCGTTAGGAGCAATACCGGAGGTAAAAAAACTGCCTGTGGCAGAACGGAATGTCCCGGTGTTCGACCTGCTGCCGTTTGATCGTCTCCAGGACTGGGTGACCGCTGTTGATCGATTTACATCGAGCGGTGATGCCACCCGGATCGAACGTTTGGCTGATAAGGACATGAGGTCGATTATCAAAGCGACAAAGGGGCAGAATGCCGATGCGAAGACTATCCAAAAACTTGGCCAGCAGCTCAAACAATTTTCCGACATACTAGCTACATGCAGAAGCCAGGATATTTCGGCCAGTGTGGCTGCGGTAAAAGAGTCATTGGAGCGCCTCCAGAATTTGCACATTCTCCAACCATTTCAACCAGTGCTGCACAAACTTGAACCTGCCCTTGCCACCTTTCAAGGCGAGGAGATAGCCGATGGTCTAGCGGCTACCCGGTGGTGTCTTGGACATCGCTTGTACCAGCAGGGATATACCATCCTGCTTGAGACAATGATCACTTTTGTTGTCAACCATGCCCTTGGTAAAGACGGGCGAAATCAGGAAGACAGAGAACTTGTCAACCAATGCAACGCTATCATTCAAAAAGGCATACCGGAATTAAAGTGGAACTCTCCGGCCAAAGATGGCACTCCGATCACGCGACAAATGATCGCCTGGATGAAACCGCAGCCAGATTTATTACAAGGACTCCGGGACCTTAGTGTATTGCGTAACGATCTTAACCATGCCGGACAGAAGAATAACCCAGCAGAACCAAAAGCGATTCGAAAAAAATTATCCCGTTATCTCGAAGAAATGGAACAGGTTGTTGCAAGAAATAGCCGGAGAAGTTGACAAGAAAAAAGCCACATGGCTGGAGTCAACTGGCTACAAATTGTAGGCAGTTGAAAATGACCACCACCGATTTTCCACGGTTACTGACTGATATTATTGATAGAAAAGATACGCAACAGTCGGTGCGGACATTATGACCATTTCCCTCTATCACCTTACCTGCCATTGCCGCTGGCAAAGCGCCGCCCGCTTGCCGGATTACGCCGGTTCCACCCTGCGCGGCGCTTTCGGCTGGGCGCTGAAACGCTGCGCCTGCATGTTGAAAAGCCAGGACTGCCCGACCTGCATCCTGAACAAAAGCTGCGCCTATGCCTTTCTCTTCGCCACCGAGCGCTACAGCGACAATACCGGCCATGCGGTCAACGCCAGGCCGCACCCCCTGGTTATTCTGCCGGGAGAAAACTGCGTGGGCGAAGGAAACGAGGGCGAAACCTTCGCCTTTTCCCTCCTGCTCATGGGCGGCGCCAGCGCCTTTCTGCCCCATATCGTCTACAGCGTCAAATTGATGGGCGAGGCGGGCATTGGCGCGGGCGCCAAACACGGCGCCGGTCGCTTCGTGTTGGAGCGGGTCACGGCCAATGGGCAAACGATTTTTGCCGCCGCCGACGGCCTGCTGGTCAATACAGCGCCGGCCAGGGCAATCAGCGCCGAAACGGAACAGCGCGATGGGGAAGTTGCCCGCATCCGTGTCCACCTGATGACGCCCCTGCGTTTAAAACAGGAGAACACGCTGCAAACCGACCTGCCCTTTCATCTTCTCATCCGGGCCGCGCTGAGAAGGATCTCGGCGCTGGAAATCGCCTATGGGCAAGAGGGTCAGGGCGAGCCGGCGCTCGATTACCGTGGGTTGGTCAGCCGGGCGGAGCAGGTTCACCTCAAGGAATCCACTTTGCGCTGGCATGAAATGGGGCGCTACAGTAACCGGCAGCGGCAAAAGGTCTCGTTGAGCGGTTTGCTGGGAACTGCGACCTACGAGGGAGAGCTTGCCGAGTTTGCCTCGATCATGCACTACGCCAGCCAGGTGCATATCGGCAAACAGACCTTATTCGGGTTGGGAAGGATTAGATTCGAACTAATTGCAAAGAAAGAGTAAGCTCACGACGAGTTGCAGCGGCAAACGAAAGATCCGCGAGTATGTGAACCAAGGAGGAGATGAATGGGAAACACACCGAACATGAGGTTGCTTGACGCATCCTGCCGGATTGCCTTTGCGGCGCTCGTCCACGACCTGGGCAAATTCGCGGAACGCGCCGCGCTGCGTAGCGACCGGCTGGATGCCCATATCACCGATTATTGCAAATGGCATGAACAGGGGAAGTACCACAGCCACAAACACGCCGCGTATACGGCGCTGTTTTTGGATGAGATCGAGAAAAATGCTCCGGATTTCATTCGTGGCGACACGGACCCTTTCGCCAGCCGCCAAAGCACAGATGCGGATGACCTCACCGACTCGCTCATCAATGCCGCCGCCATGCACCATAAACCGGGGACGCTGTTGCAGTGGATGATCGCCACTGCCGACCGGCTGGCGTCGGGTTTTGAGCGTGAGGAATTCGACAAGTACAACAAAGCGGATGACGCAAAAACGAACGAGTCCGGGCGCAACCATTATCAGGCGCGGCAACTGACGCTGTTTGAACAGGTTCGGCCGGACGGCGGGCACTCCGCTGTTACCGCCAACAATTTGCACTACCGCTATCTGTTGCGGGCACTGTCGCCGGAGACACTGTTCCCGGTCAAGCGCGCTGGCTACGAACCAACGGCAAACGACCTGGCACAGGCCGAGTATCGAAAACTGTGGGATGAATTTCTGCAAGCTCTGGGGAAAATCCCGGCTTCACATCACGCTTCCTGGCCGTTGTGGCTCGACCATTTCGATACCCTCTGGCTGAATTTCACCCACGCCATCCCATCGGCCACCGCCTTTGGCGTTAGGCCGGAGGTTTCGCTCTACGATCACAGCAAGGCCACGGCGGCCTTTGCCGTAGCGCTCTGGTGCTGGCATGTCGCGCAGCAAAGCCTGACTTATGACGTTGCCATTCAACAACACCAAAATCGCGCCGATTGGGACGAGAAGAAATTTCTGCTGGTGCAGGGCGACTTTTTTGGTATTCAGGATTTCATTTTCGCCGACGGCGCCGACACCAACAAAAACGCGGCCAAACTGTTGCGCGGCCGCTCCTTCATGGTCTCGCTCTTTACTGAACTGGCGGCGCTCAAGGTGCTGGAGGCTCTGGAGTTGCCGCCCACCTCACAGATTATCAACGCGGCGGGCAAATTTCTGATTGTCGCGCCCAACACCGAGGCAAGCCGCGAAAGACTCGCCGCTGTCCGTAAAGAGATCAACGGTTGGTTCCTGAAGCACACCTTTGGCCTCGCTGGCCTGGGATTGGTTTGGAAGAAAGCCTGCTGCGATGATTTCCTCGCCGGGCATTTCGGCGCGTTGATGAAGAACCTTTTTGACGATTTGGAACGGGAGAAGCTCCGCCGTTTCGATCTGACTGGCGACGCGCCAACGGTGTTTGCCATTGAATACCCGCTGGGTGTCTGCCAATACAACAACCGCTTGCCCGCCGATAAACCGGAAGGGGAAAACAAGGCGTCTGCCTCGCTTTCCCGGGACCAGATCAAAATTGGCACCGCCCTGGCCAAGAAAGACCGGCTGTTGGTGACACGGCAAGAGGCCGAGTTGCGACAGGGTGACGTCACAGCGCTGGAGACGGAAATTTTCGGCTACCGCGTCGGCTTCACGAGAGGCCAGGAGGAAACAGGAAAATTCGGCGAGTTGGCAGCAAGTGGGCAATTGTTGCGCTGCTGGGATTTCAGCCTGCCGGAAAATTTAAACGATTCGCTCTGGCACGGTTACGCCCGCCGATATATCAATGCTTACGTGCCGTGTTTTACGACGCAAGACAAGGAAGATAATGAGAAATATCAGGGCATTGATGAGGATGAAGTCATCCGTGTCGATACTCCAAAGACTTTCAGCCGTCTTGCTTATGAAGACAGAAAGACGGACGATAAGGGGAAATTGGTCGGCCAAATCGCCCTTGCCGCCTTGAAAGGCGATGTCGATAATCTGGGCAAAATCTTTCAGCACGGCCTGGGCGAAAAAAGCACCTTCGCCAAAATGGCGGCGCTGTCGCGGCAGATGAATGCCTTTTTCGCTGTTTGGCTGCCGGCGTTTTGCGCCAAGGACTACCCGAACACCTACACCGTTTTTGCTGGTGGCGACGACTTTTTCCTGATTGGCCCCTGGCACATCACGCAACAACTCGCCGCCGAGATGGCGGAGCGGTTCAAGGACTACGTCGCGGCAAATCCGGAAATCCATTTTTCGGCGGGGATTGTCATGACCAAACCGAAACACCCGGTGCACACCCTGGCCGAATTAGCTGAGGAGGCGCTGGATGCAGCCAAGGATTATGAGGCAGACAACCGGAAAAAGAACGCGGTCAATCTGTATAACGAAACCGTGCCCTGGGAACAATGGCCGCAACTCGCCGAACTGGAAAAAGATGTGAAACGTTGCGCCGACACATACAATCTTTCCACCGGGTACACCTACGGTTTGCTTCAGCTTGTTGCGTTGGCCGAGCAGCGCACGCCGGAATCGGTGATGTGGCACAGCCGCTTCGCCTACCGCACCCGCCGCTATGTCGTTGATAAACTCGGCAAAGACAAGCGGGAGGATGCGCAAAAAGAACTGACAAAAATTTTTGGTGAAAGCATCGGGACATTGAAGGGCAAATTCCGCATTCCGCTCTTCAATTATTTCTACAGCAAACGACAATAGGAGCAAGAATATGGCGGATGCACGCATAAAATTTGGTACAGGCCAGCGTCCTGATGAACTGTTTTCGGGAATTGCCAAAGATAATGCTCGTCAGATTGCCCAAGATGGCAAGGACAAGTTTGGCAATCAGAAAAACAACAAATCCACTCAGCTTCGAAAATTTTATGACGAACTGGTGATGTGGTACGACAAGGTTTTTGAGCATGGCGTCGATCGTGAGGCAAGGTATAAGGAACTTGCGCCGTTCATCAAAATGCTGTGCGCCAAGGTCACTTATGCCAAAGGACGGGGGCATGTCAGCCCAAGTTTTGAGGATATGTTTTCCCATGTCGTAAAATCCATTAACACTCCAGAAACCCTGAAAGACGCTAAACTTTTCATGGAAGCTTTCATGGGCTTTCACAAAGCGGAGGAAAAATAACCATGCCGCAGCTTACCAATATCGTCACCATCGAAGCGACCCTGGAAGTGTTGACCGGCCTGCGCATCGGCGCGGGCGACGCCGAAATGCACATCGGCGGCGTCGATAACACCGTCATCAAGCATCCGCTCACGGGAACGCCCTATATTCCCGGCTCCAGCCTGAAGGGCAAAATGCGCAGCCTGCTCGAATGGCGTAGCGGAGCGGTCAAAGAAAAGCCACTGGGAGCGAAAGACTACGACCAAAAAGCGACAGATCAAAAAAACGTGGAGATCAAACGTATCCTGCAACTGTTCGGCATCGGCGGCGGCGATGTCAAAGACAATGAAACACTGGTCGAAGAGCTTGGCCCTTCACGGCTTGCCTTCTGGGATTGCGCCCTGAATAAGGATTGGGAAAAGATGGTGCGCGACGACAACCAGTTGCTCACTGAAGTGAAAAGCGAAAACGTCATCAACCGCATTTCCGGCGTGGCCGAGCATCCGCGCAACACCGAGCGGGTTCCGGCGGGCGCCAAGTTCGATTTCCGGCTTTCTCTAAAGCAACTGAACGGCGATGGTGACGAACTGCTTAATACCGTTCTCGAAGGTTTAAAACTCATCGAACTCGACAGTCTGGGCGGTTCCGGCTCGCGCGGCTACGGCAAGGTGCAATTCGTTGATCTCAAAATCAACGGAAAAGATTGGTCAGAAAAATTCAAGGAAGTAAAAGCCTTTCCAAATCTGTAAGCGGTGTAACCGCACAGTTGGCTTGGGCGCCATATCGCTCCCTCCCCCGCTGGCGGGGGAGGGTTGGGGTGGGGGCAATAAATGGAGAAGACGATGAACAGCCAAAACAAATCCGTCCTCAAACAATTCGCCCGCACCATGCGCAAAAATCCTACAGAAGCGGAAAGAAAATTCTGGCAGGCGGTGAGGAAGGAACAGCTTGGCCATAAGTTCAGCAGGCAGTTTCAGATAGGTAAATACATCGTTGATTTCATCTGCCTGCCCAAACGCCTGATCGTGGAAATTGATGGTGGTCAACACAATGAAAATGCTGGGGATAAGATCAGAACGGCAGAGCTGGAGGCGCACAATTTCCGGCTGCTTCGTTTCTGGAACCATGACATTCTGAACAATCTCAGTGCTTGTCTGGAAGCCGTGCGTATGGCGTTGAACGACACCCCCACCCCGGCCCTCCCCCGCCAGCGGGGGAGGGAGTAAAACCGCATCACCGAGGTGTAAAACATATTTCGCTCAAGGAACAGCTTATGCAAACACTGCATTTTACCATCCAACCGCTGACCGCTTTCGGCACGCCATTGGCGGGCGATACCTTGTTCGGCCAGCTTTGCTGGGCGCTCCGGCGCCGATTCGGCAACGATTGGCTCAGCGAACGGTTGCAAGACTATTGCCAGGGCCGTCCATTCATGGTGATTGCCGACGCCTTTCCCAAAGGTTTTCTACCGCTGCCCGCCGTGCCAGCTTCTTTTTGGCGGCCGAGCGATGAAGACCGCAAAGCCCTGAAGAAAAAACGCTGGCTGCCGCTGGAAGAAATCGAATCCGATTTTGGCGCTTGGCAAGGGCTGGCTCGAAACGATGCCGAAGCCGCTGACGAGGTTTTGCCCAGGCAGGGCGTCAAGTCCGGCAAAATGTCCCTGCAAACCATTACCCCCCAGCCGCACAACACCATCAGCCGCGCCACCGCCACCACCGGTGAGGGCATGTTCGCGCCCTACAGCCAGGCGCAAATCTGGTTCTACCCGGCCATGCGCTTTGATCTCTATGCGGTGATCGACGCATCCCGCATCAGCGCCGACCAATTGACCACCGCCCTCACCGACATCGGCCAGACGGGCTACGGCGCCAACGCCTCGGTTGGACTCGGCAAATTCGCCATTGAGCGCGATGATGCCTTTACCGGCTTGCTGGCAGCGCCGAACGCCAACGCCTGGCTGACCCTCGCGCCTTGCGCCCCGCAGGGCTTGGGCTTTGCCGCCGAAAAAAGTTTTTATCAGCCGCTCACCCGTTTTGGCCGCCACGGCGACCAGGCGGCGCTGGCCGGCAGTCCATTCAAACGCCCGCTGCTCATGTCGAAAACCGGTGCTGTTTTCACGCCGGAAGATGGACAATGCACGCCACGCGCCTTCATCGGTCAGGGGTTGAATGACGTTTCGCCAAGCCAGCCGCAAGCGGTGGCCCAGGGGTACGCGCCGGTCGTCGGTATCCGCATCCAACACAATCGGGAGACAGCGGCATGAACTTCCTTGAATCCTGCAAACTCGCCATCACCACGCTGTCGCCCATCCATATCGGCTGTGGAGAAGACTATGAGCCAACCAATTATGTGATCGACGGCAAGCGCCTGTATACCTTTGATCCGGTGTTACTGCTGCGCGAACTTGGGCCGCAAGACCATGAAAAATTTGCCAGTATCGTTGAAAAGCCGGATTCTTTGCGCCTGATCCAGAAATTTTTGTATGACCGCAAAAGCACCGCTAGCCAAATCGGCAGATTGAGCGCGGATGTTGTTGAAGCGGCGCAAGCATTTTATGACAGCCGTATTGGTCAGGTAGCACAACGCGAGGAAGGCGGCAAAAACGTTTTGAATAGGCTGGAAATCGCCAGAACGGCTTTCAACCCTGTGAGCGGTCAGCCGATATTGCCGGGTTCGAGCCTTAAAGGCGCGATTCGCACGGCAGTATTGGAGAGCCGGCGCAAGCGGCAAGGTTTTCGTAACACGCGAGAAATGGAGAAGGAAATTCTTGGCGGCAGTTTCGCCACCGATCCATTCCGTTTTCTGAAAATCGGCGACGCTGCCTTTCGTCCAAAACATAAAAGTAAAGGCCAGGATGGCGTCATCAAAGAAATTGAACGCCGACCGCGCATTCTTTTTCAGGTCAACCGCAAAAAGCGCCCGAACAAATATGCGGCGGGCGGCAATATCAACACTTTGGTGGAATGTATTCCGGGTAACACGCCCCGGGCATTCATGGGGCAATGGGTAGTTGAGAGAAAAACGGAACATGGCGGTAATATGCCTGAATTGCAGCTTGATTTCGCGACCGTGGCCAATGCCTGCAATCGTTTTTATCTCGAACGATTGCAAGCTGAAAGCGACATCCTCAAAGCAAACAGCTACGCGGTTGATTGGGTGTTAAACGCGAAAAAAATGACGGGCTCTGGGGGTCTCTTGCAAAAGATGATGGATGACGGAAAAGGTTTCCTGCTGCGGGTAGGTCGTCATTCCGGCGCAGAGTCGGTCACGGTCAACGCCCCACGCAGCATCAAAATCATGAAAGGTAAAGGCGAAAAGGAATACAAACCGGAGGCCACCACCTTGTGGCTTGCCGACGACAACAAAGATCAAAAAGAAAACCTGCAACCGTTTGGCTGGATATTTGTGGCGCGAACCCCTTGAACAAAACGATAGCCACAAGCATCGGCACGGAAATTATTGCAATGGAGCAAGGCAATCCACCGGCACACTCCAGACATCCGTACTCAACGGCAGCGCC
>Ga0209629_10003068_pt1 | contig 11755 bp, 6 predicted proteins | sample TergutCu122P5_FD_187286 | JGI IMG/M metagenome (GOLD analysis project Ga0209629, IMG submission 187286) | Cubitermes ugandensis P5 segment gut microbial communities from Kakamega Forest, Kenya - Cu122 P5 (SPAdes) (version 2) | ecosystem: Host-associated > Arthropoda: Insects > Digestive system >...
GCCGCAACGCTTTCGGGGAAAGGCAATTCTTTGTCTTCCACCATCACGCGGCGAAGCAAGGCTACAAATAATACGCCCAATGTACCACCGGTTATCAGAATCAGCGAGGCAGTCAGGTAACTGCTCAACGAACTGAAATCGTCGCCGCTCCATACGCCGGCAATGTAAAACGCCGGTAACGTGAAAATTGCTCCCGCTGCTACCGATTCGCCGATAGAACCTACGGTACGTGTAAAGTTTTCTTCCAACAAGCTTCCTTTGAAGAAGCGCAAGAGAGCCATTCCGATGACTGCCGCCGGATAAGTGGCGGCGATAGTCATTCCGGCTTTCAGACCTAAATACGCATTGGCGGCGCCCAGAACCACCGCCAGCACCAAACCGATGAGCAATGCCCGAACGGTAAATTCTTTCATGTTTGTGTCGCTCGAAACAAACGGAGCAAATTTTTTGTCTTCTGACATAATATATGAATTATGAATTATTTCGTCACACTTTCCAATCGTTTCATGATGGAGAAAATAAAGATAGCTGAAAGTAAACAGATGATGATTAAGACGCCCCAAATCATCCACAGTTCCATTCCAGTTCCCCATATTTTAGAAATTACTCTTGTCAGATAATTTCCTATAGCTGTTGCAGTAAACCAGCCGCCCATCATCAATCCTTTATATTGGGGAGGCGCTACTTTTGAAACGAAAGAAATACCCATCGGACTTAAAAACAATTCGCCAAAAGTAAGAACTAAATACGTACTTATTAACCAATTAGGGGAAACCAACGTATCGCTCACTCCACCCACTGATTTTAATTCTGCCGGACTTGCAAGATTAAAGGAACCCCATGCTAAAATAACAAATCCCAAAGCTGCGATAATCATTCCAATACCAATTTTTCGAGGCGTAGAAGGTTCTTTTCCCGCTTTGGCAAGCATGGTAAACAAACTGATGAATACGGGAGTAAGTATAATTACAAAAAATGGGTTGAACTGTTGGAAAATCTGAGGTTCAATTGATAGCGATTCCGGCATTCCTATGAAACGTAAGACAATAACAGTTAATGAAACTGCCGCCACAGCTCCTGAAATTGCTTTTCCACGAAAAGTTTCCGATTGGAAGATACTGAAGCCCGCATAAACAGTAATAATAATCAAAACCAGATTGAGAATATCCATTCCGAAACAGTCGAATCCTGTTACCGTGTTAGCCGTATAATCCCGAGCAAAAAAGGTCATTGTCAGCCCGTTTTGATGGAACGACATCCAGAAGAAAATAACTACAAAGAAAACCAAAACCAAAGCAATGATGCGTGACCGCGTTTGTGCGGGGGAAAGTTTTTCTAATGGAGCATCGGTTTGGGCTTTTTGCTTTGAATTATAATCGGCATGTTGAAACGTTTTTTTGAATACAAGATAAATTGCTAAAGAAACTATCAAAGCGACACAAGCTACACCAAATCCATAGTTGTAAGCTCCCGAAAGCGATGCAATGTATTTGGATGCAAATTCACCCAGATTGGCAAATGAAATACCTTGGGCGGAAGCTAATTGAGTTAAACGTTCGGCGCCTTCCGACGTAATAGTACCATTCAGATACTGATGAGCCAGCGAAGGAATTTGAGGGTTGTAAAACAATCCCTCTTTTGCAAGAAAAAAATTGGTTACTTTGGTTGCCGCAGATGGAGCAAACATTGCGCCAATATTGATTGCCATGTAAAAAAGGCTGAAAGCATTGTCGCGTTTGGATTTAAGTTCCGGCGCATCATATAAATTACCCACCATTACCTGCAAATTGCCTTTGAATAATCCCGTACCTACTGAGATAAAAAACAAAGCGGCATACATCACCCACAAGGCAACAGCGCTTTCCTGAACCGGAACTGCTAAAAGCAAATAACCGGCAAACATAATAATGATGCCGATTGTAACCATTTTTCCAAAGCCGAATTTATCAGCTAATATTCCACCAATAAATGGCATAAAATAGACGAATCCAATGAATAATCCATAAACATTACCAGCTTGGTTTCCATCAAATCCGAACTTCGCCTGCAGGAACAAAACAAAAATAGCAAGCATGGTGTAATAACCGAATCGCTCGCCGGTATTAGCCAGAGCTAAGGCGTATAAGCCTTTGGGATGATTTTTAAACATAACTATGCTTTTTATTTATCGCTAAACACTTTAGATGCAGATAATTTAATCACTTTTCCATATTTAGCCAACGCTTTTTCATCAATCATCTTAGGATTGCCTACAACACCTATGACAATCGGACGACCTTTGATATTTTCGTTATAGAATTTAACAATATCATCGAAAGTGAGATTATTATACACCGGCATATTGGTCTCTGCGGGCGACTTGGAATAACCTCTCAATTTCCATTGTTGGTAAACCTGGCTGGCATTGCGGAAATTAGGTTTTTCAACGCTTGCAGTTTCTCTCAGAAAGTTTTTAATGTTGGATATCCTGTCGGGATATTGCGGCATATTGGTCAGCAAATCCATATAGACGGCAATAGCATCCATTGTTTTATCGGCTTGTGTTCCAACAGAACCGATAAAATAATTTTTCTTATTTTCAATTGGGGGAATTTGATAATTTCCACCTGTCGCATAAGCCATAGAACGGTATTCGCGAATTTCTTGAAAGACTAAAGAGTTCAATCCGCCTGCTCCAAAATACTGATTAAAAGCGTTTATATATGGATCTTTTTCTTTTTTGTAGTCAAGTCCTTCAATATAAAACAAGATAGTGCTTTGTTTTGCATCGCTGTTAGGAAGGAAGAAAACAGTATTTTCAGTATAAGGAACACGGTTTTTGACTTCAGGGGACGTTGAAGGCAACTCACCCTCTTTGAGCGGCAAATTTTTACTTAAAATATTATATACCTGATCAAACGGAAGTGAACCGGCATAGTGAATTTCCGCCTCATAATTGGTTGCCCGCTGAAATTCTCCCGAAAGGTTGCTGACGGATAAAGCGTTGATGTCGTTCAATGATAAACGGTCGATAAAAGAGGATTTATCATTGTATAACATATATTCTTGCATTGCCTGAGCCAAGTATTCATTTGCTGTTTTTTCTATTCTCCGTTGTTGGTAATAAGTAGATTTCAAACTGTTCAATTGCTTTTCATCTAATTTTGGCAACAAAATTTGGCGGGTGAGCAAATTACAGGATGCTTCAAGATTGGATTCGAATCCGGTTAATGTCACATAAAGATAACTCCCGTTTACACGATAGTTGCAGGTAGCGCCCAAATTGCTAAACGCCTGTTTTAATTCCTGCGCGCTCATTTGTCCCATGATGCCTGCGTTATTCATCAGGCTGGTTGCCATTTCCAATTTAGGCATTTTATCTGTTCCAACGCCGAATTTCAGTGTTAGGGTAAAAATGTCATTATCCGGATTTGGAGTATAAAACAATTTGGAGCGGTCGTTGATAGGATGGCTAACCACCTCATCCATTTTTGCAAAATTGGCGGCATATTTAAATGGTAAATTATGGAATATTTTATCATATTCCGTTTCAGCGCCGCGAACAGGCTGTATGGGATCATACTTTGGCTTTTCCAGTTCGGCGCCTTTCGCTGGTTTCCCTTCTTCCATTAAAAGGGCATAATAGTCGGAACCAAAATATTTCTTGGCAATGGCTTTGATTTGATCGGTAGTGATCGAAGCAACCTTATCCTTGTAATTCAACAAGTCATTCAAGTCTTTGCCGGCAGTAAAATAGGAAGATATATAATTGGCTATATTTGCCGGCGATTCCATCGCAAGATCATAATCCCGTATCATATTGTTCTTAATGGATTGAACCAGCCAATCTTCGACTTTACCTTCCTGCAGCTTTTTTATTTCGTTGAGAAGCGTTTTTTCGGTCGCTTTCAAAGATTCAAAGCGCTGCTGATTGACATCATAATATGGTACGGCAGAAACCCATATACTCCCTCTTTGCTGAAAAGAAACAGAACTGGCATAGCCTCCCAGCAAATCACCGTCAATAATTAACTTATCAATTAAACCTGTGCGGTTGGAGTTGGATAAGATGGAGGTACAAATATCCAAAGCAATATCATCTTCACTGCTGGTAGTGATACCCGGAAAAGCCAATGTAACTTGAGGATAACGGCTGATTTTGGCGCTGACCTCCTGACGTCCGCTTACAGGGTTTTCAGGATATTGTTTCCGTTCCGGAATAGGACGGTTTTCAATCCGTCCGAAAGTTTCCTTGATAACAGGCAAGATTTGGTTAGTGTTCACGTTTCCGGCAAGGATCAATGCCATATTTCCGGCTACGTACCAGTCGTGATAGAATTTGATTAATTGGCTCAGTTGTGGATTTTTCAGATGTTCCGGCAATCCAATAACTGAGCGGGCATAAGGATGTCCGGGAAAAATTGTATTGAAAATAAATTCCTGTTGCCTTCTTGACTGTTGGTCTTGTCCGCGGTTATATTCTTCATAGACTGTTTCCAACTCCGGTTGAAAGCTGCGGAAAACAGGATTAATTAAGCGTTCCGAATTTAATTCCAACCATTTATAAAGTTCGCCCGGAGGAAACGAATTGAAAAATACGGTATAATCATAATTTGTCCCTGCATTGAGACCTTCCCCCCCCATACTTTGCGACAGAGCGGAGAAATCGTTTGTCATATTATACTTTGCCGCTTCCTCTGTCAATTGGTTGATTTCTTTTGAAATAGCTCTTCGTTGGGCAGTATCGGTCGTTTGAGCGTACTGATCGTATTTTGCGATGATTTGCTCATAAACGGGTTTTTCTTTTCCCCAATCCAAAGCGCCGATTTTCTCAGTGCCTTTGAACATCATGTGTTCAAGGTAGTGCGCCAATCCCGTGTATTGTTCGGGATCATTCACTGCGCCGGTTTTCACGGAAACCATTCCGAAAACGTCGGGAGCCGTCGGGTCTTCCCAGATAAAAACGCTCAACCCGTTGGGGAGCTTGAAGGCTTTTAAGCCCTGTGCATCGGCACTTATGCTGAATAAGAAGCATAAGACTAAAAGCGCTGCTGCTATTTTACGAATTTTTCTGAGCTTGTCAAGTAATGTTTTGTCTTGTCTTGCAATTTGCATATTGTATTTCAACTGTAAGCGCATAAGCGTATCTGCTTCAACGCCAAGCGCAGCTTCAAATACAAGTGCATTATTTTCGGTAAGAGGACGGCGTGCATTTAATATTTCATTAAGTGCAGTGTAGGACATATTGGTTTCAACAGCAAGTTTACGCTGAGATATACCACGACTTTCAATTTCGTCTTTCAATATTTCGCCCGGGTGTGTTGGACAAAAGCCATAGCCTAAATTACTCATATTCATTTTTATTTATAATGGTTCGACAATTCTATTATATTACAAACTGTTACAATTGTTTCCGACTCAATCTTTGCAGTTGAAAATTCAATACGATATTGATCATTCACTTTAATAGCTTCCAATCCTTTTTTATCACCTTGCAACACTTCATAGTGCAAAGCATTGTATTTGTAAAGTGACTCAACACATGGAACGTTTTCTAACAAATCAATTCGCTTTTTATAATTTTTTACTATTTGCGTTTGAAAACGATGTTTTTTATCACTACATTTTCCGTTGTAATAAAGATCTGAAAGATATTTTTTATCAAATTTTATTTCCATTATATTGAAATTTTCGATACAAAAATAATAGATATTTTTGATATTCGCAAACTTTGCGAATATTTTTTAGATAACAGATCTTGTAGGTGAGATAATTTAATGGTAAGCGGGTTAACATATTTCACAATGCGGACAATATCTTCATGGAAAATATTTGTACTTTTACTCCTAATAATGAATTATAATGGAAAAAATTTACCAACCGGAAAGAACCAGATACTTTTATTCGAGTTATGGACAAATTACAATATCACTTTCTATAAAGATAGAATAGTATAGAACCGCAATAAAAGAAGTATGTCAAAAATTTCAACTTTATATTAAAACTTTTGACATACTCTAAACCTGAGGTTTAATAATTTTTTTATTGTAACGTCAGCTTTTCTCCAAATTGTCCAAAAGAACCTGCCGAAACTGTAAAACGAGGTACAAAATAAAATACCTTTCCATCTTTATGCGGTTGATTTGCTGATGTTGCTGTCGGCATCATCCATGATGTCATGCCATAAGTAGCATCTTTATAACCCATTGCTTGCGTAGCATAAGTAATGGTATTGTCGGCATTCAGCGTAAACCTCAAATCATATCCATTATAATAACATGAAGGAAGAATATATAGGGTAGGAGATTCCTGAGCCTGTAATAAATCCTGGTCCCAAGTTTCCGGAGCGCCTCCAGAAGTAAAAAATGTCGATGTAAAAACGCCGGTTCCTGCTTTTACCCATGTTAATTTAATATTCCCGCTTATAGTCAATACGCTGTCTGCTCCAAATGAAAGCTGATCAGAAGGCAATTGCAAGACAATAGAATATAAAAGCGTAGGATCTAATTTCTGAAAATTATACTTGATAGATACAGTCGTTTCATATTTTCCCACTTCGAACGAAGCCGAAGGAGAAGCCAATGTAAAACTGCCGGTTTTCTCCGTTAATGTCAATGGAACCGAAGTCGCTTCTGTTGCCTTGGAGCGGCATACCGGAATGTTGTAGGTTCCATTATCATTCACTGTAAATTCGGTTGCTATCGTTTTCTGATAAAAACTGTAACCGATTGGATTACTTTCATCGTAGAATGCTCTCTCGGCTGTTTTGTCGCAGGAATTTAATCCGAAAATTGCGACAAAGCCAAGTAATGTTAATTGAATAATCTTCTTCATTGTAATTCTCTTTTTAATGATTAATTAATCGGATTTTGTTCGGTGGATTTAATATTCACATTGCCGTCAAATTCCGTTTGAGGAATTTTGAACAGGAAAGCGCCGCTTTCGGCATTCGTATTAATGCCAACCAATTTTTCCACATGATTTGAGCCTGCATAAGTACGATTAAAACCCTGTTTCAACCTCAAAATGTCTTTGATTCTGCCCTGTTCGCCCCACAATTCGATGCGACGTTGGAGAATAACTTCTTCCAGCACATTTGTCGGATCGGTATTGGTGAGAGCCGGCATAGTAGCTGCATTTGCCAAACCGTCAAGATAATTGGAATAAGCGGTAACACCCGCCGCAGTGGTCAACCTAACGGCTGCCAACTCTTTCAACGACGTGCGGGCAGCGGCATAATCTCCCAAACGGGCTTTTGCTTCCGCTTGAATCAACAGCATTTCTTCCGCACGCATGAAAATAATATCGCCTACCCAATTGGATAATATGCGCGCCATCCGTTTCATTTGTCCATAATTTACTTTTTCGCCGCTAACAGCTGTTCCTTGATTTCCGTCTTTAAACCAATTTTTTCTGTTATCGGCAAAATTCGGATTGGCAATCTTATCATAAAGCCATTTACTGATACATTTTCTATTGGTGGCTCCGTAAGCGGTAGAAACCAGCGGATCTAAGAAACAAAAGATTGATCCGTAAACTTGTGATTGTTCCGGTAGCATTTCCATTGTCCACAAGTTGGAAGCCAAACCCTTATCGTTTAAGCCATGCAAAATTTCATCTCCTTTCAATAAAACAACTCCTTTTCTTGAACGAGCTTCGGTCGCAGCGTCGTAAGCATCCTGCCAGCGTCCCTGCACTAAGGCAACTCGCGCTTGAATACCTTTTGCCACATAATAATCAATAAACGAACAATGCGTTTGGATCGGTTTTCCCAATTCGGTAAAAAGAGCAACAGCATGTGATAAATCGGCATTAATCAGATCATAAGCATCTTGTACCTTTCCTCTGGGTTTTCCTTCGTCTCCGGCTATTGTAGGTTCGGTGTAAACGGGAACGCCGGGCGCCGATTCATGTCCCAAATAAGTAAACTGAAATCCTTGAATCAGATCAAAATAGCAAAAAGCGCGCATAGCATACGCCTGAGCAACTATATTTTTTGCTAAATCCGGATCGCCGCCGATTTTTCCTTCTTGCGCTATAATATAATTGACATTGGAAATCAAAGTATAATCCATATTCCAGACGTTATAGCTTCGGGAAGCTGTTCCAATAGTGTTATTACTAATTAAACTGGTGTATTGCAGATTATAATCCCATCCGAACCAGTTGAAAACCATTTGTATTGCATCGTCCGCCATTAAATCCTGAGCTAATAAGGTACTTTCATATCCATAGCCATGCGTACCGTTTGCAGACGTATAAGTTACCCTCCAGAATAAACTGTAGGTACCATTCATAGCTGTTTTTGCAGCATTTGCATCACTAAAAATAGTAGTGCCGGATACCTTGTCCGTAGGATTGGTATCCAGATAGTCTGAGCAAGAGGTAAAAACACCGCCTGATAGCAGAATAGCTATAATTAAATATTGTGTTACTGTTTTCATATTAAATAATTTAATAAATTAAAATTTGATATCGATACCGGCAGAAATATTTCTAACGGGAACATATTGGTAAGTATCGGCATTTGAAAATGACGATTGCGGGTCCAAACCATTCATGTGGGTAAATGTTACCAGATTATCCCCTGTAACATAAATACGGAGCGTTTCCAGTCCTATTTTCCTTGACAGTTTTTTTGATAGGGAATATCCCATGGTAATATTTCGAATGGAATAATAAGAAGCATCCACCAGGTGGCTCAAAGTGGTAACATTTGTGCTGCCGAATTCAGCCCGCGGGATATCGGTGATATCGCCGGGTTTTTGCCAGGCGCGTTGCATATTTTTAGGAAGATTAGCTCCGGCATAAAGCGGTTCCATTGCAGAGTTATACTGATCAGGCATAATCTTGCCGCCTATTGAATAAGTTGACATGAACGAAAAATCTAAACCGTAGAGCCGGATATCCGTGCCAATCGAACCGAAAGCGTCCGGTATTCTCGAACCTCCAATTACCCTTGATGCAGTTGCTTTTGTTGGGCTAGACGAAATGTATCTCGGACTGTCGGGGTCGCGATCGCCTGTGACAGGATCACTTTTGTCCCAAACCCAATACAACTGTTTTCCTGTAGCCGGATCGACTCCTGCACTTTCCGGACGATACCATGAATAGATGGGATATCCCACTCTGATGATCTGACCTCCTTGAATAATGGGTTTATCCGTTGCTAATTTAGTAACTTTATTTTTGAGCGTCGAGCCCATGAGCGATATTTTCCAATCAAAATTAGTTGATTTTACGGCATCTATGCCCAAGGAAAGTTCAAACCCGCCATTGTTCATTTCTCCGATGTTTGCAAGATAACTGTCGAATCCTAAAGATGTTGCCATAGGCACACTTAACAGCAAATCGTAAGTATGCCGGTTATAAAATTCTGCCGTAACATCCAATCTATTGAATAAACGGGTTTCAAGCCCTACGTTGAAATTGGCGTTCTTTTCCCACTGCAGTTTACGATTTTCCAGGGAAGAAAGATAGGAACTGTTATTATTGGCATTCGGTAAACCCAAGGTGTAAAAAGATTGCCATGCATAAAGAGTATTGACGACGTCATTCCCTTGTACTCCATAACTGGCTCTCAGGCTTAAATTATTGATCCATTCCAATTCTTTTAAAAACTGCTCTTCGCTCATTCTCCAATTGGCGCCTACCGACCAGAAATTACCCCAGCGATTGTCTTTGTAAAACCGCGAGGTGCCGTCTCGCCGTAAACTTGCGTCAAAATTGTATTTATCGGCATACGAATACTTAACCCGACTTAAATAGGATTCAATCGTATAATTATCTTCATACGAACCGATAGAAGCCAGCGTAGCTCCGGGATTTAACTCATAGATTCCCGGAAAAGGAAATCCGGTTTTTGAAGCGTTCAAATTATTATATTTATATGCGTAAAATTCATGCCCTGCCAGAACATCAACCGTATTCTCGCCAAATTTACGGTTATATCCTAAAAGAGCGTCGGTAGTATAAACAAATAACCGCGTTGCATTTTTACTGAGGCGTCCCTGTTGACCGGCGGCATCTCCGTAAAGCGGATTTAAGTAACTCATTCCAGTCGCATTCTGGGTAGAGAGGTTTACATTTACTGTAAAGTTTATACCTTGCGCCCAGCCATATTTAGCGTCTGCAAAATCAATCTTAGTATAGCCTGTTAAATTGTAATTATCCGATTGCGAAGCGTATTTGTTGTCATACAACAAAGCGATACTGTTAAAATTCGGCGTAGCGCCCGCCGGTCTGTCCACGCCATAATCGTACAATAATTTTCCAGTTCCATCTTTTACAGGTTTTCCATCTTTATCCAAGACATGCAGCGGATAAATCGGACCCATATTTTGAGCGGAATACCACACATTAGCCGATCCTGATCCTGAATTATCATTCGTATTTGATTTATTATAGGCAAACGAAAGATTTCCTCCGAATTTCAGCCAGTCTTGCGCTTCTGTATCTAAATTCAGGCGTCCGCTTACCCGTTTAAAAGCGGTAGTAGGCAAAATACCTTTTTCATCTAAATAATTCATTGAAGTAAAATATTTTGTTTTAGATGTTCCACCACCCGACACGCTAATATTGTATTCCTGGCGAAGCGGGTTTTTTGCAGTTGCTGCGTCCATCCAGTTTTCATGATAACGAAGTTTAGCATTAGGATTCAATTTTCCGGTAACTGGATCCCACAGTTGATCTACAGAAACATCATACGGATTGTACTGATTGTTTGCTCCAAACAAGCGGTTATTTCCGTTAATCATTGCATTGATTGCAGCAGCGCCGGCTAAATCAGGACTTACTCCATATTGGTAGATCTGCTGGTTTCGATACAATACAAAATTCTGTTCGAGAAAATCCTTTTCGCTCAAAAAATCATATTGCGGAATAGCTCTTGAAGCAACTCCCCATTTGGCTTTCAATTCTACAAGCGCTTTGCCGGAACTGTCGGAACCACGTTTGGTTGTAATCATAACAACTCCATTGGCTCCACGGGCGCCATAAAGCGCTCCGGCAGCTGCATCCTTTAAAAGAGTTATCGTTTCAATATCATTCGGATTAATTGCAGCGATAGAACCGTTATAAGGAGCGCCGTCAACAACATAAAGCGGTGCATTGGAGGAATTGATAGAACCGAATCCTCTAATCCGTATGTCAGATCCCGATCCTGGTTGTCCCGAGCCTGAGGTTGTCATTACGCCGGGAACCGTCCCTTCAATTGCTTTTGAAACGTTTGAAACAGTTCGTTTTTCTAATTTTTGAGAAGAAATCACGCCGGCAGAACCCGTAAACGTTTGTTTCTTTGTTGTTCCATACGCCACCACAATCACCTCGTCCAAACTGCTTTCTGAAGGACGCAACTTTACCATAATATTTGTAGATGCGGCTACTTCCTGTTCCTGCATCCCCAAATACTTAACCATCAATTTAGTTGTCGATTCCGGAACGGATAGCGAAAACTTCCCGTCCACATTCGTTACCGCTCCAATCGCAGCATTTCCTTTGACAATCACCGACGCCCCAACAACAGGCTCGCCGTTTTCGTCCGTGACCGTTCCGGAAACTTGCTTGTTCTGTGCAATTGCAAGCGCCATGCTCACCATGAAGCATGTAAATAATAAAGTCAATCTTTTCATAAACTTTTCTTTAAATTATACTTATTTTTATACATTTTTTATCTAATTTATACCGGCGTTTAAATTATACAATTTAATGTTTCTCGTCCCCGAAAGGGGACAAATATGAATAACCCCGTGCAAGCGAAGCGCAGCTCGGGGTAGGC
>Ga0209629_10003069_pt1 | contig 11754 bp, 9 predicted proteins | sample TergutCu122P5_FD_187286 | JGI IMG/M metagenome (GOLD analysis project Ga0209629, IMG submission 187286) | Cubitermes ugandensis P5 segment gut microbial communities from Kakamega Forest, Kenya - Cu122 P5 (SPAdes) (version 2) | ecosystem: Host-associated > Arthropoda: Insects > Digestive system >...
GACTAACCAAACGTTGGAACTTTCTAACCAACATTAACTTCTGCTTATAAAACACTTTACATATGACAATTTCACTGTACCTATAATTCTGAAAAGATTCACTTGTCCAACTGTATCACAGATAAAGTGCTCCAAATTCAAATTGCATTGTGTAAATTGTCATTTCTTATATTGATGAAATCAAATCCTTTATTTAAAAAGAGCCTTGCTAGCATGTTGAGACATCATCTGAACACACTCACTGTAGAATGGCATCTTAATGACCAAACCTTTAGGTATGATGTCACTTTATTGACATCTCATCAAAAATGTAATGCGATTCACAGTTTTAGCCAATCTACATGGAGTTTTTGGAACATATGAAAACTGAGTGTGCAAAAAGAAAATTGACCTTGTGGCTGTGGTACACAAATGACATATTTGCTATCTGGTACCATGGTGTTGAAGATCTCCAGAGTTTTTTGTACCATCTTAACAATATGAGGACATACATTAAATTCAACATGGAAATGAAGTCCAGTGTGTTTAACCCATTTCTGGATGTACTGGTTACAAAGAAGGGAGCCTCCTTTGTAACTACAGTCTATAGAAAATCTACTCTATACTGGATGTTGTCTTTACTATGAATCTAACCATCCATTTAATGTAAAAAAGAGGAGTGATACAAAGCTAGGTTTACAGAGCCAATACATTGTGTCAAAGAAAGTAGGACAATGTGGCTGAACCATGGATAGTGAAGAAGGACTTACTGTGCAGTGCTTACCCTGGGCATATAGTGTTGTCAGTTATTAATAAGAGGCCAAAAAACAGGGTGATGCAAAAATACAGTGATAAGAAACCTGTGTGCATGGTGTCTATTCCGTGTGTTAGAGGGATATCAGAGAAATTTAAAAGAACTAGTGAAAGATATAATATTAGGACCTCCCCAGGGGACACCAGTGTATTGTGGGCGCCTTCAGTGTCAGGCGGGGAGGTCTGCAATTTCCACTGAAGTTGACAGCTATGCTGGTAGGGCCACCCAAGCCAGACAGGTCCCAAATGAGGAACCAGACAAAGTGAGCCCCACAGTGATAGGGTAGGAGGGGCTCTTTAGGTCAGCTACACCAACCCTCTTAGGGCTGGGAGGTATCACCCACATATCTGAAAAAAATAACATTGATTCAGAAACCAAAGGAAGATAGCCAGACAGAACATAAGGTTAGGCAACCCAGGCAGAACAAGGAAAATATGAACTACTTAGCCACATGGAATATTCAGAGTTTGTTCATAGACTAAATTCTGTTACAGAATTAGTAAATGAACTCACAAAATATAAAATTATGAAAGATGCCATTCAAGAGATCAGATGGCAAGGAAACAATATAACAGATATTGGAGGATATACTATGTGTTACGGTAGTGATGATACAAAAAAAAAAATAATTTTGGTACTGGCTTCCAGCTACATAAAAGTTTAAAAGCATCCCTGATAGAATTTGAACCAAGAAGTGAAAAAATGTGATATATATAACTGAAATGAAAGTTGTGCAATAAAACTATTATGTGTGCTCATGCATCCACTGAGAAAAAGAGGACCTCATAAAGGATGAACTTTATGATTAACTAACTAGAACTTTACAAAACCTATGAAACCATGACAGGAAAATAATACTTGGTGATTTCACCTTTAAAATAGGTACAGGCGGAACCTTTTACCCAAATGTGGGTTCAAGAAGTCCACAATGAGAGGAAAATAATGGAATTTTACAAGCAGATTTTGCAGTATCTAATAGTAAGGTAATAGGGGCTACTTTATTTCCATATAAGAACATTCGTAAGTGGAACTGGAGAGCTCCACATGGAAAAATGAAAAACCAACTTGATCATGTATTGATTAACACTAGACATACCAAAGATGCAATGAATTTTAGGAGCTGTAAAAGGAATGACTGCAATTCTGATCACTTCTTCGTGCAAATAAAGCTAAAACCTAAAATCTAGGTAAATGGAATAAGATCAGGTAAGAAGACTGAAAGATATGACATTACAAAACTTAATCAAACAAGTGTGTCCTTAAAGTACAGAGAGAAGAGAACCTACTAGAGGAGAAACCAGTACTCCCAAGTACAGTAAAAGAAAAATAGCAAAATATTAAACAAAGTATTCAGACAACAGCAAAAGAAAAGACAGGATACAAAAATAAAGAAAAACATACAATGGTTTGATCAATGTAAGCAAGCCCTGGACATACGAAGCAAGGCCTGAAAGAAGACCCTACAGACGGAAACCAGAACAGCCATGGAGAATATAAGGAGGCCCACCAGGAACTACACAAAATCTGCAGAAATAACAGAAAAAATATGAAGAAGTAAAACTACAATCGGTTCAAACTTATAATACAACAAGTGCAAGTAGAAAGTTTTATCAGTAAGTCAGAAGATTTACAGGATGTCTGCCACAATCAACAATATGCAAAGTTATCAGTAAGTCAGAAGATTTACAGGATGACTGCCACAATCAACAATACGCAAAGACAAAGGAGGCAATTTTGTAGGACAATGAGAGGTTCTGCACAGATGGGTACAATACTGCCAAGTGCTCTAGAACAAACCAAGTAACAGTATGTCTGAATTCACATACTGAAGATTGTGGCTCCCAGAAATATGTAGAAAAACCCACACTCAGTATGGTTTATAATATAATATAGGGATTAAAGAAAAATAGAGCCCCACTGAGAATGGAATAACTGCAGAACCTCTAAAATATGGAGGCAAAAAATCTATGGAGAATAATTTATAACCTGAAAATTATAGCACAGGAAAATGAAGAGATGCCAGCTGACTGGCAAACAGCTGTTCTATGTCCCACATACACAAAGGGCGATAAACTACAATGTAAAAACTAAGAGAGGAATTTCTCTGCTGAATGTGATATATAAAATATTTACAAATATGAGGGTGAGTCAAATGAAAACCTTAAATATTTTTTATCTCGTAATTTACTGAACACATAAGTTACACAATGACATCATTTTTCTAGTGTCCATTACATTCCACACAAGTGTTCCAGCCCTTCGGAAGTGCATGGATACCTCTAGAAATAAAAAATGCTTTTGGCTGAGAGTGCAGCCACTCGTGCGCTGACTGCTGCCCCTCTTCGTCGGACCTGGAAGACTTGCCTCCCATCACCTCTCTGAGTGGTCCAAAGACATGAAAATCACTTGGGGTGAGGTCTGGCGAGTACGGCGGATGTGGAAGACATTCGAAGGACAGATCTTGGATTGTTGCAACAGTTGAACGGGCAGTATGGGGCCGAGCATTGTAATGTTGCAACAAAACACCTGTACTCAGAAGTCCACGTCGTTTGGACCTGATGGCAGGATGCAGGTGATTCTTGAGGAGATCTGCATATGTTGCACTGGTCACAGTGCTCCCCCTGGGCATGTAGTGCTCCAAAATTACACCTCGTTCATCCCAAAAGAAAGTCAGCATAATCTTTCCTGCAGATGGTTGTGTGCGAAATTTTTTCAGTTTTGGTGAGGAGGTATGGCGCAATTCCTTGCTCACCTTCTTGGTTTCCAGCTGGTTGTAGTGGACCCAGGTTTCATCTCCAGTAGCAATTCTTCCTAGAAAGCCATCACCTTCTGCTTCAAAGCATTTCAGAAGTTCCTGGCAGACATCAACACATTGTTCTTTCAATTCTGCAGTCTGCTGCTGTGGCACCCACCCTGCAGACACTTTATAGAACTGCAGAACATCATGGATGATATGGTGTGCTGATCCATTACTCATATCCAGATGTGTGGCTATTTCATGCACTGTTACGCGGCGATTTTCCTTCACAATGGCTTCAACTGCTGCAACGGCCTCTGGTGTCACTACTTGGTGTGCCTGACCTGGTCGAGGAGAGTCTGTTACAGAACTAACACTGTTTAGGAACTTCTTACTCCATTTGTACACTTGCTGTAGTGAAAGACATGCATCACCGTACTGAACTTCCATTCATCGATGAATTTTGATGGGTTTCAACCCCTTCACTTTGTAAAAAACGAATGACAGAACACTGTTCCTCTTTGGTGCATGTTGCAAGTGGGGCCGCCATCTTTACACTATTGCTGAGCCATTGTGTTGCATTCCTCCATCGTACTGCCACCTGTCGGTCACTTTTCAAACCATAAGTATCACTGTTGCCAACTTACAGGACAATCGAGTGGTGTTTCGAATTTTTATCACACTTTTAAGGTTTTCATTTGACTCACCTTCGTGTCACAACACAATACTCAGAAATATATGCTGAATAGATACTAGGTGACTACCAATGCAGATTAGAAAAGTATGTTTCACTGCTAACCAGATACTCACACAAAGGCAAATTACTGAAAAAAACTTATGAATTTAATGTAGAAATTCATCAACTGTTTACAGCTTTTCAACATGCATACAACATTATAAATTGCCAACAGCTGTATACCATAATGACAGAGTTCAACACACCAACAAAAATTGTTAACCTGGTAAAAATGACACTGAGGAAAACTAAGAATGAAGTTCAGATTGGCAGGAAACTGATGATGTTTTTGAAACTAATAGTGAACTCAGGTAAGATGATTCACTTTCTACCTTCCTATGTATTTTAACTTGGAGAAAATCATACACAATGTAACAATGAATCCCAGATGTAGCATTTTTAACAGAACCAGACATTGTATGGCCTATGCAAATGATAATGTAATTACTGGAAGATCAACGCCAGTAATAAACAAAGTAATTCAAGATATGGAAGAAACAACAATTGATAAAGGTCTGTAGATAAATGTAGACAAAACTAAATACATGAATACCTCAAAATACAAACACAAAAATATGCAACCTAAAATCTAGAACATGGATTACAAAAAATATCAGGAAGTATCAGAATTTAAATATTTGGGTTCCCTTGTTTCTTATAATAATGACTGTGGAAGAGATATCAAAGCAAGAATAACAGCAGTGAATCTATCTTATCAGGCGTTCTAAAAAATTATGATATCAAGCTATATATAAATATACAAAATTAGAAATATATACTTCAATAATTAAACCTACAATAATATATGGTTGGTACACATCAGCAAAAACAGAACAAATGAAATCATCCTTTAAGACACGGAAGAAGAAAATACTAAAATAATAACATACCAAAAAGGCTGGAGAATCCAAACTAATGATGAACTGCAGATTAAGTACAGAAAACCAAATACTGTTAACAACAATAGGAAGAAGACTAGAATGGACTGGTCTGGTAAGAATTTCTGATAACAGGAATGTAAAGAAATTATTTCTATGGAAACCAGAATGACCCACATTAAGGTGTTTAGACTGTGTTAAGAAAGATCTGAAATTGATTAGTGTCATGAGGTGGAGGAAGAAAGCATAAGACAGATCTCTATGGCCTATTTTTCTGGAAGCACTGATTAAACTATATGGACCATACATCAACGAAGAAGAAGATAATACCAGGACTGTTTTTATAACAAAATATACTTTGGGAAGTTTTTTGAGAAAAATGAAACTCAACAATGATAAATTAATTTGATCACAGTGTGTCAGTAAGATTCCATGTGAGTGTGGTACAGAGCACATTGGAAAAACTGGCAGACCATTTGGTGTTAGGATAAGAGAACATAAGTACAATTTACGGCAGGGACATCTGACAAATCTAAATTAGCATCACATGCATCTGAAGGAGGTTCAGAAGTTTCGGAGAACCCCATTAGTCAGGCCAGTTTGAAATTTTACATATTTGGTTACCACTCATGGAAAATGAGTTTAACAATGTGAATTAGGTTTGTTATTTTTGGAATATTTTTGTCTTTAGTCTTGGGAGGGCTCAAATGCTCACCAATAGACGGTGTTGTTTGTTGTTATACTTTTGCCCATTTTATGTTCTATTGTTTCCTTTATAGTTTTTATTTATTCTGAGTATGTGACTTACAAACCTAATTTTAAAATGTTCTTTACTGTTATGGTTCCAATGCTTTCAAAGTCTGTCACTGCATTTTATATGTGAGGTGTAAATTTGTTGTTTCTCACACATGATTCATTATGACTTGTTGGTTTTAGTTTCGTCAGTTGGTTTAGTGTTTTCACCTGAAGAAAAAAGTAGACTGCTTTCAAAATGTTGTGTTTGTGATTAGTGGTAATGAAAAAAGTCCTCATACATATTCATGATGTTTCATGTGTTGAACCATTGTTAAGAGATTATACTGTACTCTACACTAGATACTCATTTTTGTTAACTACACTACGACTGCTGAAAGAAGTCCCATGGATTAACCCCTTTAATGCTCCCCTCTAACTGTTACACCTCCTCCAGCATACCCCCCTATTCTTCCCTTCAGTCGTGAAGCCATTCTGTTCATCTTCATGTATGTCATAATAACTTTCACTAGCGACACATTATTGCGCTTGCTGACACAGGCCAAGGGGACCTGGACGGTAATACAACAGACAAGTTAACTTCTTTCTCTGGCAGAAAAGCTTTAAAAGTATTGTTCTAGAAGATACAAACTTCCAAAACAGTATTAGTACATCAAAGATAGTGATAAAATGTATATTTATTAAGTAGGTCAAATATACCAATTATAGCATATACCAATATGAAACACAGGTTCATATTAATATCAAAAAGAAGGCTACAAGGAAACCATACAAACCAATTTCATTTAAAACACAAATTTCTTCAGCCGACTTACTGTGTGCGGCGCAACTTTCCAGTATGACCAGCAAGAGTTGTACTTCGAAGGCCATTATATAAACCACCTACACCACCAATAGCAGCACCAGCCATACACGAGACACCGATCTGTGAAAAGGCAAGTTCGAAACGGCCTCTCTGTCGTGCTGCGCCTTCTGGGAAAATGAACTCTGGTTGACTTTGTGGCAAGTATACAGGATCGAAGTTCAGATACGGAGAAAGTGGTGCTAGATTTTGTTTCGAGTGGACTGAAAAATACACAAACAAGTAATTTACTATAATTTTCCGCAGTCATTTTTAATGGCAAATACTTAATGTGAATTATAAAGCAGAGACAAACACGCATTCTCCACCATCGAACACCCAAATGTCGACATCGCGTAACGCTCAAAACAAATCTTACCTGGAACATTCATGCCAGGATCCCGATTGGAGTATGAAGGGGCATATGTGTTCGATGAATCAGATGTGGAGGACTCCATCGTGATCAATCCCCGACTTACAACGTTAATATGCTTTTCAACCACCACGCAGCCATGAAGCACTTAGCTCACGACACCTAACATCCGTGATTTCACCGCACAGATGAGTGAAAACGGAATACAGCTCAGAAGAATAACATCTGAGAACATACACATAACATACACTAATTAATCCGAGTTACAAAACTTGCCAAAACATGTCGCCACACACAGCTGCTTTCCAATGCTTTTTTTTTAATTATACCATACAACTCATGACAAGATAAATATGAACAAATTTTAAATACAACCTTGAAAATGTAATTAACAATATAAATCAAGTATGACTGAACGTTATTTTGGATTCTCTCTGCGGCAAATCTTACGTGTTTGGTCATTTCGGTCCTACAACAGGATACACCACAAGCATACAGTACATATTACTGGCTTTCAGGAATCCATATCGTTAAATTTTTAACAATATATGTCCATATAATAAATTTCATTGCTCGTCTACGTACGGATAGGCTTCCTTGATTGTTTGTAAACAAAGTGTAGTGCGAGTACAAGAGCAAGACCACCAGAGAGATTTAATAATAATAATAATTATAATAATAAACCGCAAGTTTGCATAATATGGTCTAAAAGTTATTAAAGTTAATCAATATGTTTTTATGTACATAATCTGTTTGCATGTAAGTGAAATGTTCCAATCCAACAACACAGGATGTCTAAGAATATGTAAGCACATTCTAATAGAGGATATCTATGGACTTGTGCCAATTGGCACTCTTCGTCTCAGTGGAGTACCGTGAGGGGGGGTTTGGGGTGTTCAACCCCCCTCCCCCCCGAAATTCCGAAGATATCGGTGGAGTCCTCGATCGCATGAGCAAGAAGATCCGGCGTCTCGATTTCCTTTTGTAGTTCACTGTGTTCTCATACGGTTATAATTTATGAAATAAAGGTTTTTTTTTAATACAAACTGCCTTGCAGTGGCGTGTCTGGTTTCCGAGTTCAAACCCACCCCCGGCATCCCGAAATTTTGACAAAATCAAACCGGAATGCAAATTGAGCGGAAAATGTTTAGTGTTCCATTCCAACATCCTAATTAGTTTAAAAATTGCTGAATTTAGGACGCCAACACCCCAAGATGTTCGGAAAAAAGGCAATAAAATTCTAAAACTACCTAGATTCACAATTGTTTTACATTAACAGTGACAAATAAATTGGTTGTCATCATAAATAGTCTAAAGCGCCAAAAATTGAGAAAATTTTACTATATGAAACGAAATTCCTTGTACAAAATTACAGCTGCCTCCAGAACCCCTGACTAGGGGGCTACCGCCTCCAGATCCCTGTTCTCTCTGTCCTCTGTCCTCAACTGAATTTGTTGAACCCCCCCCCCCCCCCGAACAAAATTCCTGGGTACGCCACTGCTGATGATGGACAGTGCAATTGTCCGAAACATGTAGAGTACTTTGTCAAATAAATTTGGGAACTAGTGTATCTCGCTGGCTTTCATTATAAGAATTGCTTTCTTCTATTGAAGATTCAGTTGTGTTTTTACAAGGCTCATCTTTCAACACATAACGACGTCATATCCATACATTAGTTTTCTTACAATTACATTTTGTGTGCTCAAGCTTATATTATGTAAATGGAATTAAGTGAGACTGTATCTTTAACATTTCGTGTTTGATGTGACACTTTACACCATTGACGGGAGAGGACTGACTGAGATTGATCAGAACGGTGTGCTGATAAGACTTCCGGGCCCAACAGCAGAGGAACGACCAAGAAAAGAGACATCTTCGTAGGGGGGCTTAATAATTTATATTCCTCACAACGGTTACTTTCTTCTCCGGTGCAAAAGCGCAACTCGGGCTTAGGTCACTTCATTTTTTAGGTTTCTACATCACATACGACTAGACACACACACACACACACAGCCAGTAGGTCTTCCCTGAACTAGTGATCGGCTAATTGCAGAGGCCGCTACCTAAACAACACAAACAAAAGAGAGGAACATCCATGCCGTCAGCGGGATTCGAACCCGCGACCCCAGCAAGCAAGCGGCCGCTGAACTTTGCCTTAGTCCGCACGGCCGTCGGAATCGGCCACAAAATGTATTAGTGTGATCAAATGACGGACCAGAGGAGGGGAGCGGGTTGTAGGTGTATTAACACGTGGGGAGAAGGAAAATGTATTCCAGTTTTGGTAGGAAATGCGAAGGAAGGAGATCATTAGGAAGACCTAGTTGTGTATGGAAGGTAATTATTAAAATAGATTTTTAAAAAAAAGGGGTTGGTTGGCGTAAACTTAAGTAGTGTGGTTCAGGGCAGGGACAATGGCTGGCCTCCGGTGAACACGGTACTGAGCACTGAGGTTCACTAAAGAACAATCAGCTTATCAGCTTATCAATGGGGAAGCTTCTCCATACAGATACCTGTATTTTTCCTTTTGTATGGTGAGACCGGGTTAGAAGATTGGTGTACATTTTTTGGCTTCCAGAGCGAGAAGTTCTCATTTGGACCGAGAAGAGCGAAATTAATTCTGCTAATACTTTTACTATCGCCGGTCCCAGTGGCCGCGCGGTCTAAGGCGTAGGTCTTTGGCCGCTCGCCTGCTGAGATTGTGGGTTCGAATCCCACCCGGGGCATGGATATTTGTCTGTTGTGAGTGTTGTGTGTTGTCAAGTAGAGGTCTCTGCGACGGACTGATCACTCGTTCAGAGGAGTCCTACCGAATGTGGCGCGTTGTTGTATGTGATCAAGAAACCTCGCAAGCGAGGAGGCTAAAGCCCACTAGAGGGCTGTAAAATACAACCCCCAATGGGGGTTGTAGCGCCAGGAAAAAAAAAATAACATTGCATAGTTTGATAATGTGAGAAGCTATAAACACAGCCATAGACTGAATATGAAAGATTGTTTTGGGTGTAGCAAGATACCAACGTGGCGACAGCGCGGCCGTTGGAAGATTCTGTCGAAATATTTTGCATATTGCAAGTGTGTACAGTACTTGAAACATGGTCTTCCAAATTAAGGGAGAAGGGTGCTTCAGAAGAGGATGCTGTGGAGAATGTTGATCCTACGAGGGATGGAGTAAGACGAGAAAATTGCTTCGTGAGGAGTTCATAGTGCGTAGTGTCCAAGAAACGTTATCAGAGGGATCAAATGCGGCAGGGTAAGATGAAAGCGTAATGCAACACGCGTTGGAGATAAGCGAACAGCAGACGGAAACTCAGAAGGGAGAGAGAGTTTAGAAGGTGTAGGTGTATTTGGGAGGATAATATTAAAATGGTTCTTGGAAGTAAAGTGGGGTGTGTATAATTTTCTAAAATTATACAGGATGCTCTTTTCTTTCTTCTTATTCTGAACACGTCAGCTGTGTAGCATATTAGTTCTGCATCCGTCGCGAAAATCAGTGACAGCTGCTGTGCTTAGGGACTTGATAGAGGAGACATTCAGTATATCGCATGTAATAAAACTTGAGTAAACTTCATTTAGATAAAATTGCGCAGTAACGTATTTCGGCTGTCGAAATATTTATATTTTGTTGACCGTGCATCATGTAATGATTCTTGGTAAATGACCAACGTGACGCACAATTCTTTTCTATGTATGTATCTTTATTTCTAACTCTGTACATGTTTCGAGCACATCGTGCTCATCATCAGGAGAGAGAAATTTTGTCAATACAACCTCTGGTAGCTGTCAGTGGCCGTGTCGTGTGCAGGTCGGAAATTCACTTCCGACATGCACACGACGCGGCCACCGACCAGAGGCTGTATTGACACAGTTTGTCTCTCCTGATGATGAACACGGTGTGCTCGAAACATGTAGAGAGTTAAAAATAAAGATAAGTACATAGAAAAGAATTGTGCCTCACGTTGGTCATTTACCAAGAATTATGTCGAAATGTGTTACTGTACAACTTCAGGTAAACAGAATTGCTGCAATTTGTATTATATAATATGATATACATCGTGCCTAACCCGGTAGCCATGCTGTCTAAGGCGTGAGTCTGCGGCCGCTCGATTGCTGGGATTGTAGGTTCGAATCCCGTCAGGGTTATGAATGTCTTGTCGCTTGTGAGTGTTGTGTTTTGTCAGGTAGAGGTCTCTGCGACGGGCCGATTACTCTTCCAGAGAGGTTCTGCTGAGTGTGGTGTGTCTGAATGTGATCTGGAAATCTCAACGATGAGGAGACCTAGTCCCACTGGGGCTGCCGAGCTTTGATTGTAACAGCGGCTTAAAATAACCTACTCTAAAGTCCGGAACAAGAATCAAAGGTATGAGATTTCAAGGTGGGGTGTTAGGGCTGAATTCTTCTGACTGAAGACTGCGGTCGGCGATGGGCGGTGGTGAACACTATAATCAGCATTCCAGTTTTGTCGAAGTCGGGGGGAATATCCTGATCATGTGAACAACGATTCTTTCATGGCTCTACGTCAAGGACTCTGCTGCATGAAGGTACGAGGGTTGGAACTTTAATAGTGGCAACTATTTATTTACAACTGATACAAAATAGATACATGTTTCGAAGTTTTACTGTCCTTCAATGTAGTCACCAGCATTGTG
>Ga0209629_10003071_pt1 | contig 11753 bp, 7 predicted proteins | sample TergutCu122P5_FD_187286 | JGI IMG/M metagenome (GOLD analysis project Ga0209629, IMG submission 187286) | Cubitermes ugandensis P5 segment gut microbial communities from Kakamega Forest, Kenya - Cu122 P5 (SPAdes) (version 2) | ecosystem: Host-associated > Arthropoda: Insects > Digestive system >...
GGTACTAAAGGCCAGCACGCTTACCCCTAGACCACTGAAGGCGCAAGTATACTACCTTAGTATAAATGCGACTGTCTTTCTAGAACTTTTGAAAGTTTGAAGTGGGCACATTCAGTGAAAGGTACAGTGTGACCAAGTATGATGCTGATAACCACAATTTCTCCTTTATATTTCATTGGGTTTTATACTAGTTACTCTATAATCTTCACTGTCAAGCTGATCATAATATCACAGTGTAACAGATACATTAAACACCTAAAAACCATATCCTAAGACTTGCTAAATACTGATACACACTGCAAGACTTTAAGGTTCAGTCAAGTCACCAAATAATTATACACCGGTCCTTCAATCCTGCATATGAAGGAAGAAAGAGCAAGGTGTTACCTGAGCATGTGCATTCTTAGTTTGTCGAGCGTTGGGAAGAGCTTCGAACAGTACGAGCAAGTGTGCTTCCTGTCACTGTGGAATGCTCGAATGTGCTTACGGATCAGACTGTACTCATCAAACACCTAGCAGAGACAGACCCAAAACAAACAAACAAACATCCAGATAAAACAAGAAAAGAAGACTAGCAGATGCTGTATGGAGTAAAGGACTTACTGTATTTACCATGACACAGACAAACCAGCTCTTAACTTTTTATAACATCTTGTGAACCTGGCAACCTATACATAAAAAAAACTTGCTTTGGCCTGATAAAACATAAAGTTCTCACTTTCAAAGTCCATACATCATAAAATATAATGGCACAACTAAAGGTCATTTAAATTCATTTAAGTGGAAAAATTCTAACTAATTTTTATAAATCGGAAAATGAAAGTATACGTGGCACTCTATGTCATACACATACATGTCTCAGTTTGCTACACGATGTGTGAAATACAAAGCTTATGTATGTGCACAGACACAGTAAATGCATACTTTTATGGTCTCTTTTTTAACATAGCTCTACATATGCTTGAAATTTTTCATGGCAGTGAGCATGCAGATTGTCATTTTGGGCTTCAACATGTTGGAGGTAGATGTTATAGACTACACAGTTGCACATTTCAGAAGACAACAATGTATTCAACACAATCCATGCACTGAAGTCACACAATACTAAAATGGAAGACAAAACAGAATTTGGCTAATTCTGTGGGGAAGAATTCAATGGTAGCTCCACAAAATGACATTTTTGTAAAACATGTTTGCCTGTGTCACCAGCCCTTTAATCCGACAGGCTCCAACAAAACATCAAGATACTGTAAAAAATAAGCGGACGACAGTAACTAATAACAAGAAACAGAATAAGAAACACTGAAAAAGGAACTGATTCATGAGCACTTTAAAAATAACAATCACCATGCCAAAAATATGAATAGTTTCCATAATAACATATGCAAATAGAGTCTCAGGCTTTGTGACTCTATTCTATTGATTTAGTAAAGGGAACCAGCTCAGTGTAACAAAGAATGTAGTTCAAAATATAACATGTATGAGATGAAAAACGCAGAAATTGGTAATAAATTTCCAGGCACATAATATATAGATTTTCCATACTGTAAATGCAATGTCATGTTTTTATGCTGTCTGGTTTCTTGAAATGTACAGATTCTGCAAATGCACTAACCCCCATCATCCAAACGTAACACACAGAGCCCAGATGCTTACTCACATTTACTTATTGATTATTTAGTGATGTTGTCGGTATCTCAGAATACATTAGGAGGACTAATGAATAATGAATTTGGAAGGATGTGGAAGGAAGCAGCTGTGGTCCAAATGAGGTACTACAGTGGCCAGATGATTACTGAATAAATGCAGAACTGTACGAAAGCTGAAGAAATAAAAGGCGTGTATCCAAAACAAAGCTATATTTTATCTAACTTTTCTATGAGTCTTAAGTTAATATACCATTAAAACAATGTCGCTATAGTACGAGTATGCACTCCACAAATACATATTACCATTTTGTATGGCTTTCATACCAAGAAATACCACTTAACCATAATGACAAGAAAAGTAACTGATCAATCAAACATGGCATTGCCCTAGGAAATCTTACGTCTATCATCCAAAGTGAGTGAAACAACTATAAAGCCAATCAGTTATTTAATGTTCATGAAATTAAAAATTCCATCCATATTACAAGGCAGAAAATTAAATTATTTATCTTTTTTGTTAGGCTATGAAATTTTATTCCATTATTACCAATTACAAACACAATACAGCGACTTCAGACTTCATCAAAAACACTTATAATCTCAAATTTTGGATCTTGTCATAAATCTCTATACAATTGAAGAGTTTTGAGGGTTCTCAAAATAATTTCTGTCACATAATCAACACAGAAATTAATTTTATATAAAATTCATGCCTCAAGTACTTCCAAACAAAGCACACTGGGTATAGAATTTTCAAATTAGTACAGTCCTGTTACAGGAAATGAAGAGGGAGAATGGAGGCTCATAATTAATGTAACTTTCTACACAGTAAATAAAAATAATAAACTCAACCCACATTGTGCCATATTCATAAATCACGACCATCAATGAAATAAGAAAGTATTGAATTATCTGGCTTTCAATAACACAATGCCAACTGCTTAATTTTATGCCCTTAGCACTTCTCAGAATAGGGTAATGGTGAGGCTGAATCCTTTCTTGATAATCTGACAGTGACTCAGCTGGTCAAGACATTTCCCACCATTTATGGCACCAAACATCTGTTACCAAGTCATCAAGAACCTGCAATTCATCTCAATTCTGAGCTACATGCATGCAGTCCATACCCTCATGTCCTAGTCCAGTAATATCTGCCCAAGTCTCTCAAGTGGTCTCTTTCCTTCAGGCTCTTTAATTCAAACTCTATATGCACTTCTCATCTTCAATGATAAAAACAGTAGCATGTCAAGTGTTGGCAAAATATCACTATTTGCCAGATAAAGGGTATATATAATTGATTACATTTTCAAATGTAAGTAATTTCAGTACTACTGCAATGGAATACATGCCACTTATTAAACGAAGCAAGTACTGCATTTTTCAGTACCAGAGTAGCATCATTACACCTGAATTAAGAAACGGCTACCAGCTACACAGTGCTGAAATTAAAAGCCCATATATCTGGAGAGTAAATGTGAATAATAAAAGATGCAAAAGATATAGCTGTTCAGGTATTGCATTCTTTGATACCAGAGTAATATCATCATATCTCAGTTAAGAAATGGCTACCAGCCACACAGTGCTTGAATTAAAATCCCATATATCTGAGGAGTAAACAAGAAAAATGAAAAGTGTCCAGACATTAATAAATGTTTTAGCAGTACAATGCAAAAATTATATACTCTGGGTTTCCAATGCTGTTACTAAATCATACAAATGCTGACATATACATAGAATGCTTACATTAATAACACATTATCAGACACAGTTGCATATTTATCATCAGTGTCCATACTAACATAAACAGAACACAAAGTAATGGTAAAAAGTGAGCGAGCAAAGAGAACACTGGATGAGAATCAATTTGCAGCAACCAACGCTGGGCACCTGAGCATGTGGAGCTTCAATTTATCCGGACGGGGAAATTCTTTTTCACACAATCCACATGGAAATCGTCTGCCACCATGGAACGCACGCATGTGCTTGCGTATCTGAATGTACTCGTCAAACACCTGGTAGGTCAACATGGCCATTAAATAGTGAACCAATGCTGTCACAGTAACACAGAACAGTCTAATACTGTTTGTCACTTTCCTCACCAAGACAATTCATGCAACATTAGAATGTTGGTGGTTCTGCATAACATTTGAAAGCGATAAAAGAAGAAATGACTGAGACAGGTGCAATACAAATGCCATGGATAAATCCCCTTTATGAAGTAATTTCAAATTTTAAAAAAATTTAAGCATTACTAATGATAATAAAAAAAACATAAGCATTAAAATATACCAGCATATATTTATAAAGCCTTCAAAAATTATTTTTTTTCTCTTCTTCTTGGGAACTATTTATGAATGTGAAGCCATATATATGCCTGCACACCTAAATCCATCATCCACCATCCACACAACCAATTTCATCCCAGTCAGACCCTCCCACTGTGCACACATCACCCACACCACCCCTTCATCAATACACACATTCTCTCACTTAGGCTGTCCCACCACATGCCAAGCAGGCACAAAGGAGAGGGAGAGAAATAGCTCTACCCACACTCAACCTTGGTGCTAGAACTAGGTGGGTGTTTAGCGCCACACCCTGGCTGCCTTACTGCCAAGAGACCCATTAACCATTGTTCAAGAGGCTGGTGGGGCATCAGGGCCAGTCTGGATTGGTCTGAAAAAATGTGCCCACAATAGGATTTGAATCTACCAGCTACACTATCCCGGCCCACATTCTCTCACTTATGATAAGAAACACCATGTGTATGATATATCATCATCCTTTTTTCTACCAATCAGTAATAGGAACTGGATGAAAGTAACTATTAATCGAACTACAACATTACTATGTCATGAGTAAATGCAAAAATACTTCCACTTATTTTTAGATTTCATTGCTTGCAAAAGAAAATATCTGAATACCACAAGAGCTGGAATAAGAAGTAATTTTATAAGCTTAAACTGTATTAATGAAACTATGAAGGCAGCAACACAACAGCAGCAGTTCCAATGGTGGCACATGCACCAGGAAGTGTAAATATACTACTCAGCCTGTTCAAACTCAGAAGTGTAAATTATGAAGTCATCAATAGGACAAAATCAGTTCCAACTGTAATATATTAGAGGTTAAGGATGATGGGGAAACAAGCCTAAATACCATAGATGATTAAAGTAAACACAACAGAGGCTGTGTAAAAAGCAAATTAATCTCTCTGAAAGAAAACTTCCACTTAAAAAAAAAGAATCTAACCAAAATGTGTGAGAACTTACCTTATTGCACTGTGGACAAGTAAAAAACCCATTTTCAGCATGAATATGTACATGTTCTTTCAAAGCAAGGACCTGGTCAAAGACTGCCTTGCAAATTGGACACTCAAAAATCTTCTTCTCTGTTTAAAATAAGAAAACAAGTGAGTAGTAAACAAAACAAAAACAAATTAAGCTATATGAGACATTTTTGGCAAAGTTCAAGCATAATTTGTAGTTGGTATTTCTTTTGAATATCGTATAAAACACAACACTCTTGTTTTTACAATAAACACAGCATCCCTACTCATACCATCTTCCCTTACTTAAACTATAGTTTGGAATGACCTACACACCCTCCTCGTGATGGCAGAGCCATACCAAACGCATAGCAAAGCACATATACACATATATGATGTTTGTGTTAAAAGAATGTAACATATGACTGACACACACTGTGGTGTTAAACTGTCATTTAATATGAAGTGAGAGAGAAAGTACAAATTAATTCACACATTTCAAAGTTTTGTATTTAAGCCAACCACCCCTAGGTTGTGGAAAATAAGCACACTGACTCATGTATTAATGCTTCTGATTTGTCTCTGGGAAGTGATTGCTTAAACTTTAACCACATAACCAATTATTGTGCAGTTTTCATAGTTTTCCTTAGCCACTCCCTGAAATGTCGACAGTATCTCAAATCAGGCCAAGAATGCTTCTGCCTCATCTCTGCATTAAATAAATGATAACTAAATAATGTCAGAACAAACGTATCATCCTACATGGTGTAAAAACTCAAAAGACCGTCTTGTGACAAATATACCACATTACTGTGAGACAAGATGTTTCAGCTTTTTATCCATGGAAAGCCTAGAAAAATCTGATGCAAAAGGCAAAACAAATTTGATTACAATAAATTTCTAAATTACAGTCTCTGAGTTGTTATACTGTGTAGCTTGCTGGATGGAAAAACCTGCTGCTTACACCACGAATCTCCCATCTCCTCCTAACCTGATGACAGAGGCAGCAGGCTCTTCCAAAACACTGGCACCAAAGTAACACCACATCACATTCCACAAGGCAGTTATCTTGTTACTTCCTGCTCTGAGAACTTCAATCTTTCAGATAGTAAATATGATTTTAGTTTTCAGTTTCATGCACACAGACAGCAAATAATGCTATAAACTTAGCAAATTTTAACACTTCTGACTATTGCTAAATATACTAGTGTAAACCAATGAACTTACAACATACCTGTGTGGATTTTGATGTGGCAAGCTAGGGCCGAATTATTGAGAAAACGCTTGTAACATACATCGCACTGGAGTGGTTTGGATTCCTCAGCCCCATGTACAAGCATGTGACGCTGCAACATACATATACACATAATGAATGCAAAAGCAGATAAAATAATATACTGTGGAATGTAATTCAACATCCTCACAACAGACTGTATTGGGGAAATAAAACTCCCTCACTCTGATTCAGCCAAGTGTCTGGTTATGTCTAATGTCTCAAGTAAGACCTGACAATGTGACAGTTCATTGCATTGTCAAAAAACAGTGCACAGAACATTGAGAGCAATAAATGTGTATGGGACACCAACTTGATACTAGAATTGCCATGGATTTACAGCAGGGCTTCCACAAGGACTGCATCATGTTACGTTGAACAGAACCACACAACGTCCTGGAGAGGTCATGGCTGCCCAGTTGGTCATTTTGTCCTTTTATACAACCCAAAGGTACACTACCACATTCAAAACAGACCACCAATGGACCCTACCCTAAGTTAGATGAATCCAGTCCACATCCTCACAGGCTATTTCTTCCACGCCCACTACTTTAATATTATTCTCCCATCTATGGCCAGGTCTAGCAAGTGGTCTCTTCCCTTCAGGTTTACCAAATAATATTTTGTATTTACTTCTTACCTCATCCATGTGTGATACATACACAAATCACATACTCCAAAACTCTTTCACCTCATTTTTTTTTACACAAGGAGGTACAAACGATAAAGATCCTCACAATGAAGAAGATCACATCACCAAAGAAATTCCTATACCTTTTAGTGGCTATCATGAAGCATGATTTTATGATAGTTAATAATATGAGCTAAAATTTCCAATGATGAAGAGACAACTTCTCACCTGAAGACGATCTTCTGAAGCAAAGCTCTTGTAACACAGTTCACATTTCCATGGTTTTGCGGGGTTTATGGACCGCAGGCGAGTGCGCAGTTGTGGAGGAGTCAGCTTACCATGAGCTGACACATGTTCAATCAACTCTTTTTTGCTAGGGAATTCCTGCAGGGAAGGGACAAAATAAATATACCCATTAAAAAACATAGTTAAGAATGCCAGTCTTATGAGGTGCAATGCCATGCACTCTTAGATGGGCAGAACATCCCGGACAACCATACAACTGAAACTGACGGCCTTATGAAGCTAATACCTCACAGAATAGTTATGTTTATCATATAACCCAAAAGAAATACTACAGCAGAACTGGTTCCATGTACTTCCACTACACTGGTCCTTCAGTCAACAAAAATGCTATTTAAAATAATAACAATAATAAACTCCTAACAATAAATTGGACATCATAATCCATGATTATAAACAAAGGAACATGCATGTTATTAGATGATGCAATTCCTGGAGACAGAAAGGTGATCAAAAAAGAAGCAGAGGCAATTCTAAAATACAAAGACCTCATAAAAGAAATTCAGGGCATGTGGAATGTGAAAGCAAAAGTGATACCAGTAGCAAGAGGGGTGACTGGAACCATTTTAAATCACTCAGACAATACCTGAGCGACATACCAGGAAAGCATGAAATTAAGGAACTGCAAACAACAGCCATATTGGGCACTGCACATATACTATGAAAAGAGCTAGATGTAAACATACAAAACATATTTCATGGGCAAAATAACATTACGTGTAGCACAAATTGTAAATACAGAACAGCTGCAACACTACATACCCTAGAAACATAGTCTGTTGCAGGTATAGAATTGTAAATACCCTGCATAAAGGTGATAACCAAGATGATGATGATGATGATGATGATGATGATGATGATACAATATTTTATTACTTATATGGGCCACATTTTGCTAGAACAATCATCAACAGGCCACAGGTATCTAACACAAGCTCAAGCTGCTTACTATGTGATTAATTATACAACTAGTTTAACTTTGATAAATTAAAACAATAAACACTAAAATTCATGACCAGTTTCTATGTATTTCAGCACTGAATAAAATAACTCAGACGTCAATAGCACCTATGAGAAAAGTAATGTACAGTGTGAATAAGATAGTAATGATCTTATAATGATACTTCATTACTACTGAAACATGTGGCCAACATATGTAATACATCATTTTGTTGTGTGAAGTAATGTTTGCCTTGACTGAAGGACCAGCATATTGCACTTGTACACACAACAGATGCAGCGCAAAAGTAAAGAAAGCTGTACCTGTCCACACCATGTGGGAGAAGAGGTATAACTCCACATATTCTTAACCATGGTTCTAAGTGGATGTGACAGATCAGCTTCATGCCCCTGCCACTTAAAACCCAGGAAAAGAGCCCTGCAGCACCCACTGAATAAGAGGTTAAGTGGGCCCCAGAATTGGTTTTGATGTTTTGGAGAAGAGAAACATTTTTGTCCCAACCACAAATCAAACCATTACTTCTCACCCATCCAGCTCACAGTCTATCCTTATATTAGCTGCCCACTAAACAGAAGGCTGGGTGGGAGCCAGAGCTGGTCTACATGCTTGCTCCTTGCTGGAAAACAAACCCTGATTCCGCAGTTGTCCATCCCATAGCCCAGGCACTATACCAACTGCACTACCCCAGTAATATAAAGAATTTTTAAGCCTGTTGACTACTTTTCATTTTAGCGAACAAAGTATTGAACAGAAAAAATGTCTTCAGGTATCCATTAAATAAACATTTTCCTGTACTTTTCAGAAGCTGATCCAAGTCTATTACATTACTGCCATCTTAGTGCCAAACTCAACTTGTACCTTGAACCTTTCCCTTCATTAACCAGGGCCGACTTTATGAATTTTTGCTTTTACACATTTCACAATTCATTTTCTGGTACAGCATCAGGTACACACCATACCTGTGTACATTGTGGACACTGCACATCACCGTTTTGTACCAGAAATTCTCCAGCATGGTATACTGAATGGAAATCTGATGGCAGCCCAGTAATGGTTTCTGTTTCCTCTAAATTGTCAGCTGCATGTGCTAGAGTATGAAGATTCAGAACCGAAGCACTGCTGAAAGTTAGGCTGCAGTGTGAACATAACCACTCATTCCCAGGCCTGAAATGCAAAGGAAATGTGGGATGTCAGGTTCTCACAGTGGCGACATTAATTCTCTCCCACCCAATTTCTCATTCTCATCCACATCCCCTCCATACCCATTCTTGGTCCACTGTCATGTCTTAGTTTACCCATCCCTATTGGTACAGCCACAGCCCCAATCCTAGTATATCAATAAAACTATCAGTCTACACACAAGTATTGATACACTGCTATATTTGTATTGATACAACAGGAATGACACACATTAAAACCCAATCCTGATTCTCATTCCCTGTATAAGAACCACTTTCTTGCATGCTCAGCTTGTTTTTCCACCTTAAAGATCCTGGCAGCATAATCCAGCACAATGTTAGCCATGCCACAAGCTACGTTCAATATGCAAGGTTCCCTGAACTGTCACTTTTGTGTTAATGAAGCCGGGGGGGTTTTTTTTGTCAGTAGGTAACACTTGCAGTACGGGTAACATGCAACACATGGTGCAAGAGTTGAACAGTCAGATGCCATTCAGGGAATAAGTTGATGTGCAATAACCTCTTTTCCCCACATGACAGATGTAAATCTTAAATTCATGACTGCACTCACCCTAGGGTGGTTTTCTTCATAAAAATGTTAGAAGCATGTATCCCACTGTTATCATGTCCATTATTTTTATGGTGTTTTCGAACATGTCTACAACACAAGGAAAAAATCACATTAAAAACAGGCTGCAAGCAAAATATAGTCAACAAAAGGGCAATCTTCATGCGATCTTCTGTGTTCATTTCTTTCAGACCTGTTCTTAATATCAATCATTTTAACCATCCTGCATTAACTTAATGAGAATATCACAAGTCTCGTCACAATTCAGGATTTCAGAACTAGTAACTAACTAAATTAATAAAATTCATGAGAAAGTATCTGTGCCTTATTTGGATTCAATACAGAAATCTTCCTGTTGCAGACAGAAACACCAGACACTCATACCCCACAGTGACGTAGTTACCAGAACTGACATGTTACTAACCTGTCTCTGTTGTGTACATGAGAGAATTGATGTCCACAAGTTTCACAAATATATTTCTTGTCCCCAGCATGCAGAAGTTGGTGTCGTTTCAAACTATAGTTGCGTGGAAATGCTCGATGACATGTATGGCACTGGTAAGGATACAACTGTAAAGTACAAAACTCACTGTACATGTTCCACAACATCTTATACACTACAGGCCCTTCCACAAAGAGGAAAATCATTGTGGACATCGAATAAAAACACTTACAGGAATTATGTACAGTACAGACAGTATCAAAAGAATGAAAACCAATATTTTTAATGTCCCATAATGCTTATAATTTCATCATATTATATGCCCGAGTTTTACAAATAAATTATTCTTCTGCTTTGAAAATGGGATATGGTCTATTATGTTGCAATTGAGGGGAACAACCTACACATTTTTTATCTAACAAGAACTGTCAAGCTGAGAATTTTGAATTTGTAATTACATTTCACATCTCACAGTTCTTACCTCACGTTTATCACTATCTGACTTAAATTTCTTGGATGTAAAATGTGACAGGCCTTTACGCCTAACAGTACGTCCAGATTTCTTAGACTTTGATTTCACAGCCTCTCCTTCTTCCTCCTATATAAAATGAATTCATACATTACAATAATAGAAGTACAATATATATCATAAGCATGGATGGTAGATTTCACAAAAGTTATGCAGATTTTAACATCTGAGCTTATAAAAGACGGTGTCCAACAACTCACCCGTTCATTATCGTGGACATTTAAGTGTTTCTGCAGCTCTTCTGAACTGACAAATCTTTCATTACATTCAAAGCATGGCCACAGATGTTCCAATTCGCCAACAGCTAGAATTCAAATCATATTCATCGTTCATATAACATTAACATGCACAATATTATAAACAGACAACTTACAGAAATAAAACAAGTTTAACAGCTCCAGTTAGATAAACTTCATCCAGCACACTACCTCAAAATAAAACTGGAGGACTACACTGTGTTTCTTTTATCATCATCCTGAGCACTGCTGCTGTTATGGGATATCCCAGCGGACATAGGCTTTCAATACGATATAGCTGCCAAGCTCAGTCTGATGATAAAAGACTCCACATGGTCAACAGCCATGCAAGGTAGACAACACTGGTTCCTATCCAATCATCACAGTTAAACAAACTTGAGCAAAGTAAGTCCCTGCTCTAATATTTAAATACAACAATTCAGTATTATGGCTGAATAGAAACCAATTAAAATCTATAATAGGACCATTAACAGGCCACTGTCACTAAAAATGACACCTGTAAAGGATGGGATTCACTGATAACTCTGCCTGAAGCAGGTGCCAAATAACGGCCTGCAAGCTTGCAACACAGCAGCAGCAGCAGCAGCAGCAGCAGCAGCAGCAATCGCTTAGGTTCCAAGAAAAATGGACCATTTTACCTCCTTTTTCTTTGTCAGGTTGAAGCAGTGGTAATCCTCGTTTACTGGCATAAGGA
>Ga0209629_10003072_pt1 | contig 11752 bp, 3 predicted proteins | sample TergutCu122P5_FD_187286 | JGI IMG/M metagenome (GOLD analysis project Ga0209629, IMG submission 187286) | Cubitermes ugandensis P5 segment gut microbial communities from Kakamega Forest, Kenya - Cu122 P5 (SPAdes) (version 2) | ecosystem: Host-associated > Arthropoda: Insects > Digestive system >...
TATGTCACCAGTGCAAGGCTGCAATTTTGAAGAAAGGGGGAAAACTTAGGTCTGGACATTTATATACACCTGTATGTGTAATCCTACATACATATACATATATATATATATATATATATACACACATAGAGGCTTACACATATATATGTGTGTGTGTGAGAATAAGGAACTTTTTGTATGATTCAGTTCAAAATGAAAAAAATACCTTGTGTACAGCAGTAATACTTCAAAACTGAAACTAAACACAACATGTAGTCATAGTTTATACACTACAGTAGGTATCAAAATGCAGTACACACAATACCTTGACAGATTTCACCCCTAGATATTGTAAAGTATCAAACATTTAGTGCCCCAATGTAGCAAGGGGATGGTGAGGACAGAATCTATTTTGCACTTGTATTTTACACAAGGAAAGAGAAGATATTTCTTTTTATGTTAACCAGCACACAGCTATGTAGCAGACTGTATGTCCATTATGCAAGGAGCAAATATTTAGGTCAAGTAAAAACTATTAAGAACTGCAGTGGCTTTTAACATTCAAGAAATTTCTAGATAAAAAACCTGCACTGTATCACAAATGCTTGGTTCTCAGGAGATGAGTGCAAAAATGAAGCACACAATAAGACATTGCTCAGTGCTGTTAGAATAAGACTGTAATAATATGATATCTTAAAGCATCAATTGGGCTTAAATGTACTGTGAGTGAAAAACTGTGTTACATTTCATTCATGAGAAGTCTGCTGGAATATGCATAGAACACACATTCACAGCACATACAGAATTTAAAAAAAATATTGTACCTGTGCATGTAGTTTGTATTGTAAGGTGGTTATACACTGAAAGATGGGACTTCCAACAACACATTTCAAGTACAATAAACCTTAAATATTGTAATTTTAATCAAAATTCATAACAAGAGCTATGTTCTTTAATTTTATTTACTCTTGAATTATTTTGTCATCAACTTTACATAAAGTTCCTTTCAGCATTGCAGTTAGAAACCAATGATGATAATAGCATACTACCAAAGGTATTTATTGTGATTAAAAACTCTAATTTCAGTAAGAAGAAGAAATATATGGAACATATTATCTTCTAACATTAAACAGACAGTAAACACAACATCACTGTTAATTACCAGATAATCATATGACAAATTTATACAATAAGAACATATATTTAAATACCTTTGTATTTCCAAACCAGGCTTACAGATTTCTAGATGCCATCTTCTTAATCATCCAGTTGGGCAGGGGAAGTGCTATATAATGTACTGTACTAAAAATGAGAGAAGTGGAATTTGGAAATTGTGGGGTTTCAGGGGTAGAGTAAAGGTGGGAAAATGCCATTTATGTTGTCATAAGAATGACGTTCACATACTTCTAAACTGTTCTGAGACTGAACAATGGAGACAATCAAATCAGAAGTGGCCAAGTAATAATGAGAAGGAAGCCTACAATAAATTTGTAATATGTTCTAAGACTTCAGAATTGATGCAATTACGAAAATTTTTGTATAAATTTATATGTTAAGTGGGAGACTCAGACAAAGAAATTATCTTTGGGAATAGATAAGGAGAGTTCAGTAAAACTGTAAACAATGACAACGGCAGAAAATTTGAGGAAGCACATTTGTGCATTGGGTACTGCAGAACAATTATAACGGACCGCACTCTGCAGAAGACCTGGTGTCAGCAGATGCAGCTCTACGTACCCTGACTTAATTACTAAATAATATATGCTACATTAATATTGGAGCAGGGCAGCCCCGTCCAGAACTATCTGAGGCAATACATAAAAGTCTGGAAATATATGTGCAGTGGAACAATGCTGACACATATTCTTTGCTTTTAAAACATCTTTTTACTTTATTTACCTCAAAACCTAAGAGTCAAAGAAAAATCATATTTGGCATAAAATAAGCCTGTGTTTATCTACAACTTTCATTCTAAACATTTTAACTCCAATAAATATTCAGGTTTTACATTTGGGATGCATGTGGAAATGTAAGTGTAGCACAGAAGCTTATTTTTTTTGTATGATATCAACCAAATGACGAACAAGTTGACAAATTTCAGTGAAATTTTCTAATGTATAATTCCATAGAAATCCACTTTGCACTTCTCAATTTATTATACGGGGACAGACAGACAGACAGAGTGATGCAGATATCCACATGTTTACCAATTCACTGTGAAAGCACAAAGATGAATGCTGAGTCAAGAAAAAAACAAGACCAGAAAAAGTTGGCATTCTTTGCAGCAATTCAAAACACACACGCAACACAATGTGCAAAAGTCCACTAACATGGTAACTGAAATGAAAAAAATTTTGACATATAAATTCAAGTGGAAAGAAACTTTGTAAAGACTAGATATTAGATTTAAGAGAAGACAATCTTCACGCATACTCTGAAGACTGCTGATTGCTGAATATGCTAAGTTCAGACAGGTAAGCATGGTGTAACAATGCTGAGAATTTATCTGCCTTGTGTTGCAAATTATCTCAAAAACTGTAAGACACAAGATAATGAAATGTGGATATACAATGCATATTTCATTTTCCTCTAAAACTTCTGCACTCTGATCAATATTTATCAAGTATTGCACAGTCATATACATCTGTTTTCATTATGTCTATTACTTTTATCTCATATTATATAAAATCTGAATATGCTGTTAAATTTGTGCATAACTCTCTAATATCAAAATTCACGAAAATCCATCACGTTATTCTTGAGTCTCAATTGCATGCAATTTAATAGGCCATCTGCAAGAAGCTAAACAAGCCAAAAATGATTGCATTGCCCCCCACCCACCAAGAATATTTTGTAATTTTTAGACTCTGAAATGAAGACATCAAATCCAATTTCAGCAACACAGTTCACTTAAAAATCTATATAATGAAAATGTAATAAAGGATATATGTTGCATTTCAATTATCATGCACTGGAAACATGACAACAATGAAATTAAGTAGACATACTCTAAATATCATTGACAATATGAGCAATTTCTTCCACCATTTTCTACAAAAACACCAAAACATTTAAATTCATATGTTCTGTATACTGCTTTGAATTATGCACACAACCTACATGTGTTACAAGTCCTTGGCAGCCAGTGCTAGGACTTCCTCGCAGACTTTCTTGTAGCACCATGTGTCACCAGTGAGTCTCTTGCGCAAAATCCCTACAATGTGCTGCTGATGGGATGAGGAACATCCAGCAGCAATTGGTATCAGGCACACCTCTAATTCAAAGGACAGTTTGCAGCTAGAAACCGTAGGTGAAGTCTTCTGACCGCTGGATTCATTTACCATTTGCTCCACTTTCCCACGCAACGTGAAACTGCAGTAGAACAACCATTATGAATACCATAACAATTAAATGAGTTTTGGGAAGTAGTTACAACATCATGTTCATCACACGTTTTTAAATGTAGATGGCAGTGGGCTGTAACTTATTATTTACCATAACCTAATTCTGTGCACATTTTGGCCATCACCCAGAAGATGCCTGACAAAAGTTTACATGTAACTACCATTTCTGTAATTTTTAACAATAGCTGTGTCTTATCTCAGGTAACTGGACATCAGCTTCTCACTATGGCAGCACAGCAGTTCATATGGGATTTATGGTTGACAAGTAGTACTGGGAGAAGTCTTACACTGAGAAAATACTTCTCTTTTCTCCCGCTATTCACCTCTCCATTAATGTTCAGTGCATACCTTTAAAAAAAACCCTTCAGGCATGGAATAGACTTGACCAACCGCACAGTACTGTACCAGTAATCCTTGAGGAGTTGCGACCAAAATTCTTAAGCACAATTTCCTGCTCCGTATATTTGCAAGACTTTCAAGCAACCAATGAAAGCTTTGGATGAAGGTTCCCCCTACCCCTACTGTGATTAGCTCTTGTATTTACTAGCAAAGGCCAAGTTTAATCAGAAATAGTAACAATAATAATCATAATACTATCTCGGTATTTGCCTGCAAAGGCCGTGGAGAACCAAGAAACTCCTCAGTCAGAATGACCAATGTTCTTCGAAGATTCAAACCAGACTCCTCCTGAATACAAGTCTCGAACGTTACCGCTAAACCAGGTTTTTCGGTCAAAAGTCATCAGTTACTTTAAAGTCATTAGATGAGGACAGCCACACAGCTACACATAAATTCATTATTATATACAACACTTTGATCTTGGCAAAACAGACACACGGTTAAGTGCAATGGAAGAAAAATGCATATTCGCAACCACCGTCCTTTTCTTTACCCACATCAAAATCTACATGCGTTTCTGAGTCTACAATCCCTCACATTTCGCCAATAAATTTACTGTGCAGTCCAACAAGGCCGTACTATCAGACATCTTAGCGTCTATACTTTAGAGTAGGATATTGTCTCTAATTGGTATCCAAATTATTTCGAAGTTCTATAGGTTACATAGGCTTTTCGTAACCTTGGGGAATTATAACTCTGTGTTGTCTTGCTTAACTTACGACGTTCCACATGGAAATAAAGCACCCATGTCTTCCCCACGATTCAAGTGTGCCAATGTGGAGGAAAAAAAGGCGCGCGTTAAAATAACAATTGTGACACATTTCGGCAATAAGCCAAACTATTTAAATCTAAAATCTCTCCCACCAAAATGCATCTAGTGGAACGTGTGACAATAACAAACAGTAAAAATGTTAGATGATACCTTTGACGAAAACCATTATATAATTAGATCAAATAACGGGCAACGACACAGTCAACATGTTCAGTATTATCTGTGTAACTTCGTAGTACCAAAATAATGGGTCACCTCACCGTCAATGGAAAGAAGAATCACAGAATACACACCAGGGCTAAAGGATCCCACGATATGCTCGAAGAAAGGAATCAAGTGCATTATGTACGATTTAAGCCTATTAATTCCACACTGTTCATGTTGATCACGAAAACTATGTAAAGATGCAAGATTCTATTTTCAACCATACTTTTTTTTAAGGACTTGTATAGTCATGTATGCGTCACGCCTAAAACTTTTGAAAAAATCGACAGAATTTCATTACCATTTATGAGGACATTATACAATTAAGGGACTATCGAACGTTTGTACATTTCACTTTCCCGCCTTCATTAAGTCAGTACTACGGCCACGTGAACACTGACCATACTTAACACAGGACCATCAAAAGTGTGCAATGAGATATTAAAAAAAGGTTGCACTAATTTTTATTGGCAGTAACAAGACAAAAAAAAATATACTGAGCTACTAAATTGGTAGTATCAACCACGAACGTTCTGGAATTTGCATGTACAATTTGGTATCCAGACATAACACAAAACATGTCTACGAATAGTGTATGAAATCCATTCGTAGTATGTTACAATTACAAAGGCGAGAACGCAACATTATCGTCAACATGATATTATTAATAACCATAATAATTTATCTTGGTTGATAAGATAACGACTTAAAATATATCCAAATAAAATGTACGTTCTTTTCATAATTTTACTTAATATTCAGGTAGAATCTTAATGTTTTTAAATTAGTCCTCATGAACCGCAAGGGAGCGAGCTGAGCTACACGAACGGATCCCGTCAACAGCCATGAGAAAGGTATTTGCGTGCAGCGTTTTAAATGTCTCATATATCATTTTTACATTCAAGTAGAGTTTCGAGGCTCCGGTGATTCGTATAAATTGCTCAGCTATTGACATGCGCTTTCGGCATCGATATAATAATTCTTCCCATGTTTTCACCACCTTTCTGCCATGCATTCAAGAAGCTATCTGTTAAACTTACTTCGAAATGCCTTCAATCGTATGATTCATTACAGCGTTTTACAGCACTGGCGAACAGTTTCAGAGCTAAAGTTCACCAACCCCATAGTCCATAAATTAGCTTTGGGAACAACGCCAGTCACAACTTCAAAGTGCCCAACTTACGTATTCTTGTTCTTCCTCATCTTAGCAAGACAGCCCGATTAAAGTCATGACCTCCTCTATCAAATCGGTTTTCCAGATAGTCCTACTGATTAAGACAAGTTGTACAGCTCACGGATGGAAGATAAGATCACACAGCCACTACCGTCACAAGACAATACGAAGAAAAGTGGAAAACCACTTCAAGGACTACAAGTACTGTCCACTTTATTTTTTATTTTTTTTTTGTATAGCTTATTTTCATTAGAATACATTACACTGATTTCTGAGAACTCACAATTAGATTTTTAGCCTTCAACAACAACAACAACAACAATAATAATAATAATAATAATTCTTTTGTGAAAAACATACTACTTTAGTACTTCGTCTAAGGTACACACTTTCTGCACTGTCCCCATGATGACCGTTCTCCTACAAAGTATTTTCCAGCACATGTGCAGGGCTGTCCACAATCGATAGCAGTACCAAATTTCACACGCCTTCTTCTCCGTCCAATCATTTGAAAGAATAGCTACAGTTTCATATTATTCGATAATCCCACTTCAAAAGAACGCGCGTCCGGCACGTTTTTACTGACGGTGGGAAAATGAGTAGAAATATTAGTCTAGTGTCACTTGGCCGGGGACGACACTCAGCGTCGGGATTCCTTTAATGTGCATATCGGCGTCGTGACGCTAATTTGCATATATCAGAATAATTTGCATACGAGTATTAATTATTGATTACCATATGATATCAAAATAATATGAATATTGATTACTAACTAGCATAAAATCTGAAATCTTACGTTGGTTTGGGCATGTACAAAGAGTGGAAGAAAATAGAATTCCCAAAAGAGTATTATATATGAATTTCGGAACAAGATTGAGAGGTAGGCCAAGAAATAGATGGCAAGATGAGGTGAGAGAGGATGGAAGAATAGTTGCTGGAGAAGGGTGGAAAGAAAAAGTACATAACAAAGAAGAATGGAAGAAGCTCCTGAGAAAGGCAAGGAATCGTCGCATTCTGCAAATGCCAATGGAATGAATGGATAAAATCTGAATACTAGTATTATTAATTTGCAGTTTATAAATTTGTAAGAGTTGAATGACCAGAGTTTCTGACTTACGCGTCTTGACCCTTTCGGGTCAATGGCCTTTGAAGATACCCCAAACAAAGGTCTAAGGCCTCGACTTCATTCACCCCGAATAAACTACTGAATTGTTTGCGATATTTTTGTAATTTGAATGTTATTTATCGATTTGCACGTCATATTGATATAATTCGAAAATATCATTGTAATTAGCATGTTAATAACCGATTTATATTTATTACGTCAAAGTTAATCCGCAAACCCCAGGCTCCTCAATGTTTACCTACGGGAATTGAATAACCTTTCAAGAGCGGTAACCAGAACCCCTCTGAACTTGGGAAAATGCCCATTGAATTTCATTTAATATCACTGTAGGCCAAACGTGTACTTAATATCATCCTAATTTGAATTATATATTGACCTACACTTAATTAGGTCAAATTTAATACTATATTTTAAAAATATCAGCAGGCTCTTTGTCTGAGCTAGTATAAAGTCTTTTACGTGTCAGTGACCTAGGAAGAGACTGGTTTTTGAAGGGTTGTACGAAAACTGGAGGTGGGGGTGTCGTAAGTTTGTTTACCTTACAATGCGTGTTTTTCAAGGGCAGGTAGTGAAGGCAGAAACAGCTGAGATTTTTTTGAAGACCTTATCGTATGAATTATTTCCTTAAATACGCGTAGACTATTTTTCAGTGCCTCGTGAATAATATTAAAATTAGAGATGATTTTTTTATTTGAAGACTTGATTGTGGCGTTTTCACTAACAGGGGTTGTTCTATTAAAATTAACAACACAAGTGGGATCGCTAGAAAAGGTAATACAAGTATTCTGCATAGAACACATTTTTCATTGCGAGTCCAGATATTAAATGAATGGCGCAATACAATAAAACACAGTGTTTCCGTTTATTTTTAACACATTTATATGTAAAACTGCAAATTTATAAACATTATACCGTGTTTTAATGTGGGACGTGATAGTTCAGTCGGTATAGCGACTCGCTACAGGCTGGACGGTGGGGGGATCGAATCCCGGTTGGGGGCGAGATTTTCCAAAACCATCCAGACTGGCCCTGCGGCCCACCAAACTTCCCATACAATGGGTACCGGGTCATTTCCGGGGGTACAGCGGCCGAGGCGTGGTGTTGACCACTCACCCCCATCTAGTGCCGAGGTTAAAGAAAGAGTATATCTCTACTCCCCCTCTGGACCTTCATGGCGTGTTCTAGGGCGAATTTTACAGTGTTTTAATATCATGAAGAAAATAATGCAGAACATGTAGTTGCCGGACTACAACAATTTTGCTAACATATTTCGGCACAAACACTTCAGTGATGTAGGTCCTTGCTTGACAATAATTTTGCATTTACAATCTGAAAAAAGATTACTGTTTCAGTGGGACCCCTTAAAACATTAGAATCACTTCTATTGATTATTTCCATCACAGAATTCTAAACATGTGTTGGTTATGTACTTGCGCTCTGCGGCTGAACATTATATTATGTAGGGAGACAAACAGATTGGCCCTGAGGGTGTGCACATACTCATGTTTTGAAGTTAAATAGTAGTCCGTGATACACGTATCACGGTTGTTCATGTACACCACAGCGTTAGGTAGGGAACTGAAGCCCACTTACTCATCAGACAATGCGTAAATGTTGGTAAACGCGGAACAGTTGTTTCACCCACATATCTAGTCATAAATGCCTAGGTAATTTCTCTGCTCCTTCGGCTTAAAACGCTTATCATTTATGAGTGCTTCCATCACACTACAACTGCACTCAGATACACATCTTGGCACATGATATTCATACGATAAAGAGATGTTATTTAAAATATAAAGGTTTACAGTCTGCTTCTTGTATAATTCCTGCTAAGAACTCAGGATATGGTCCCAATACACAGCACAGAACTCCATTATTGTTCAGACATTCCATTACGGACTTTACAAATGATAACGAAGCGGAATTCTTAACAGCGAACGTGTCGCAGAACATCCCAAGACCAATGCTGTTATCGATGGTAGTTCATGCCTACGCACCACTCAAAGCTGAAAGACCCAGACTGTCTCAGATCTAACACAGCAGTCTTGACTCTGCATTTCCACACTACGGAAATTTAAGACACATTAAAATCTCCTTATTAAGAAATACACGCGACGGCATAGGATATATGTCACTCACTCGCTCACTCGCCTTCAGAAACGGAGTAACTGAACCAGAAACGTATTTTACCTATGGAGTATAATTACGCGCAACGTTTTCAGTAACTTTTAAAAAACTTGAAATGAACGTACAAAACATTACGATTATCGTAACGGTACTACACGTCGTTAAACAGCAACACTGAGCATGAAGAAAGCGGACGGTAAAAGTTAAGCACAACCGCGGCAGTTATGGAAAACAACGAGATCAAGTGTTTTTATAGAAACCACCTACCACCCTCTTCGCAGCAGGTTTTGAAAATGTAATCCGACCCCCGGAGTTTTCTATTGGCCAAGACGTAACGATGGTGTGTAAATATTTGACTCACTAAGCAGATATACACTTGCAATTTTTGAAATGTACAGGATTCTTTAATTATTATTAAGCTCTATGATAAGACGAACTGCAAGAAGAATGCAGCATTCATTGACAAAAGTTTCAATACATAATTACAAGTACGTTCAAAGAACCTATATAAATTGCATATGCAACAAAATTAAGATTATTTCCAATTGCAACTCAATATTCCTTGCCCATTTTAATACCCGAATAACTTATTTCGAAATTACTTGGAAAAGGAAACGAAAATCATCAATTAGGAACAGGTTTCTTTTATAGACCACAGAACAGTATATCAGCAGCTAAAAGAGTAGAGTTTGTTAATGGTTAGGATTTCATATATAGCTTTGAGATGTCGCTAATGTAATATCATTGTTTGGAATGTGGATGCATCAACCGAGGAGAAAAGTGATAATTTAAAAGACAGTTTTTATGGGGAATTAGAACAGGTTTTTGATCAATTTTCTCTGTACCATATGAAAACTTTGTTAGAATTTAAAGAAAATTGGGGAGAGAGGATATTTTCAAACCGACAATAGGGAATGAGAGTTTTCATTAGGATAGTAATGATAATGATGATAGAACAGTAAACTTTGCCACATCAAAAAATTTAGTTGTTATGAGCACTATGTTTCCGCACCGAAACATTCATAAATACACCTGGACCTCACCTGAAGGGAAGATTCACAACCAGACTCAATCACATGTTCATAGATAGATGGTATTCCAATATACTCTATGTACGATCTTTCAGGGCAGCTGACTGTAATACTGATCAGTATTTAGTGGTTGCAAAAGTTAGGGAAAGACTGGCAGTAAATAAACAAGAAGCACAGAAGTTTGAAGTGTAAAAATTTAAACTCAGGCAGATAAGAGAGCTGGAGGTTAGGGAACAGTGTCAGTTTGAGATCTCAAACAGGTTGGGAGCTTTGGAGAATTTAAATGATAACGAGGACATAAAAAGGGTCTTGAAAAACATGAAAGAGAATATAACAATTTTAGCTCAAAGCAGTCTAGGTCTGTATGAACTGAAACAGCATAAACCATGGTTTACTGAGGAATGTTCACGATTTTAAGATCAAAGGAAGCAGGCTAAAATGCAGTGGTTAAAAGACCCAACACAAAGCAATGTATATAAGCAAGCAGAATTAGCGATTATAAGACATACACAACTGCATTGTAAAGGGGTTTATTCCTCAGCTTATAAGGACGCGAGCTAAACCATACAGTTCTTCTAGAAAGACTTTTTTTTTTTACCGTAATTGGCAGTAGAATACCAAAAGGTTTCAAATCCAAAGACTTTACAAGGAAACGTGATAGGAGCAAAGAAAACATTTAACATGTATAACCAGTCATTTCTATACACACATTTACTGATATATATATTTATTTATAACTGTCATAAGAGTAACAAAATGCGATTCCAGAAAATTTTTGAACACATGGCAAAGATAAAGCTTCAAGACGGCTGGGTACTCAGGCTACACACAAATGATGTGAAAATCCTACTAGGAGATTTTAATGCAAAAATGGGAAGAGAGAATATATTTAAACCGACAACTGGGAATGAGATTCTACATCAGGATGGTAATGATAACGGTGTTAGATTAGTAAACTTTGTCACACCAAAAAATGTAGTTGTTAAAAGCACCGAAACAGTGTTGAGACTCCTGATGATGGACAGAAGATCTGTCCGAAACACGTAGAGTTCTTTATCAAAAATAAGTTTGAGAAATAGTGCATCTCGTTGGCTTTTATTCTAAGAACAGACCAGAAAGTAACAGAAAATAGGGGGTATTTAAAAGAAATAAAACTATAAATCGCTCCAGGGCTACGCTGGAGGCCCTCTACTGTGTCCCTCAAGTTTTAAGTCTACATACCACAATGCGGGCCACGAACAAGGGCATCAGCAAACATAATTAATTCCAGCTACATACGAGTAAAGAAAACAACATTTCCCGCGAACTGTAAAGACCCACTGCTCTTAGTTTTAAGACAATTATTCTAAAACAAATACATGAAAAGACCAACAGTGTAGTTACTTATTACATGTATCTTGTGGAAGAAAAAAAACTAAAACAGGTTGTTTCTAGGTTCGGGACAAAAAACGGAATCCAAAAAATTTCATGAACGTTCATTACTAAGTTTTTTTTATAATACAGGACGGATAACAACATTTTCGAATATACAGGGTG
>Ga0209629_10003073_pt1 | contig 11752 bp, 6 predicted proteins | sample TergutCu122P5_FD_187286 | JGI IMG/M metagenome (GOLD analysis project Ga0209629, IMG submission 187286) | Cubitermes ugandensis P5 segment gut microbial communities from Kakamega Forest, Kenya - Cu122 P5 (SPAdes) (version 2) | ecosystem: Host-associated > Arthropoda: Insects > Digestive system >...
GAGGAAGGGTGGAGTTTGTGGCTTCACTCTCTCAAGGTCGCACAGCTGCTGCGCAGTGCGGCTTGTTTACATACAAATCAGTACTGGTCATATTTGAACCACCTTGTACATACAACTGCACTATGAGTAATGTAGTAATTCGAAATACAGTGCAAACTGCCTATAACAGAACAGCAAGAAACCGAAATTTTTTCGGATGAAGGCAGGTTCTGTTGGAACCTTGGGGCTATAAAACTTTTCACTCAAGATAGGTTTCCGTTGTGCGCCCTTGTCGTTACGACAGGTCTCATTGTACAAACATACTTTACATGAAAAAATGTACCTCTTGTTGTGGTCGCCAACGGCGAATGTCTGCAGCTTTTGGTTCTTCTTGCAGATCTAACAAAGCGCAACTTCAGACTACAAGAAGAAAGCAGATTTCTGTGCGGTGGATATGCATTTGTTAAATCTTGCAGACACAGAATACAGCTTTTTGAAACTCATTCTGCGAAACGATTTTCTTTCATTTCCCATTCTGTGAAAGTTAGAAACTTTAAAATGATTCACCAACCGCAAAACATTTTCTCTGATTACAATTCGTGATTGAAAGGTAAGACCGTTGCGGCAACCTCGATGTTCTTAGCAGGGAAATATTTTTTCAAAACCGATTTGGCATTTCAATCTAATACTTGCCATCAGTACTTTAAATAGTTGATTTGCTATGTAAGGAGATAGAGAAACAGGTTCAAGGAGAGAAATCTGATACATTTATGTTAGTGTTTGCCAGAGTAACGTTATCCCAACAGTTTTTCTAGTGAGGTTGACTTCTTGGTATTAAGTCCTACAACGAGCTGTGGCAGACTACCTGTGTACGAGATTTAGTGACCATTTCTAAGAGCAAAGGTTATTTCTGAATGTATGCATTTGCGTGTTATAGTGGCTATTTATGCTAATTACTTGCACGAATAAATAATTTGGTAAAGTATTGGATTGAAATAATTAATTTCTTGAACGGTCTGACCCTCGAGTGGTAAACTAAGTGCATATTCGGACCTCAGATGAAAAGTTTAGAGGACCGTGCTTTAGACTGTCTGTAACATAAAATTATGGGTTCACTTTTTAGGCCAATGCGAACATAGAAAATTACAGAAATGTTAAGTTATAATATGTACAAAGAACTTTAGACTATCAAATACCTACACAAATTTCGCAGTACAATACGGTATGACATCAAATTCTGTGAAGACCATTGAAAAGCTGGTTGAGGTAGATTCTGGAGCCGGCAAGGATCAAAAAGATAAAATCCGGCTGATGATGATATTGATGATGACTACGTCAATGACTTCGGTGTTTGCTTCCTTTTTTATTACGTTATACAAAGCTACGGAATTGTTAAGGAGAACTGATATTTTTCCGCAATTGGTATGGGCACCAAAAAAAAGTTGTGTTAAATTTTTGACATTACAAATGCAGTAAGTTTAATGAAGTACTGTTGATCAGCTTGGCAATATGACAATTTACCGTGGGTCGTAATAGTACTAAACGGTTTAGCCATCTTTGTCTTCCTGGGGAGCATCTTATGGTACGCCCAGTATTTTATTTTCAGGATATCTGAGAATTTCTTGGAAGATGCTTTACTAACTGACGCGGATTTGCATGTTGATAAAATGAATTTTCAAAATGGATCAGTCCTTGCCGATATAAAATTGCAAATCATGAGCGGAGCTTTCTCTGCAGCCGTCCTCCTAGATCTATATATCAATACCTCTTTAGACTTGAAAAGTTCACAAGTTTTACGTCAATCATCATTTAATAGCAATTAGTCAAGTTTTCAGTTGTCAACAATTGAACGGCGCCGAGTGCATTTTCAGCATATTTGATAGGCCACATGTATTCCTATTCAATATAAATTTACATTTTTCAATTGACGGTATTAATTCGATTATAGTAGAAGGCATGGAAATTCAATTTTAACTGATATCCATATTTATTTTACAATTAGTAGGGATATAGAATTATAACGATTTCGGGTGACATTGCTACGTTATGTACCTCTGCATATAACTGTAATTAAACTGAATGATGTAGGCTCATTGAAAAGCCTCATACCGAGATCAGATCACGAATGCAGTCTATTGATTGACGTCATCCCATAAACCTTCATTGCAGTAATTAAGCTGTTTTTATTGCCGAAATTCTCAGCATCCATTCTGCATATATATATATATAAAGTTGTGTGTTTAAAAAATATAGTACATATAATTACAACTAATTATAATATGTTCTTACAAACGTCTAATTACATTACACAGTACAAATGTTGTTCTTTTATCTAACTCTCTGATATTATAACCCTTGTTGAACACAACTGCTAACACAAAACATGCCGTTTAACTCGATTCTGAAATAATACCGATATAGTTTTCTTAGGTTATTTCAAGTACGATGATTTGAATATTATATTTCCAGATATTTCTCGAGTGATGAAGTGCATATTTCCGTTGAATTTTTTTCTCTGTCCCACACATATTTACGCTGTTTTTCATTTTGTATTACCACCTACCCTTTAAATTTCAATTTTATCCGATCCTTGAATATCAATACACTACGTTTATGATCGTGTGCGTTTATTTCATTTGACAGTAGGTACGTATGTTTACATGTTAATCAGCGTCACTCTCCCATCATGAATCCGCTTCGGGCTATACAAAATCGGGAACCGGAAATATTTTCATATACACATGTGTCGTAACCTGCGTATTGTATTTATACTATAGATGTATTCACTCCGCATATCAGTACGTAGGGACTTATCTTCTGTGATTAAGATATACCGTTTAGTGTAAAATTATTTATGTGTTTCTGGAATTAAATATCCGTCTAGTTATTCTTTCTCTATCACTGTCAGTACTTTTCACTAATAATATTAAAACATGCGGAGAAATTGTTTTTACTCGTACATGTAATCTGTACACCTCAACACACTTCCTTAATTGCACGTTAAACACTTGTTATTAAAGATATTCAATTCCATGTCATAAATTGCTTCTTTCACATATAGTTCACTGTAGGCATTCACTGTACAGGTAAGAGGTTTTAGGTTTTATGTAAATTTTATTGAAGGAAAAATACTGCAATTGGACTCTACAGAGTTCAGAACTGCCGAATGTAGTAGTGATTGTGTACTGTCAGCCTGAAAACATTTTGCGAAGCGGTCGTGTTGTACTTTATATATTATCACAACCCTTTCTTAAAGGACTGAAGATAGGAACGGAAACTGTCAGAGTCTGCGACGTTGTAAGTCGAGAATATAACCCGGTGTATCTAACACATGACGCAAATGTATTCTTTTAAGTATAACCAACAAGATGCAACGTTATACAATATACTTTATTACTGTCAATGCTATACATGTTTCGGGCGGTTTTTCCGCCCATCATCCGGAACTCAAAAACTGTACACACAGCATCGGGTGTGTGCCAGGCTTGCTTGCTGATACCGCTAGCGTGGGTGAGTTGGAACTCACCCACGCTAGCGGAGCAGCAAGCAAGCCTGGCACATACCCGATGCAGTGTTTAGAGTTTTTGAGCTCCTGATGATGGGCGGAAAAACCGCCCGAAACATGTAGAGCATTGACAGTAATAAAGAATATTGTATAACGTTGCATCTTGTTGGTTATACTTAAAAGAATACATTGAAGATGCACGGTCCAATGAACGTCAAACATGAAGCAAAGTTGCTAACCATTAAATTACTACATTAGGTCAGTTTTGTAAGATTGGAATTTAAGCTTTTACTTTTCGTGAGCGTGTGTTTACAGCAATGTTGTATACTTTCATATTTAATGTCTTCACATATTTTCTCTGAGTGCAGTTTTAATATTTCAAGATGAAGTCTCAAAACAGTCCGAACATGACAAAAATACCTGCGTTAGGGTTGCACATACGTTTCTACGAATGTGTCATTGAACTGCTTGGGTGTCTCTCTGGATTCTTTCATAAAAAAGTGTTTCAATTTGCCTAGAATCGAGGGTATAAAAATTGCATTTACAATTGCCAGTTGCAGCGCAGCAGATTTGAGAAGAATTAATAGACTTATTTTGCGCTCTTGCTTGTGTTTCGGTGACGAACCTAACGTCAGTTGTGTTAAACCACGAATTGCTAATGTAATCGGTCTTTGATTACTGTCGTCATTCTCTCAGGGACGTGAATGCTTATGTTAACCAGCGTTTCAAATATTCTGTCTTCTAAAGAACTTACACAAGTCGCAGATGTCGTCTGGAAGGGAAATTGAACAGTGAATCGATTCCCACCGCTGTAGCCCTGGTCGAGAATGTACATTCCAAAAATCAGGCAAGACATAGTGTAAGTCAGGCTGCACAGTAGCTTTGTCGGTCGATGTAAGGCAAGATGAAATCTGATGATACGTACAGCTAATATAACGTGTTCTTGAGTCGTAGTGAAACGGACGAGTCTTCAAATAAACCAATCAAGCGACTTCTTGAGAAGAGACAAATTAGCAGGAAGGCACTTATTCCACTCTTCTCTGTATGTCAGCATATCTCGGAGCAGTAGAGTAGTCCGACCGCTGCACAGTTTAGAGTTGTTGGATTGCCTACCTCACTGTGCTCGTCTCCCTCTTTTCTTTCTGTGATATAAATGAGGCATGCGCGGCATTTACAAAGTGCTTCCTCCTGTGTAATGGAGCACAATCAAAACTACGAGTTTGAGAGGAAAGAGGTGTCCAAACAAGGAACATCTTACATCGTGTTCTCCCATACGCAAGAACTACTCGTACCAGAAAGGCATCTTACTAGCGTATGAGGAGTGATTTTCAAAACATTGCAATTCTGAAAGCCGAAAGTATATTCAATATAACCGTTCTCTTGTGAATGTCTGCAGTGCAAGGAATTTATGGTAGCTTCTTAATATTTTTAGTTATTTTTTAGTGTAATGTTACTATTAAATGTGCTATATTTGATGGCCTTGCCAATTGCTAAGACTATATAGCGCTGGTGATTGATGACTGAATGAGCAAGGAGTACCTGTAGGATTATACTGTCAGGGAAACACCGAATTGACTCGTAAAAAAATCAGTCCCACTGCCACTTTGTCCACCACATATCGCACAAGGACTGGCCTGGTATTGAACCCAGTCCTCATTGGGAACCCAACGAATAATCGCCTAATCTTTGATTCAGCCTGTAATTGTCACTATACTGAAGGCAACAGTGGTGTAGTGTTGGGTTTTGAAGATATGCTCTATCAGACTTGAATTTTCGAATACGGGAATACTCGTATTTCATAGTTTTCGTTAGCCTGCCGAAGTGATTAATGTCTCATGATTCGTACAGTTACGTCAGGGGTAAAAACCGACTTCCTTCCAAGGGGTCACTTTACTAAATCGCCTTCTGACTGAAAGCCACATTAAATATCGTCACATTTCTTATTACTAGAATCATACTTTTGTGTTGTAAATATATTTCTAGTCAGGGGTACGGAAAAGTTTAGACAAGGCAGTGGAAAATAATGCTTTCAGAATAACTGTTAAATGGAAGGTAAAATGTCTCTGTAATGCTCACAAATATGTGTTAAGAAGGCCAGACCTCGAAACCTCTTTGAATCCCGAAGGTGGATATTCCTGGAATTCATCCTGTAATGATAAATCGCCTTCTAAACTATTATAACAATTAGGACATTGTACTTTCGGCGTAAGGAGTGTTCACTTTTAGTGAGAAACTTAAGGATCTGCACCCCTCACCAAATATAATTCGGGTGATCAAACCAAGAAGAATGAGACGGGCGGGGCATGTAGAATGCATGGGGAAGAGAAGATGTGCATACAGCGTTTTGGTGGGGAATCCTGAGCGAAAGAGGCCACCTGGAATACCCAGGCATATACGGGAGGGTAATATTAAAATGGATCTTCAAGAATCAGGGACTGCAGTGATCTGGCTCCGGATAGGGACAGGTGGCGGACACTTGTGAATGCAGTAATGAACCTTCGGGTTCCAAACAATGCGGGGAATTTCTTGACTAGCTGAGAACCGGTTAGGTTCTGAAGGAGGACTCTGCTCCATGGAGTAAGCAAATAAGTAAGTAAAGAGTACTGAGTAACTCAGTCACAACCAATATTTATAGGCGAACAGTGCATAAAAACTGCAAACTCAGGGAACTGTTCAAGTAAAATAAAAATTTCGTCGCTGCTCTAATTTCCTCTTGTTTTTGACGATTCTGAAGTCTTACAGGAATTGACAAATAAAGGGTGATTAAGAACAGTTTTTAATAATAAAATATACAGATAAACAGTGCAATGCACGTATTAAACTGGTATTTTAATTTTAATTTACTCTACGGAAGAAAACGTAAGATTTGGTTTACATTAATCTGGAATCAATAGGTACCTAGTGCCAACCTAGAAATTTCTAATGCCACATGTAATGAATGAAGGCAAACATTTCTATTCTAAAAAGCCACAACAGCAAGAGAGACACCTAATCAACTTATTATTTTCATGTCTTGTCAGGCTCAAGAGAAGCCACTGTTGTCTGTTACGAGTGGGTGAATCTTTACATGTTGATTCTAGAGCGTTCAAAACGCTCAGCGAGGAATCTGAGTATATAATTTAACAAAATAAATTTAAATTTAAAATTGCGTGCTTTTATTAAAGTTGTATTTCTATGACGTTAATTTGCAATGGGAATTAACACTTTAACCTTCGTGTTAGCATTGTTGTGTAGGCGTTTTTTCCGAAGACGGGCAGTTTTGAATGACTGCCTTACATTACCCGTTCATACAATGTTGATGTGAAACTATTTAAATTTGTGCAGCTGTGCAAACGTGTTAATGTTTACAGCTTACATTTACACAACTTTTACTAAACGCGTTCACCGTTGAAGTTAAGGGCGATGACTTATGAATTAATGCAAATTTTCTGGAAAGGTGTCTCAGAATTCGAATTATTAAATGACGCAAAAGAAAGAAATATCTCTGGCTTGTTATAAGTAAGTATCCCTGGTTTGATATACATTGAAGGTAACATTATTTTTTATATTCAAATTTGACAGCTCTACTTAGTATATCCTTTCATCATATTTTATAATGTTATCTTCTTCCCTTTCTCTAAGGTCGAAATTAAATTTTTTGAACCTGATCTAATATACAAGAATGTCTTTAATATGCAATCTGTGCCCACAAGAATTCATTCACTTTGTATTATTCATGAATATAGTAAGTCATAGACCGAAGGGATCCTCAACCTTACTTAAACTTAAAAAAAAAGTCAGTGGTAACTTTAAGTACCGCCTGCTATAACACTTAAAATGTCTGCATTTTACCCGCACAGTGCATTTAAATGGTTTATGTGTTAATCAGATTATTTTCCTGAACAACGGTGATTTGTCTCGTCGTCATGATGGAGATGGATTTATTTCGGAGTTAGAAATGTGATTTATATGTACAATTTAGAAAGGTTTCATTCTTCGCTCGTTACCTTGCAACTGAATTCATTTTTTCTTTCTTTCGGAACTAAGATGGCATGAAATGTAAGAAGCGAATGAGAAGCTCTTTAACCAATCCACGCACTCAAATAATAATTCGGCATTCTGTTCAGCACAATACGATATTTTCGTCGAAATTTTATACTTAAAACAATAACATAACTTTACAATGTATAATGTTTTTACGCTGGAAAAAAAGCCTTGTTCTAATAGTAGATACAAGAAGAGGTTTTATTACCCCTAACATGAATGAATATACTGTGTCAACATCAGAATTACCATACTCATGACCGCGTCATGTTGCCTCTATATTCATCGCCAAAGTCATCATTAATCATCAGTTCAGTACGTGGCGGCACCAAGACTTGAATTGGCCGGGAGGTTTCACAATCCCTGCTGTGTATTGTGTCCCTTGAGAGCGAGTGACAAAGCGGTCACATGGGACATGGAAGGTAGAATGCGATTGTGAACTGCATGTCTGCAGGAAGAAAACTGCAGCGCTATTCAGAGATTACAGAAACAACTTCCATCTACAGCACGCATTCAAGCAGACTATTTTGAAGTCATGTTATGTATATTGTTTTTTTGCATACTTAGGTTACAAGTCACCAAAATGCTGCTTAGGAGTGTGAGTCTCTTATCAATATTGCAGGGCAATAAAGTGAACTTAACTTATGTCGTTAACTTTATTACTTTTCTTTTTTTTCTTAAACTTGTAGCTCTTTAGTTTATGTAGCGACACTGAATGAACTTCAGAGTTTGTGTAGGGATGAATGGGATATGATGCGATGGAGAATGTAGAGAGATGCTTAATAACCTAGCGGTTTACGTGGTCGAGACTTCGTTTAAAATTAAGGTGAAATTTTTATCTCCGTAATTGAAAACCATACCTTGACGACATAAGTTTGGATTGGAGCCGCAGTTCGCGATTCTCTTCATTTCAGTACAACACGAATTGTTTTGTAAATACTGCGCCCTTGTTGCTTTACGTCCGGGAAAAAGAGTTCCTCGTCACCATTAAATGAGAGGTTGGATAGGCCCAAAGCCGGTTTGGATGAGACGTAAATTGTAAAATATGTGCTGCGGGCTGAAATCGAACCTCGGTCGACCAGTCCAGTATTGTAATTACTACGCTGTTAGAACTACTTTGTCTTTTACACTCTGAAACGGTTGTTAGCAATGAGAGTATATAGCGATGATGTTATAGATCAGCACTTTATAAATACCAGACTTGAGTTATGTCGCGATGCCGGCTGTACTTAAGTTCGCTTTTGTCCTTACTATAAGCAGACGAATCACCAGATAGTCCCTTCAAATAGCCCGAGGCCGCTTCTTTTCGTACACTTAACCTACTTGTCATTCGTGATTACTTTGTCAGATTTGAGGCTATATAAACTTTACAATTGAAATAGCGTCGTTAATTAACCCAAAAGCCAAGGATTGAAACTAGTCTACTATTTCGGAATTTGGTAGTCTCCAAGGAGAAAGTGTCCGGCATTTCGTTTTCAGACGTGTAACATGTGTTTGTCTCGGCTGCATATTTAGGAGTAAAATTCCAATGCAAAAGTATCTAACAAATCTTTCGAAATTTTGACATAATTTAAGTTTGTTAACGAACTGAAACAAAGAACTAAAATGTATTAGCATTGAAGTTAAGAGCAGATTAAATTCGGTTGATGGGTTCTTCAGTTCGTCTCAGAGTTATTTACGTTGCCATTTTATACCTAAATTGCTAATAAATACTCTTATTTTACATGTTTCATGTGGATGAGGAACGTTTTTTCTCATCTTTAGGAAAAATTTACTTGTAGACTGAGAGTGTTTGAAAGCAGAGATAAGAAAATACTTTTAACCTAAAACATACAGAATATTAGGAAGAATGAACACATAATTAGAATTTTCTCAGTTTTTTATTATGGTGATCAAAATGAGGTGCATAGATTTGCTAGCCATTTAGTTAACATGGAAGGAGGAAAGTGTAGCCTATGCAAGGTTTTGGTTGGAAAATTCAAAAGGAGACAATATTTAGAAACTTGGGTGTAGGTGGGTAAAAATATGAAAACTGATGTTGTAATAAAAGAATGCGAGACTTTGGACTAGATTTATTGAATTAGAGTCCATTGGCGAGGGGTTATGTACGTGGTCATGAACTTGGGCTTCTGCGAAGATGGGGAAATTATTAACAAGATTAGAGTTAGTCACGTTTTCAGACAGGATTTTTTCATAACTTTGCTCTGGAGTATGCCTACACATGAATGCAGAGAATTTGTTTCACTCTGTTATTCCGCATTTATTGTTGGAAAATGTTGAATTTGACTAACTGAGGTACGCAGGATTGTTTATTCACATTAGTATGGTGAATTTTGATGGAAGTGGGGCGTCTTGGCCCTGTGCATTAGATGAAGACCTGGCGAAATGCTAATAATATTTGTAAAATGAGTATTAGTGAGATCGGTATGGCTCTATACGGAAGTTGTGACCGACTGTGAATAACTGATGCTACGTGCATTTTGTAATGGCGGTCTTTGTGATACCATTGGGATTAATTATAATATATTTACTAAGTTGCTATTTGTGACTGCATAAATTTTCACTACTGCTGCACTCGAATTCGAACCAAATTTCCATTACCGCTACGTTAATGTCTATGTGTATGTGTGTTCGTATGCGCATGTGTTTCCTTTCTCCAAAGAATAATATGGAATATATTAATTAATTAATTAAGGTAATAATTCTTCTTGGTTTATTGACTTTCTCGTGTATTCAGGTCTCATAGTTAAATGACATCTTCGATTATGTTTCGATTGTTTCAAGATTCAAAGAATTGTTACTGGAAATGCGTTGTTTAACTTTTATCGTTTTTATTTACGCATTCTATTCAAGATAATTCCGCAAATCTCGAACTTTAGGATTATTACTACTGATAGAGTTATTATAAATGGCAAGTTACCGTTTGAAAATTGGATCTTTTGGAAAGAATACGACACATTGTCTGAAGAGAAATCTTGCTTGAATGCATCTGGGTTTCATTCGTCATAAAATAGACATTTGTCTTTCAGAATGCAGCTATTTAATTAAGGGTCCTACTTGTATTTTAAAGAGAGATGCCTGCGAATTTCTGGGGACATTGCAACTAACTGTCGCAGACACTTGCAGAGCCCCTGGGTGTTTTTCTTATGTTTGCAGAACATTAGACATTATTATAACGCAAAACACCCGGTTTCACGTTCCGAATTTTGTAGAAATGAGGAATAAAGTGACATTGTGACATGCTCTGAGGGTATCTAATTGATCTGTGCCACTGTCATCAACTTACATTTTAGCAAGTTTCGGCCGTACCATAGGTTACTATGTTATGCAACCAAAGTTAAGATATCGAGTGTGAAGGACAAAACGCAGAACTTTTGAAGTAAAATTCTTTATCACATTATTAAATGGCATTGCATGTCCAAAACGTCTCTCACAGCCTAAAATAATTACAAGTAATATATTTAGCATTTGCGTGTAATTTTACCACTTGATGTAGCTTCATGTAGAACTAATGTAGAACTTATCTGTTTCGGGCTGCTTTTACAGTTCTGTAGAGAATATGAACGGAACTGTGCAAGTGTCGCGTTCCCTACAAGAAGATTTTGTTCCTATTCGGACGTTTCATGTATGGGTACTAGAAACGTTTAGTCGAACTTCAGGGCAAGGTTGAGCGAGACACGATAATATTCAGATGCACACCAAACAAGGACTGGAGAGAAAAGCCACTGATCAGAAATAAGTAACTTAAAATGCAAAGCATATACACATTACTTATAAATTTAAAAGTGTAGTTTCTGATATTTAAAATCTACTCAAATAACACTTTAAAATAGGATAATATGCTAAAATTGATGTGGATATTTTGTGGACCGGGAAGAAACTGAAAACATTAATTTTAATTTAAGCTAAAACAAATTTTATTAAGCTATTATTGTATTACTTATATAGGTAGGTAGGTTTCACGCTTTCACAGGCCACGATGGCCCTTATGGAGAGTAGAGATATAGCTCTACTCTATTTTAGACCTCTGCACTAGAAGGGGGTGAGGGGTCAGCGTCACTCCCCGGCAGCACCTTACCATCGGGAAAGACCCGGTACCCATTGTACAGGAGGCTGGGTGGGCCTCAGGGCCAGACTTATATAGGTCATGTACAAGGTGGTTCAAATATGACTGGGACTGATTTGTATGTAAACAAGCCGCACTGCGCAGCAGCTGTGCGACCTTGAGAGAGTGAAGCCACAACC
>Ga0209629_10003074_pt1 | contig 11749 bp, 11 predicted proteins | sample TergutCu122P5_FD_187286 | JGI IMG/M metagenome (GOLD analysis project Ga0209629, IMG submission 187286) | Cubitermes ugandensis P5 segment gut microbial communities from Kakamega Forest, Kenya - Cu122 P5 (SPAdes) (version 2) | ecosystem: Host-associated > Arthropoda: Insects > Digestive system...
CCGAGTGAGCCCCACGGTGCGTGCGCGGAAGTGGCTGGCGGCCATCGCCGGTGTGCCGAGCCGGGTGTGGGGTTCGTCGCTGCCGTTGCGGATCATCACGACGACGCTGCTCGCGGCGATCATCGTGCTGGCCCTGGGAGCCTGGATGATCCTGTGGCGCGCGAGCACGGGCATCCTCGACGGCAAGCGCCAGATCAGCGAGGAGGCGGCGGCCTCGGCGCTGCGACGCATGCAGACCGAGTTGCGCGACACGGATCTGAGCTCCACGTCGCTGTTCGAGCGTCTCCAGCAGCTCGCGGGGGAGGCCAACGGCAGCGCCGGCGACCAGTACCAGCTGATTATCGAGGGCGGCCCGGCCGGCCTGCTGTCGGGGAACATCAGCGGCGAGTCGGTACCGGCGGTGCTGCGAGCCCAGGTGATGGCCGCGCCGCAGAGCTTCTGGGTGACCCAGACCTCGGTGGTCTACGCCGGGGCGGCGCGCGCGGCGCAGCCCGGGCTGGCGTTCGGGGGCAGCCTCCAGGCGCCGAGCGGCCAGGGGTTCCCCGTGTACTTCATCTTCCCGCTGACGCAGGAGGCGGCGACGGTCGCCGTGGTGCAGCGGGTGGTGTGGTCCACGCTCGCGGCGCTGGTGGTGGCGCTCGCCCTCGTCGCCTACGCCGTGTCCCGGCAGGTCTCCCGGCCCGTCCGCCTGGTCAGCCGGGTTGCGGGACAGATCGCGGCTGGGGACTTCGACCAGCGGGTGCCGGTGAAAGGGACGGACGACCTCGCCAGCCTCGCGACATCGATGAACAACATGGCCGGGGAGCTCGGCTCCCAGATCACCCAACTGGAGAACCTGTCCCGCGTGCAGCAGCAGTTCGTGTCGGACGTGTCGCACGAGCTGCGGACGCCCTTGACCACCGTGCGCATGGCCTCGGAGGTTCTCTACGGCATGCGTGACGGCTTCTCGCCGACCGCCGCCCGCACCGTCGAACTGCTCCAGACGGAGATCGACCGGTTCTCCGCATTGCTCACCGATCTGCTGGAGATCTCGCGGTTCGACGCCGGCGCGGCGACACTGAGCCTGGAGGAGGTCGATCTGGTCGATATCGTCCGGAGCGAGATCGGCGAGCAGACGCTGCTCGCCGGGCGCCTCGGCACGCCGCTCGTGCTGCACGACAGCCCGGCGCTGGTGGCCGAGGTGGACGCCCGTCGCGTGCGGCGCATCCTGCGCAACCTGCTGACGAACGCGATCGAGCACGGGGAGGCGAAGCCGATCGACATCCAACTCGGCGGCGACGACCACGCGATCGCGATCTGCGTGCGGGATCACGGCGTCGGCTTCCCGGCCGACCAGGCGAAGCTGGTGTTTCAGCGATTCTGGCGCGCCGACCCGTCCCGGCAGCGGTCCGTCGGCGGCACCGGCCTGGGGCTATCCATCGCGCTCGAGGACGCCCGGCTCCACGGCGGCTGGTTGCAGGCCTGGTCGCGGCCCGGCCGCGGCGCGGTGTTCCGGCTGACCGTGCCGCGCCACGCCGGCGACCCGGTGCGCACCTCGCCGCTGCCGCTGCGCCCGGCGGACGCGATTGGCCCGGCGAAACCGGGCGCGCTGGTGGGGGGGGCGGCATGAGACCGCTGCGACAGCGATGGCGCCGGACGCTGGCCGGCGCGGTGATCACGGTGGCCATCGGCCTGGTGCTGAGTGGGTGCACCGGAATCCCGACCCGTGGCCCCGTGCAGCAGGTCAACCTGCCGGGCAACCCCAGCCAGCCCTACCCGATCAATATCGCCCCGGTGCCCCCCGAGGACGGCGCCACCCCGGCGGCGATCCTCGACGGGTTCCTCGCCACCGTGGCCTCCTCCTCGGTGAATCGCTTCGATGTCGCCCGGGGCTACCTCACCCCGGAGGCGGCCGCCGCCTGGGACCCTCATGCGGCCACGACGATCTACGAGAGTACTGGCCACCCGCCGGTGACGACGGCCTCGTCCGCGGTCGTGCAGGCGCCCGTTATCGGGCGTCTCGACCCCGCCGGTCACTTCACGGCCGTGTACGAGCCCGAATTCCGTCACGACTTCGGGCTGGTGCAAAGCGGTGGGCAGTGGCGGATCTCCGATCCCGGCACCGGGCTGTTGCTGCCGCAATACCTCTACGACAGCTACTACCAGTCGGTGCCGGTGTACTTCCTCAACCCGGATGGCCGGCACGTCGTCGCCGAGCACGTCCACCTCAACCAGGTGGACGCCACGCCGACCGGCACGATGCAGGCGCTGCTGTGGGGACCGTCCGCCTGGCTCGGCCCCGCCGTGCGCACCGCGATCCCGGCGGGGACCGCCCTGGCGACGCCCTCCGTCGTCGTGGACGGCGGCATCGCCCAGGTGTCGCTCACCGACCAGGCCAGCGGCCTCGGGGCCGACCAACTGGTGCAGCTCGCGGCGCAGGTGCTCTGGACGCTCAGCCGGTTCTCGAGCATCAGCGGGGTTCATCTCACCGTACGCGGCGCCACGCTCACGATCCCGGGTCAGGATGCGGCCGGCGTGCTCACCTGGATGTCGGTCGCGTCGTATCTGCCGTTCCCGGAACCGACGTCGCGGGATGGCCTGGTGGTGCAGAACTCCCTGCTCGCCCGGGTCGCGGCGGCGGTGCCGGGCCCCGTCCCCGTGCCCGGGGCACTGGGACGGCCCGGGGGAGCCGGCGACCTATCCGGTCTCGCGGTGTCGGGCGACCTCGGGATGACCGCGACGGTCAGCGCGGACGCGACGCAACTCCGGATCAGCAACGGGGGCGCTCCGCCCGTGACCGTGCTGGCCGGCCGGGGCCTGACTCGGCCGCAGATCGATTGGACGCGCGCGGCCTGGGTGTTCCGGGCGGGGGAGTCCGGTCCCGTGCTGGCGCGCTGCGGGGCGACAGCCTGCGACCAGGCCGCCGTCACCGACCTGCCCGGCTCGGTCGTCGCGTTCCGTATCTCCCCTGATCAGACCCGTATCGCGGTGATCGTCACCGACGGCACGGCGGCGACGCTCGGCCTGTTGCGCCTGAGCACCACCGACGGACTGCGCGCGGATGGTTGGCGAACGATTCCCGCCACGACGCCGCGGGGCGTGCTGACGAGGTTCCGCGACGTCGCCTGGACCGGCGACACGCAGTTCCTGGTGCTGGGGGCCACGGCATCCGATGGGTACGACAGCACCTACCTCCTGGACGCGGATGGGTCGTTCGTCGCGGCCGAGGGCCCCAGCGAGGACGTGCAGGCGACCAGCCTGGCCGCATTGCCCCGCGCAGAGTCCGGCCTGACGGCGCTCCTGCTGACGGCGGGGGGCGCGGTACGCCGGTTCGACACGCCGACGCAGTGGCCCGTGCTCGTGCCGAGCGGGGTCACCGCGGTGGCGGTCGCCGGCTGAGGCACGGCGCCACCCCATCAAGCCATTCATCGGTGTGTCGGCGCGGGCTACGCCGTTCTTACGTTCGCACCATGTACCCTCATCGGGAGACTGGGCGTGCCCAGGGCGCACGACGGGAGGAGAACCACGATGCGGAACATGCTGAGAGGGGCAGCCGCGTGGCTGGGGCTGGTCGACGACGAGCGGTACGACGAGGTGCCGCGCGAGGACGAGGAGTTCGTGGCCGATGCGCCGTCGACCGAAGCGGTCGTCGATGACGCCCCGCTGGCGCCGGTGATGGTGCTGCCGGTGCGCCATGGGGACAGACCGGAGCAGTACGTTCGTCCATCCGGCGTGGTGAGTGCGGTCTATCCGCTTGTCGTCACGGCGTACAGCTTCGACGACGCCGAACGGATCGGCGACGCCTATCGCAGCGGCTTGCCCGTCGCGATGAACCTCACGCTGCTGCCGTCCGATCAGGCGCGGCGCGTGCTCGACTTCAACTCCGGCATGATCTTCGCGATGGGGGGGCGGCTGGAGAAGCTCGCGCCGAGGCTGTTCCTGCTCAGTCCGGCGGGGATCGAGGTCGGCCCCGAGGGACGCGAGCGGGTGATGGCCGGGTTGGTCCGGGCCGCCTGAGCGATGGTCATCGTCGGGTCGGTGCTCCTGCGCGCGCTGGACGCGTACTTCGTCGTCTTGCTGGTGCGGGCGGTGATCAGCTGGGTCGTCGCCGCGGCGCCGCAGATGAAACCGCGGGGTCCGGTCCTGGTGCTGTTCGAGGTGGTGTACACACTGACCGACCCGCCGCTGCGATTCCTGCGCCGTTGGGTCAAGCCGGTGCGGCTCGGGCTCGCATCTCTCGACCTCGCCTTCATAGTTCTGTGGGTCATCGTGCTCGTGCTGGAACGTGTGACGAGGGCGGTTTTCCTGTCCTAGGCGCGGCACAACTGGGGCATTCGCGCCGGGTGGGGTACTGTGTCCCCGGTCGCGCACGCGGGGATCGCGCGCGGGCCACCGGGGCGGCCGGGGAGACACCAGGAGGCGGGATGGCGCTGAGCGTCGAGGAGGTGCGCAGCATCCGTTTCCCCATGGCCGGGCCGGGAGAGGACGGTTATCGAGCCAGCGCGGTCGACACCTTCCTGGACCGGCTGGTGGCGAGCTACGCCGCTCTGGCGGACGAGAACGATCGGCTGACGGCACTCGCGACGACGAGCGGCGGACCGGTGGTCGACGGCCCCGGTGAGCGGCTCACCACCGTCCAGGCGCGGCTGGCCGCGGCGGAGGCGCAGATCGCGGAACTGATCAGCGCCAACGCGGCCTTGCTCGGTAAGCTTGGCCGGGCTGGAGTAATCTAGCGACAACGATGCTGCCCGACAGGACCAGACCTCACAGGCATTCCCCAGACCGATAACGATTGATGTGGAGCAGACGATGACTTTGACAGTGGACGAGGTTCGCAACATCCGCTTTCCCATGGCCCGTCAGCCGAGCGAAGATGGCTATCGCGCGAGCGCAGTCGACAACTTCATTGACCGTCTGGAGGAGAGCTATGCCCAGATGGCCGACGAGATCGAGCGCCTCAAGCGGACCGGGGGCGGCGATGAGGCGCTGCGTCGTGAACGCGATGAACTGGCAGCCCAGGTCGCCACGCTGCAGCAGTCGGGCGGCGGCGATGCCCAGGTCACGGCGCTGCTCGAGCAGAAGACTGCCGCGGACGCCAAGATCGCGGAGCTGACGGCGGTCAACGCCGACCTCACGGCGAAGCTGGCGCAGGCGTCCAGCGGCGCCGACGCGGTCCTGGCGGCCCAGCACGAGCAGTTGAAGGCGGAGTTGGCCGCGACGCGGGAACAGCTCACCCGTGCGGGGGAGAACAACGGGCAGCTCGATGTGCTCACGATCCAACTCCAGCAGGCGAACGCCGACAGCGCCAAGCTCAAGGAGCACAACGACCAGCTGAAGGCGCAGCTCGATCAGCTGCAGAGCCAGCTCAGCGCCACGAACCAGGACGACGCGCGGCAGGTCGTCGTGACCACCAGCGCCGACGCGGCGCCGGCAGCGGTGATGCTCGTCGAGCAGGCCATCAAGCAGCGCGAGATGCTGATCGGCGACGCGGAGAGCGAGGCCCAGCGGAAGGTCGACGAGGCGACGTTGCGGGCCGATCAGTTGGTGGCGCAGGCGACCGCGCAGGTCGATGAACTCGGGCGTAACGCCAAGAGCGAGGCCGAGCGTGTGACGACGGAGGCGCAGCAGAACGCGGAGCGGATCTGGCAGGAGGCCCAGTCCCACGCCAGCCGCCTGGAGGCCGAGGCGACGGATCGCCGCCGGGAGATCTTCGCCCAACTGGAGCGCGACCGTGACACGCTGAGCGACCGTGTGAGCAAGCTGCGCGACTTCGAGGCGCAGTACCGTGCCAGCCTGACGACGCAGCTGCAGCGCCAGCTCGACTCGCTGCGTGACGCACCCGACTTCACTCCCTCCTACCGTCCGGATCTGGTGGACGGAGCGGGCGAGGGCCGGAGCTAGGCGGACGCCGCCGACGCCACTGCCCGCGAGCGGTGGCGTGTCCGGTGGCTGCGCCGCACCGGGAGCCGTGGGGTGATGGCGTAGTGTGTTCTGATCATCCGCACACGCGCGAGGAGGAATGCGATGGCTACGAGGAAGACCACCGGGCCTGCCCTGCCGATATTGCCGGGTGAGGACCCGTGGACGCCGGGCGAGGTGAGCGACCTCCGCGCGGCGCTGGAGGACGACATCGCCCGGATGCGGCGCGCGATCGCCGATGCCGAGACCGAGCTGGCCGATCGGATGAACGAGGGTCCCGACGGGGCGGGCAAGGACCCGGCCGACGTCGGGTCGGCGAACTTCGAGCGCGACCAGGAGATGTCGCTGGCGGCGAACACGCGGGAGATGCTCGACCAGGCCGAACAGGCGCTGCGGCTGCTCGACACGGGGGCCTATGGCCACTGTGCCACCTGTGGCAAGCCGATCGGGAAGCTGCGTCTTCAGGCGTTCCCGCGTGCGACGATGTGCGTCGCGTGCAAACTGCGGGAAGAGCGGCGGTAGTGGCGTCCGACACGACCACGGCACGTCCTCCGTGGTGGCTGATCGTCCTGGTGGCCGGCGGGGGAGTGCTCCTCGATCAGGCGTGCAAGCTCGCCGCGCTGCGCTGGCTGGATCCGGCACACCCGGTGCCGTTGCTCGGTGGGCTGGTGAGGCTGGAGCTGGTGTTCAACTCGGGCGCGGCGTTCAGCATGGGCGAGGGGGCGACGGTCGTGTTCGCCATCGCCGCACTGGTCGTCATCGTCGGCATCGTGGTGTTCGCCCTGCCGCGGCTGACGGCGCGGTGGCAGGGTGTCATCGCGGGGCTGCTCCTGGCGGGCATCGCCGGCAACTTCCTCGATCGGCTGTGCCGGGCGCCGGGCCCGTTCCGCGGGCGCGTCGTCGACTTCATCGCGCTGCCGTACTTCGCCGTGATCAATGTGGCCGACATCCTCATCACCTGCACCGCCGTGGTGATCGCGGCCAAGCTTCTGTTCCCCGGAAAGGGAGCCGTGTCAGGCACGGCCGGGACGGACGACGCGGATGCCGGCGAGTCGGACCCGGTGGAACCGGAGGAAGCGGGACGTGAGCCGGTGCCCGCAGCGCCCGTGGACCAGGCGGCCGACGCGTGACGGCACTGTTCGTGCCCGACGGTCTGGACGGGGAGCGTTTGGACGTGGCGGCGGCCCGGATGACGGGCCTGTCGCGCTCGCGCTTGGTGGAGTTGCTCGACGCGGGCGGCATCGTCGTCAACGGCCAGCAGGCGGTTAAGGCGTCGCTGCGCGTCGCGGCCGGAGACCTGGTCGACATTGCGCTCGACGAGGCGCGTCCGCCGGTGTCCCGGATCCATCCCGCGCTCGCGGACGGGCTGGGCATCGTCCACCAGGACGACGACCTGGTCGTCGTCGACAAGCCGGCCGGGGTGGCGGCCCACCCGTCGCTCGGCTGGGACGGTCCCGACGTGCTGGGGCACCTGGCGGCGGCGGGCATCACGGTCGCTACCTCCGGGCCGCCCGAGCGGGCGGGCATCGTGCAACGGCTGGATGTGGGCACGTCAGGGCTGATGGTGGTGGCACGCTCCGAGGCGGCCTACAGCGTCCTCAAGCAGGCCTTCCGCGACCGGCGCGTCGACAAGGAGTACCAGGCGCTCGCCCAGGGGCATCCCGATCCGGCGTCCGGCACGATCGACGCGCCCATCGGGCGGCACCCGGGCAGCGACTGGAAGTTCGCCGTGACCTCGGACGGACGGCCGAGCATCACGCACTACGCCACGGTCGAGGCGTTCCGCTACGCCTCGCTGCTGGCGGTGCGCCTGGAGACCGGTCGGACGCACCAGATCCGCGTGCATCTGGCCGCCGTGCGTCATCCGCTCGTCGGGGACCCGCTCTACGGCGGCGACCCGGTGCTCGCCGCCCGGCTCGGCCTGGAGCGCCAGTGGCTGCATGCGGTGCGGCTCGCGTTCACCCACCCGGTGACCGGCGACCCCGTCGAGTTCGTCAGCCAGCCGTCGGCGGACCTGCGGCGGGCGCTGGCCGTGCTGCAGGCCGAGACGTAGCCAGCCGGTGACCCCGGCGGCTGCGGGCCGAGCGCACAATGGGGGCATGGCTGCTTCGTCCTCCTTCGTTCCCGTCGACGTGCCGCAGGATCGCTCCGCGTGGCTGGCGACGCTGGTGACGACCGCCGCCGAACGGCCGGCGCGCGACATCGTCTCCCCGCTGGATGGTGCCACGGTGGGGACCGTGCCGATCGGGGAGCCGGACGACGTCGCGCTGGCAGCGCGCCGGGCACGGGCCGCGCAGCCCGCCTGGGCAGCGACCCCGCTCGCCGAGCGGTGCCGGGTGGCGTCGCGGTTCCGTGATCTCGTGCTGGATAATCAGGACGAACTGGTCGGCTTCGTCCACGCCGAGAACGGCAAGTCGCGCCTCAACGCCTTCGAGGAGCTGATGGATACCGCGCTGACCGCGGGGTACTACTCGACGACCGCTCCGCGTCATCTAGCGCCCCACCGGCGGGGTGGCGCCGTTCCGGGGCTGACGAGCGCCCTCGAGACGTGGCAGCCGAAGGGCGTCGTCGGGATCATCGCGCCGTGGAACTACCCGTTGACCCTGGCGGTGTCGGATGCCATCCCGGCGCTGCTGGCGGGGAACGCCGTCGTCCTCAAGCCGGATTCCGCCACGCCGTTCAGCGCCCTCGCGGCGCTCGCGCTCCTCCGTGAGGCGGGCCTGCCCGAGGCGGTGATGCAGATCGTGACCGGCCCCGGCGCGACCCTCGGCACGCCGCTGATCGACGCCGTCGACTACGTGATGTTCACGGGGTCCACCGCCACGGGGCGCGTCGTCGCCGCCCGGTGCGCGCAGCGTCTCATCGGGTGCTCGGCGGAGCTGGGCGGCAAGAACCCCATGCTGGTGCTCGCCGACGCCGACCTCGCCCACACGGTCGAGGGCGCCGTCCAGGCCTGCTTCTCCACGACAGGGCAACTGTGCGTCAGCGTCGAGCGGATCTACGTCCACGCGAGTCGCTTCGACGACTTCGCGGAGCGCTTCGCCGCCCGGACACGGCGGCTGGTGCTGGGGGCGGGCGACGGCTGGGACGTCGATCTCGGGCCACTCATCAACCAGGACCAGGTCGAGAAGGTCGCGGCGCACGTGGACGACGCGGTCGCCCGCGGCGCGACCGTGTTGGCCGGCGGGCGGGCGCGCCCTGATCTCGGGCCGTTGTTCTACGAGCCGACCGTGCTGACCGGCGTCACCGAGGCGATGACCCTCGCCCGGGCGGAGACGTTCGGACCGGTCGTCGCCCTGTATCCGGTGGCCGACGATGCCGCAGCGATCCGGGCCGCGAACGACACCGAGTACGGCCTGAACGCCAGCGTGTGGTCGACGAACCCATCGCACGCGCTGGCCGTGGCCCGGCGGCTCCGCGCGGGCACGGTCAACATCAACGAGGGTTACGCGGCCGCGTGGGCCAGCCACGACGCGCCGATGGGCGGCATGGGCACCTCGGGTCTGGGGCGCCGGCACGGCTCCGAGGGCATTCGCAAGTACACCGAGCCCCAGACGATCGCCCGCCAGCGCCTCATCCTGCTGGGACCGCCGCCAGGTGTACCTCGCGCCGCGTACGCGGCGGCGATGACGCTGGGCGGACGCGTCCTGCACCGCCTCCCGCTCGGTCTGCCCGCCGCCGCGCTCCGGACCTGGTTCGGGGGGGCCCACGGCCCGGCGACGCCGGCCTGAGCGGTCGCGCGGAGGCATCAGCGAGCCGCCGCCGGGTCGTGTCGGCGGCGCGTGCGAGAATGGCTGTCATGACCTCCACCGAGACGCCCGATCGTCCGCGCGACGGCGCGCTGCCCGGTTACGTCGTCGTCACGCTGGGCGTCGTGTTGACGCTGGCGGCCCTATTCCTGATGCACGAGTTCCGCGGGATAGTCGCGCCCGTATTCTTCGCGCTGAACCTGATCATCGCCGCGTACCCGGTGCACCGCTGGCTCGTCGGCAAGGGCGCACCGGCGTGGCTGGCTGCCGCCGTGATGGCGCTGACCGTGATCGTGATCCTGCTGGTGCTCATCGCGGCGCTGGTCGGCATCATCAACGCACTGGTCGGCGAGTTGCCGAAGTACTCGGGCCAGTACCTCACGGTGTACAACGCCGTGAAGACGTACCTGGCCGGACTGAACATCAACATCGACAACATCGGTCTGTCCGACATCCTGGCCAAGGTGAACCCCACCACCGTGACGGGCGCGATCACCGCGGTGTACTCCAGCGCGTCGGGCATCCTGGGCGTCGTGGCCGTGATCGCGGCGTCGCTGGTGTTCTTCGCGATGGACGCCCCCAGTGTCGCCAAGCGGCTCCGTATCGTCGGGATCGTGCATCCCCCCATGGGGCGGTCCTTCGAAGACTTCACCCACGGCGTGCGTCGATACTGGATCGTCACGACTGTGTTCGGCCTGATCGTGGCAGTGCTGGACGGCGTGGCCCTGGCGATCCTCGGGGTGCCGCTACCGGTGACATGGGCGGTGCTCAGCTTCATCACCAACTACATCCCGACCGTCGGCTTCGTCGTCGGCGTGGTGCCGCCGGCGCTGCTGGGGCTGTTCCTGGGCGGGTGGCAGTTGGCGGTGGCCGTGGTGGCGGTGTACACGGTGCTCAACGTGGTCATCCAGGTGATCATCCAGCCGCGTTTCACGGGGGAGTCGGTCGGCGTCAGCGTCACCGTCTCGTTCGTGTCGCTGCTGCTGTGGGGCTGGGTGCTCGGGCCGCTGGGCACGTTGTTGGCCCTCCCGACGACGCTGCTGGTGAAGGCGCTGCTGATTGATGTCGATCCGAAGGCCCGCTGGGTGGCCGCGCTAATCTCGAGCCGTCCTGACCATGTCCTCACTACTCCGGAGGAGGACGACGACGATGATTCCTGAGGCGACTCAGCGAGGCCGCGGGGCGGGCGCCGCCCCCGGTTCCACCGGCCGGCGGGCACCTTCGGTTTGCCCCCCGCGGCGGGTAGGTTCATACGATGCAACTCGAAAGGACACCGCATTGCTTCCACTGATGGCGACCCCCACCCCGATGCCGGGCGGGAGTCTGACGGACAACGTCTACTCCTCGCTGCTGGCGAACCGGATCATCTTCCTGGGCTCGGAGGTGAAGGACGAGAACGCCAACGCGATCTGCGCGCAGATGCTGCTGCTGAACGCGGAGGATCCCGCCAAGGACATCTTCCTCTACATCAACTCCCCGGGCGGCTCGATCGACGCCGGCATGGCGATCTACGACACCATGCAGTGGATCAGCAACGACGTCGCGACCGTGGCGATGGGGCTGGCCGCGTCGATGGCGCAGTTCTTGCTGTCGGCCGGCGCCCGCGGCAAGCGCTTCGCCCTGCCGCACGCGCGCATCCTGATGCACCAGCCCTCGGGCGGGCTGGGTGGCACCGCATCGGATATCCGCATCCAGGCCGAGCAGAGCATGCGGCTGAAGAAGACCATGGCCGAACTGACCGCCGAGCAGACCGGCCAGACCGTGGAGCAGATCGAGGCCGACTCCGACCGCGACCGGTGGTTCACCGCCGAGGAGGCGCTGGCGTACGGCTTCATCGACCACGTCTACGAGCGCGCCGCGCAGATCACGACGGGAGGGCCGAACCAGTGACGCACCACCTGATGGCGCCGCAGGGGCGGGCCCTGCCGCAGCCACGCATGGACTACTACATCCCGCAGTGGGAGGAGCGCACATCGTACGGCGTGCGCCGTGTCGATCCGTACACGAAGCTGTTCGAGGACCGGATCATCTTCCTCGGCACGCCGATCAGCGACGACATCGCGAACGCCGTGATGGCGCAGTTGCTGTGCCTGGAGTCGATG
>Ga0209629_10003076_pt1 | contig 11744 bp, 11 predicted proteins | sample TergutCu122P5_FD_187286 | JGI IMG/M metagenome (GOLD analysis project Ga0209629, IMG submission 187286) | Cubitermes ugandensis P5 segment gut microbial communities from Kakamega Forest, Kenya - Cu122 P5 (SPAdes) (version 2) | ecosystem: Host-associated > Arthropoda: Insects > Digestive system...
CCGGGAAATGCGTTCGTAGCGGAAGCCAAGCGGGAACTGTTCGGCGATGTTGGCATTGATCTGCTGGCGGGACCGACCGAGATTCTGGTCGTGACCGACGACCACACCGATCCGTTCATCGCGGCCGTCGACATCTTGAGCCAGGCTGAACACGGCCCCGACTCGCCATGCGTCCTCATCGCCACGTCACGTGACGTCGCCACGAAGGCCATGGAACACATCGAGGAACTGCTGCCCCAAATGCCGACTGGTGACCTGGCGAGCACGTCGTGGCAGAACTACGGCCAAGTCATCCTCGTCGACTCGCTCGCCGAGGCCTACGAGCTAGCCGATGAATTCGCGTACGAACATGTGGAGATCCTCACGGAAAACCCGCGCGAGGCGCTCGCAGCGATGCACAACTACGGAGCGATCTTCCTCGGCGAGGGCACCTGCGTCTCGTACGGCGACAAGATCATCGGCACCAACCACACGCTACCCACGCGCGGCGCCGCCAACTACACGGGCGGCCTGTGGGTGGGCAAGTTCCTCAAGACCGTCACCTACCAAGAGGTACGCGACCAGCAGTCGAGCGCCGAAATCGGGCGCATCTGCGCACGCCTGTGCCGCGACGAGTTCTTCGACGGGCACGCCCGCTCAGGAGATGTCCGGGCGGCGAAATTCGGCGGCGACCCGCTGCCGTGGTCCCCAGACTCCTACCCAACACAGGAAGCGCAGTAAGCCATGCTTGAACTACTCGACAAACAAAACAAACTCACCAGTCGCCAGTTGATGCTCGCGGGCGTCGCCTTGTGGGCGGTGTGTCTGGAATTCCTGGATTACTTCCTCATCGGCTTCATCCTCACCTTCGTGTCCGTGCCGTGGAAGCTCACCTTCGGCGAGAGCGCGTTCATCCTGCTGTCGTCCGGTGTGGGCGCGATCCTCGGGGCGATGTTCTTCGGACGCATGGCAGACCGGATCGGACGCCGGAAGGTGTTCCTGACGACGATCGCAGTGTTCACGCTCGCGACGCTCGCTTTGGTCTTCACCCCGGAGGGCACACCGGAACAGCATCTGTTCCCGTGGCTCTACCTCGTGATCTTCCGGGTCGTCATCGGGTTCGGCGCCGGCGGCCTCTATGTTGTGGACCTCCCGCTCGTGCAGGAATATATGCCGGTCTCGCAGCGCGGTCGCGTGACCGGAATCGTGACGTCGGCCGTTCCGTTGGGCTTCCTGCTCGGCTCGCTGCTGGTGTGGCTGGTGTCTGGTGCGATCGGCTGGCGCGGCATCCTCGTCGTGGCCGCGATCATGGGTGCGACGGTCTTTCTGATGCGGCTTTTCATCCCGGAGTCGCCGCGATACCTGATCCGCAACGGGGAACTCGAGAAGGCGCGACAATCGATCGCATGGGCGCTGCACCTGCCGGTCGAGGACGTGCCGGCCACGGAAGAGGCGCACCTGGCCGAACCGGAGCACAAAGCCAAACTCAGTGACCTGTGGCGCTACCAGCGGAGCTTCTGGACGTCCATCCTGGCCAACATTGGCATGCAGACCGGCTACTACGGCCTCACGCTGTGGACGCCCACGCTGCTGGTGCTACTCATGGGCATCGACCAGTCCCGGAGCGGTTTCTTCATGGTGTTCGTCACTCTGGGCGCGCTCACTGGCCGATTTGGCATGTCGTTCCTGTCGGAAATCATCGGACGCAAGAAGACAGGCATGCTCACAGGCTTCGGTGCGGCCGCAATGGTGGTCGTCGCCGCACTGGTCGGCCTAAACCCTGGCGCCGGGTTCGCGTTCTTTGTCACGATGATCATCACCTACTTCTTCGGCGAGGGTGGCTTCGCGATCGTCGGGCCGTACTCCGGCGAGGTGTGGCCGAGCAAACTGCGCACGACAGGCATGGGCTTCGCCTACGGCATCGGCGGCATCGGCAAGATCATCGGCCCGCTCGGCTTGGGGCTGATTCTCGGCGCTGAGAACCTGCTCACGCCAAAGGCGACGCAGGACGGGCTCCTGCTCGGTTTCGGTTACTTCGCGGTTTTCTACCTGCTCGTCGCCATCATGATCGGCTTCATCGGGTTCGAGACACGGCGCAAGTCGATCGAGGTTCTCGACCACGAGATCGAACTGCAAGTCAAGGCATGACGCCGAACACCTGAACGATCTCCACCGAGCACGCTGCCGCCCTTCACCCGAGGGGCGGCAGCGCCGTCTTAGGATGAAGAACCATCCAGCTACAGGAGCAGCCGATGCCCGACGTACGTATCGACAAGGATGTCGCGGTCCATTCCGAACTGACCGTCGCGGACATCCGCGAACTGATCGACCGACGGTTCGCCGTTGAGGTCACTATCGGCGCCGACTTCGGACGGATACCGGTCAGCGGCGTCGAGATTCTCGGTGCCGAGCCCAGGAACCTGGCCAGCAAGATCGTCCTGGTGCCCGCCGCGTCGGCCACGGGCCCCATTGAGTCGCTGGCCAACCTCGGGGTCTCCGGCGTCGTGCTGGACTTCGATGGCGTCGCCCCGTCCATTCTGCCCGGAGGACCAGTCGTGTGGGTCCGCGCCGGTGCCGCGCCATGGGCCGACGTATTCGACCACTTCCGGTCAGCGATCATGGTCGCCGAGGCGAGCGGACACTACGCACTGCCCGACGCGACGCTGGGCGATCTCGACCGCGTCGCCAACGGCCTCGCACTGATGCTCGGCGGCCCCGTCATCATTGAGAACGCCAAGCTCGAAGTCATCAGCTACTCGGCGTACGAGGCGACGCTCGACGAGGGCCGCAGCCTCGCGATCGTCAGCCGCCGCATGCCCGAAGAATGGGAGGACTATCTGCGCCGCACAGGCGCCTTGGACGCGCTCATCGCCGGGGTAACCGTCATCGACGTCCCGGACGGTCCATTCCAAGCGCGACGCCGGTTGCTGACATCGTTGCACTACGAAGGACGACTACTCGGCATCCTCTGGGTCGCGGAGGGCAACCACACCCTACCGCCCGAAATCGCCGACCTGATGCTGCGGGCCGGCGAGATCCTGCTCCCCCATCTGCGGCACTACCAGTTGCGCCAGCGCTCCCAGGACCGCCGCCGGGGCCGCGACCTCGCCAGCCTCCTGGAAGGGACACTGCTCCCGCGCAAGTCCCTCGTCGACCTCGGCCTCGGCGCGGCGACGGCGTATGCGGTCATCGCGTTCCGGAGGGCGGATGGCAAGGGCTTCGGGCAGGTAGGAATCGGCCGGGTGATCGACGCGGCGAACCTCCTCATCAACACCGGCCGGTTCGCCGTCGCGACGGCGCCCATCGACGAGACCGTGTACTGCTTGGTAGGGCTTTCCACGGACACCGAGGAGGGTACGCTCGGTCGCCTGACGAACCAGGTGGCGCTCACCTGCCAGCGGGCGGTCAACGCCCCGCTGCACGTCGCCACGAGCCGGATCGAGCCGAACGCGAACGGCATCCGCATACTGAAGTCAGAGGTCGACCGACTGCTGACCCTGATGTCACATTCCGACGACGGCCGCCCGCGCACCGTCACGTCCGACGAGGGCATGGTGGAACTGATGCTCGACGCGGCACAGGCAGCAGCGGAAGACCAGGGCGTCGGCTATTACCACAAACTCGCCCGCTTGGAGGCCCACGACAGTGCGCACCAAACCGACCTCACGCAGACGCTCGCCGAGTATCTGCATTGCCAGGGAAACGTCGCCGCGGTAGCCGATCACTTGTTCGTCCACGTCACGACGGTGCGATACCGACTCCGGCGGGTCTTCGAGGTCTCCGGCATCCGATTGGACTCGACCGAAGAGATGCTGCTCTGCGCGCTGATGCTGCGCAAGTTCTGGCGCTGACCAGCCTGATTTGAATAGTCGCCTCGTGCGCCACACTGAACGCCACGCAGACCTCGTGCCTGACGTCGGCCACCACCGACCGGATGACCAAGTAAGATGGCCGAGGAGTTCCCCGCGTCCTGTCGGGCCAGGCTCAGCGCACTCCCGCCATCCCGTACAAACGGGTCACTTCATCAACGAGCGAGGTGCGGAACTCTGAGCGATCGATGGTGCGGGCAACCGTCTCGGCAGGCAGGAACCGCCCCAGTTGGGCGCCGAAGTCCGCCCCGTTGACGATCTTCTCCAGGTCGTCAAGCCGGCGCAAACCATTTCGGAACGCGTCGTGGCACTGGTAGTCGTCCAGCTTGTGGGCCAACAGGCCACCGAGACGATCGGACTCGAAGCCGGGCAGCAACGCCAGCCAGCGGACGTCCCAAAGATCCCGGTAGCGGACGAACCGCGACGTGATGAACGCCTTCAGCTTGTCGGCACAGATCTCCTCGGCGGATTCTGCGACAACCAACACCCGGCTGAACGAAGCGGGCAGGTCGGGATAGTTGACCCGCAACGGACGAACCTGCCGTGTGTGGGCTGGGACGTTCGCCACCTGAACCGAGATCCGCTGCCGCGGCAAATCAGGCCGGGCAGGAGCCGTCACCACTGTGATTCGCCAGGTATCCACAGTCAGCCCAGTCGAGTCAGGCGTGGATCTGGACGGCTGGCTGACCTCCGCGTCAACCCCGTACCGACTGCTCACTCCGTCCCGAAGCACTTGGCTCAGTCCGTCCAGGTCGTCAGGCACGAAGCCGGCGCCACCGGCGAAGTCCAGATCCTCGCTGTAGCGCTCGGACCCGTAGCACAGCCGCAGACACGTGCCGCCCTGGAACGTCAACCGCGACAGGAAACCATGCCGGTCCATGTCGTCGAGGATGCCGTAGTGCAGCAACTCCTTCTCAATGACGGGAAGCATCGCCGCCCGGCCCCCATCGGCGGCGTAGGCCAAAGCCAGTTCGTGGAACGACTGCATGTCAGACTCCTTGGTCGACCAGATCGAGGTTGCGGCCGGTGCGCCGCAGACCGGACAGGGCATACGCCTCCGTGGCGATTGGGATCGCCCGGCCGGGGCGGGCGACCGTGTTGGCGGCGATTTCCGCCGCGTCGGCCGCCGTGTGCGTGAACTCGATCACACCGAACCGGGTGCGGAATACCCCCTTGCGGCCCGTCGTCGCCAACGTCATCGTGTCGATGGGCACCTGCGAAATGCGTCCCCATTGCGACAATGCCGACTCGTACGACTCGAAGACATACTCCCCCCGGCGCAACGCCAGCGCCACCTCATCAAGAGCTGGCACCCCCAGATGGGCGCTCAACGCATACACGTACACGCCATGCGCGACCCGTTCCAGAAGCCCCGCGGCGACCAGACGTCGAAGCGTCTGATCTAGCGTCTTCCCACTCTCGTCAAGAATTTTGGCGAGGTCACGTTTCAGAAAGACGCACCGTCCACGCCGGTCCCACGCGGCTAGCAACTGCACAGCCTCGGGATACCTCACGGAAAACTCCTTAAGTCGACAGAAATACTACAGAATCAGCATATCCGTGTCTAGGGAAGCGCTGACAAACAGCGCGACCCTCGGACTCGATCGCTTCGGCGCAACGAGCAAGACTCGCTGCGCGCTCAGCTCAATCGTCCGCTGGAAAATCACAGGTGCGGCACACGGATCGAATCGTTGAACGATCGCGATGACTTCAGGGCGGAGCGATGCATGTGGGTGGCGACGCGGGCGGCGAGGACGAGGGGCCTGTCGAGGCCGACGTAACGGTCGACAGTATTCTGTTTCCCGTGTTCCGAGGGGAGGGGTCATGACTGGGTGGATGTGGGTGTGGGCCGTCGCGGCGTACCTGCTGCTGGTCGGGTTCTTCGTCCTGGAACGATTCGTCCGCGTCGCCGGCGCCCGGGACATGCGGCGGCAGAGCACCGATCGCGGCAGCACGACGTTCGTCTCCGTCGCGATGGGTGTTGCGTTCGTCGCCATCCCGCTGAGCCCGCTGCTGAATTGGTGGGGGCCCGGACGGATCGGCAGTTGGGTCGCCGGCGCCATCGGCGTGGCCATCGGGATCGTGGGACTGGTCGTCCGCTACCGGGCGTTCACGACGCTGGGCCGGTTCTTCACCCGCACGCTGCAAGAAACCGAGCAACACCGGCTCGTCACGGACGGGGTGTACCGGCACATCCGCCACCCCGGCTACCTGTCCGACATCCTGATCTTCGCCGGCGCCGCGCTGGCCATGAACAACTGGATCACCCTGGTAGTGGTAGTCGTCTTGTTCGTCCCGGCGTACGCGTACCGCATCCGCACGGAGGAAGCGATGCTCACCGACATCTTCGGGCAGGCGTACCGCGACTATCAGCAGCAATCCAAGCGGCTGATCCCCGGCATCTGGTGAACCAACCAGACTGGACGGCCACGTGGCGCCTCATCCCAACTCGGCACCGGTCAGCGCGTCGGGAATTCCCGGGCCGGCATACAGCTCAATGCCTTCGCCGGTCGCTTGATCAATGATGACCGTGTACCTGTCATACACCATTGGCGTGACCCCTTCAGGAACCCTTTGCTGAACAAACAGTTCCTCGACGGTCACAACCCAGACGCAACGGTCGGGGGCAATACTGAGTTCTGCGACGTCAGGATTCGTGACCCCGCCAGCGGCCGCACTCGTGCTACGCCGCGCCGCCCCTGTGGTCACGCGACACAAGCCCGCCAATCCGCAAGGTCCGGAGGGCCCCAACCGGTTCGTCCCGAACTTTGACCCCGAAACCCCGGCGTTTCCGGTACACGGACCGGGAACAACCGTCCGACACCTTGAAAACCGCACGGATTGGCTGGGTTATGACGTCCACAGTCATGAAATCCGCCGAGCTTGTCCGTACAGCACGGCGCCGGTCCGGGCTGGGCGTGTCCAGGTGGGATCGCCACCACTGGCCATCCTGCGCAACGTGGGCAGCGGCCTGTTGGCCATGGCCGTCACGTACCTCATCGGCCTGGTCGTCGGGACGCACGTGGCCTGAACAGTTCCCCTTGTCAGGCCGCCTTGGGCGCCGGAATGACAGGGAGCCCCAACGTCCGCTTGTACGTGTACGCCATTCCAAGGGAGCTCAACGGCATCACGGCAATGAGGCCGATGACGAGGGCGAGGAACCCGGCGATCACGATCAGGCCGAAAATGAAGCCCAGCAGCAACAGCCCACCGATGTTACGACCGCTGAAGACGGTGCGCCACGAGGTCTGGATCGCTTGCCCGAGCGGCATGGCCTGGTCGAGCACGAGTGGTTCGACGAAGAACATGGCGAGCGCCACGAGCACGATACCCGCGATGGTGCCGGCGAAGGGGATCATCCCCAACACGTAATTGGCGACCTGCAGGACGATGGCGGCCACGAGATAGCGCCCTAGATTCGTCGTATCGAAGAAGTCGGCGAGAGTCACCTTCGGCGACACTGTGGCCTTCAGCGCGCCCCGCCACATGAAGGCGCCGACGAGCAACGACCAGGCCATGACTACTAGGGTGCCGATCGCATATCCCGGCCCGCGCATGACGATAGCCAGTACTGTCCCGCCCGTACCAGCGCCGACGGACCTGGGATCCGACATCGCGGTGGACACGCCGAACCCGGCCAGGAGGCCAAACGGAATGAGCGCGAGCAGGCCCATCAGCAGGAACGGGCCGGCGTTGGCCCAAAGACGCCGCCAAGCCCAGCCGACGGCATCCTCGATTTCAGGCGGGCCGGGCTGCTGATCGGCGACCTGAGGGACACTTTGCCCGAAGGGCGGTTGTTCGTAGCCCCCGCTCATGGATTGCGCATCCGCCCAGGATGGGGTCTGTCCGGGAGCCGCGCCCCACGAGGCACCCGTGGGCGGTTCCGCTGTGGGTGGATAGACGGGCGGTGGCAGGTAACGGTTGTCCTGTGGAACGTTGCCATCCCACGGATTCTGGGACATGGTAAGCCCTTTCTCGCGCAGGGGAACTCCTGACGTGTGGCCAGTGTAACCGCCGCTGGCAGCGCACCGAAGCGTGAGTATCAGCGGAACACCCAGCCCTGGCGCGGGCTCAGGCAGAGGGGCTTGACGTCGCCCAGGCGCTGGCCGAACCGCAGGCAGTTGTCCACGTATTGCCGCTCGCCGTCCTGGACGACGACGACGCGCACCGGACGGAGCTGGCCGAGCCGGCGGCAGTGGTCGTAGTGGAAGTTCTCCCGCAGGCCGTCGTCGATGGCCTCCCCGTCCAGGGCTACGTCGGTGAACAGGACGTAGCCGCCGGGCTCCGGCGCAAGCAGACGAAAGCCCTGGTCGGCCCCCACGACGCGGCGGACGTGGACCTCGTTGAGCTTCTCGCCGCACTGGTCGGACACGCCGGCCCGGCCGACGAAGTCGAAGCAGCCGTTCCCCCGGGAGCACACGATGTCGCCGAGGGCGTACCGGTACAGGCCGCCCGAGGTGGTCATGATCACCTCGTAGGCCTCCCCGGCCCGCACCTGCTCCGGCAGACGGATCTGGCCGTCCTCGGCCCGGAACTCGAAGAAGTGAGCCCGGGTGAGTCGCTTGCCGACGCCCTCGAGCGGGATGGTGACGATGCCCTCGGTCGCGAGCAGCCCTTTCGGCTGCACGACGACCCCCGGGAACTCCCGTCGCACCGCCTCGGCGAGCGGCCGCGAGGCGCCGTCCGCCCAACAGCTGATGACCTCCAGACGCGGCAGGAGCCGACAGGCCGGCAGGCGTGCGCGATCCAGCAGGAGCAACAGGAACGTCGGACTCCACACAGAGACGAACCGGATGTCGGGGGCCTGGCGGATCGCCTCGACGGTGGCGTCCCAGAAGTCCTCCATCGGCATGCCGGGCGTCAGGCGCGCCGGCTGGACCAGCCGCGCCGCCACCGCGCCCCCGAGGCTGGGACCGAGATAGTCGGTGTCGTCGGCGAAGCCGATGCGCACCCCGCCGGGGGTGACCTCCTCCGGGGCGCCCGCGGGCGTGAGGCTGAAGTAGGCCTGTCCGTCCCGCAGCCCGGGGAAATGCGCCGACAGGTCGGATAGCCAGGCGCGCAGGGCGCCGGCGAACTCCCGGCGCAGGCCGTCCGTGTAGGGGATGAGCTTGCGGGCCGAGGTCGAACCGCTGGAGGGATGGAGCCACCGGACGGGTTCGCGGGTCAGGATCCCCGTCTCGCCACGCCGGATCGCCTCGATCGCCGGGACGTAGTCCTCGTACGTCGTGACGGGCACCCGCGCCTGGAACGCGGCGACGCTGTCGATGCCGGCGAAGTCGTGGGCCAGCCCGTACGCCGTGGCCTGGTTACGCCGGAGGATACCGAAGAGTCTGCGGGTGCGAGCGTCCACGGCGCCTACGCCTGGTTCAACAGGGCCAGCCCTGTGGGCGTCAGGTTCTCCAGAGCGATGAGCGCCAAGCACACCAGCTCGTCGCCCTGCTCGTGGCCTGGGTTCGCCTCCAGGAAGAACGCGACGTCCGGATCCTGGCGCGCGCCGTCGGGCACCTGGGAGTACTCCGGCTTCACGCGATCCTTGTCGGGCTTCAGGACGCCGGCGACGTAGCGAGCGCCGTACCGCGTGGCGAATCCGTCGATGATCGCCGCCTCGGCCGGCGGCGTCACGGTGCCGTGCCGGGGATAGAATTCCCGGAACGCCAGGGGCAGGTAGCGGTACGTCTTCCAGCCCTTCGACATCAGCAGCCAGTAGGTCCGGCCGGGAAACGCGGCCGCGCGCCCGAAGGCGTACCCGATCCAGGTGCGGGTGAGGTCGTGATGGCCCCACGCGGTGCGATCGACCACGGTGTCGCCGGAGAACACGAGTTGGACGCGGTCATCGACCGAGAGCACCGCGAGCGTGGAGAAACCGCCGATCGCGCCCTGCGGGTCCCGGAGCAAGATGACGTCGGACTTGGCGGCCAGGTCGGCCAGGAAGGCACCCCGGTCGAGATGGTCGTAGTGGCGCGCCATGAGCGCGTACATCGCGTCCGTCTGGTCCGGGGTCAGCGACGTCACCGGGACCACGCTTCCGCTCAGCATGTCGTCTCCTCTTGTCGGTGGGATCCGGATTCTGCCCGGTCCGTGCAGCTTCGTTCCACGAGCCGGGCCAGCGCCCGCCCGTGCCAGCGGAACGCCAGGTTGAGCGACCACGAGAGCGGGTCGCTCGCCCGGGCGCGGATGCGCCGGTAGGTGTAGGCCTCGCGCCACGACCGGGCGTACGCGTCCTCCAGGGCGGCCGCGCTCATGCGGGCCGGAGCGAACACCGCGTGGGTCTCGTCGTAGAGGCGCAGGTCGTCGGTGAGGAGGCGGCCCTGGGCGCGCAGGGCGCGGTGCAGCGGCGTCCCGGGGAACGGGGTCAGGATGCCGAAGCGCGGCAGGTCGACACCGATCTCGTCGATGACCTCCAGCGTCTCGGCCAGGCTGTCCGGCGTGTCGTCGTCGAACCCCGCGACGAACGTGCCCAGCACCCGGATGCCGTGCTCGTGGAGGCGGCCCACGGCCGTCTTGTAGGCCGGCACGGCGTTCGTGGTCTTGGCCGCGCGGGCCAGATTGGTGGGTGTCACCGACTCGAAGCCGATCAGCAGGCCCATGCAGCCCGCCCGCGTCAGCGCGTCGAGCAGCGGCGGGTCGTCGGCCACGTCCAGGGTCGCCAGGCCGCCCCAGCGCAGCCGCAGCGGCGCCATCGCGGCGAGCAACTCCAGGGCGTACTCGCGGTCGGAGGTGAGGCTCGGGTCGAGCATGACGACGCGGCGCGCTCCGAGCGAGGTCAGCTCGTCGACGACGTCGGCGACCGGTCGTGGCAGCGAGCGATGAAGGCAGCGGGCGCCGATCGCGCAGAAGGTGCAGCGGTGCGGGCAGCCCTGGTTGGCGATGACCCCGACCGCGCTCATATAGCGGTTGGTCAGGAGGTCGCGCCGGGGACGGGGCGTGCGCAGGACGACCGGGCCGCCACCGCCCGTCCCGCCGCGCGGCCCCAGATCGTCCTCGTAGCGCGCCTGGGGACGGCCGGCGGTGTAGTCGTCCCAAAACCGGGGCAGGCAGTGTTCGGCGAACCCGACGATCGTGGTGTCCGCGTGGCGCGCCGCCTCGTCGGGGGCGAGGGTCGGATGGATGCCGCCGAGCAGGGTGTACGCGCCGCGCCGCTTCCAGAAGTCCGTCAGCTCGTACGCCCGCGGGGCGCTGGCCGCGACGCAGGACACGCCGACCACGTCGAAGGATCCCGTCGTGCGCGGCGGCTGGACGCCCTCGTCGACGAGCGTGACCTCCCAGCCGGGCGGAGTGAGGGCGGCCACGACGGTGAGCGACAGCGGGGCGTACGAGATCGACCGGGTGAACGCGCCGTGTGCCCGGTACGTGGCGTCGCGGGCCAGGATGAACAGGGCTTTCATAGCAGGCCCACCTCGAGCATGAACGGACGTCCGTCGGGGACGGGATTGCCGGGGAACCCCACGGAGAATAACCGCGAGGAGTAGGTGACGTGGCGCGGCCGGGCCGCCTGGGCAGCCAGCGGGTGGTCCGTCGTGAGACCGTACAGGGCGAAGTCGGCGTCGGGCGCCCGGGACGCCAACGATCGCAGGAAAGCGGCGCCGAGATCGCGGTGCGACTCCGCGACCACGACGGCCGCGAGGCTCACGTAGTCCGCCGGCACGCCCGGGGCGGGCAGTCGCGGGTAACCGAGGGCCGGCAGGGGCAGCCGGCGGGCCAGCCGGTACGGCCGGGCGTAGCCGGTGACCACGTACTGTTTCGTGGCGCGCTGGTCCCACACGGCCCCGGCGGCCACGATGACACCGCCGGTCCGCAGCGAGTAGTAGTCCTCGTCGCGCAGGCCAGCCAGGCGCGCGTCGAGCGGAGCACAGGCGAAGCGGGGAAGTCGCTCCTGGTAGAACGCCGCGACCGCCT
>Ga0209629_10003077_pt1 | contig 11743 bp, 2 predicted proteins | sample TergutCu122P5_FD_187286 | JGI IMG/M metagenome (GOLD analysis project Ga0209629, IMG submission 187286) | Cubitermes ugandensis P5 segment gut microbial communities from Kakamega Forest, Kenya - Cu122 P5 (SPAdes) (version 2) | ecosystem: Host-associated > Arthropoda: Insects > Digestive system >...
TTATCATTAATTCTGAGATTCACCCATATAATACATGATTTAATACTAACTTACACCCTTCCTCAACAAGGTTACCCAAATATCAAAAAGGGACATACTCTTCGGGCATCAAGATCTACAATTGTTTACCTACAAGAATAAAACAACTCTCAGGTGATGTAAATAAATTCAAACTGGCATTAAAAAAAAATTCTCTTAGCCGGATCCTTCTATTCCATAGATGAATTTCTACACTGGTCTACCTTAGGCAACCTAAATGCCATGTACTTGTGATGACTGTTGAACTGGCTGGACTGAGTACCTTATTCTATTTTATTCTATCCTACTTTTATTTTATTATCTAATTAATGTTACGTGTTAATGTACATAATTAAGTTACACTTATTGTATTTTAAGATTTCACTCCATTATATGTAAATATTGTAATTTTGTAACCTAACTGACATATTTTATAATGACAAATTCTATATCCTGTGGTTTTGACCATGTATGGATTGACTGAATGTATAATAAACAAACAAACAAACAAACAAACAAAAGATCCCCCAGTATCCAAAGAGCACACTGTGGGAACCACCACTTTAAAGCTTTAATTTAGCATTGGCAGAGTTTATGTCCAGTAAAGAGAGATACAGAATAGCCATTATGTTGTCAAAGTTAGCAGAATTTATGTAACTAGCAACAGAGTGTTATTTAATACTTTTAGATTTGGGGAGATACTATGTTGTTGGTAAAAGGATGGCGATCTTCACTTAACATGGATATAAAGCATCTATTTTGCTGGGCATTCCACTCAGAGTTTTTTCTGGGAATTCTGAGTAGGACAGTTTTTTTATGGGAGTTTCTGCAGATACCAGTAGCCAAATTAGGGGTGCAATCAGAGATCAGAACTTCAGACCTTCAAAATGTCAACCTATGATATCTATGAAGGTTAGTTAACTGGCCAGTCAGAGGCTTAGTTGATTTGCCACATTTTAAACTGGGAATTTCCACATGATGCATAGCTTGTGGATGGTAACTCAGTGGCAGTTTGGTTTCTAAGCAGTTCAGTTGTGTTCCACTTGGTTTCAAAATTTTCAAACTCAAGTTACAAATGCGAGATCAATACAAAGCAATTTTATGGTGTCTGAAGAAATTTATTAAGTGCCATCACAGTTTATTTAAGGCTAATTAAAGGGTAATCAATTATATTGCAAGAAGTTACATTTATTTATAATAGTCAGTGAAACAAGTGAATGAAGCATTATGTGTTTCATTTGTGAAGTGGATGTAGTGTTCTGCAGTTTCACATGCAAACCCCAAAAGAGAAATGTCTCATGACTTTATCAGCCACACTGAGCTCTTTACCTAACTACCCATTCACAAGCTCCATTATAAAAAAATCCTCTTCACCAGTATGATACCTTATTACAGGCACCACAACAAACAGCACTAATATATTATGAGAGAAGCTGAATCATGAATAAAGGTGAGACCACAATTATAATTGGAAAGAGCAACAAGAAGTGCAAGCATCACAAACTGAAGCTCCACTGAACTGATGGTATACTTTTACCAGACTACATAGTGTCACAACCCAGAAGACAGTAGAGTTCACTGACCAAATGTTCATTAGCCATTGAACATTCTTTGTGTTTTCACCCAAATATAACACACACTACAAAAAGTGTTGTTCTTGTAAATAATTCCAACAAAAAAAATCTTGTAACAATTATGAACATAAATATAATCTGCAGTTTATTTATCTTTAGCCAGCAAACCTATGTACAAAAGCTACACCAAAAGAGGCAAAAATCTGGGTTTACTACTAATAGGAAGCAAAGAATGTGATGGCAACACATACTCTACAAGACATCTAAACAATATCTACATTCAGTCTTAGGTTTCACAAATTGTCCCAGAAAACTGTTGTCTGTAAAACATTTGTTCATAAGGCCATTATCAAGCTGAAATTTCATCTGCGCAGAAGAGTGGAGCTGAATAATGTTCTCAGCCTGAAAATCCAGTTTTGATTACCAGCTGTTAGAAGGGAACTTCCAGAAACATTCATGGTGGTACTGCTAACCCTCTGCCTCCATTTATGTCCATGAAGATGCTGTACGGTCTACTCTGACTCCAAAACTGTATAATCAATTCAACAAATATTCTGGTAACAAAAATTTATTCATACCTACATATAAGAACATAACCAGGGCTTTATTTCTCAAAGTGTATTTATCAATTTTGGAGAAATTAAATGCTCAACAACAAACAGTGCAGGATAATCTAGAAGAGAAATTCGGTGCAATTGGATGTGAAAGTGGGAATGTTGAAGTGCAGTGGAACAATATGAAGGAATGTGTGTTAGATACTATCAGTGATCTGGTTGGGAAAGTCGAGAAGAGGGCAAGAAAATCACAGATTACACAGGAAATGATCAGTAAAATGGATGAAAGAAGGAAATGGAAGAATGTCAACACTGAAGAAGGAAGGAAGAACTACAGGAATCTGAGGAACAAATTGAAAAGAGCCACAGATAATGCCAAAAAGGAATATCTTGAGAACATAAGTAACGAGATTATGGAATTTCGAAGAACAGGACGTTATGATTTGATGTGCAAGAAGACAAAAGAACTAGGCTGGAAGGAGACCCAAGGGATTCAAAATATTGGCATCGAAGACTCCCAAGGGAATAGAACAGTCGAGCAAAGTCAAGTGCTAAAAACTTGGGAGAATTATGTTACAGATCTATACGATCGACCTAATCAAACGGAAACCCTAAAAGTCAAACCTGTAGAGGAAGTAGATGCAAATGAGAAGGGTCCACATATTTTGCAAAGTGAAGTGGAAAAAGCTATCAAGGAAATGAGGAATAAGAAGGCTACAGATGATGAAGTACATGGAGATGTGCTCAAATTACTGGGGGAAGGTGGTTTGAAAATAATGACAAAATTGATCAACACCATATATGAAACTGGAGAGTGGCCGAAGGACTTCACAGATGTTCCAATGATTGCCTTAAAAAAGAAGCCACAAGCTTCAAAATGCAGTGACCATCGCACAATCAACCTTATCGCACATACAGCAAAGATAGTAGCAAAGCTACTTAGAAGAAGGATTGAAAGGAAAATTGAGGATGTACTTGGAGAAGATAAGTTTGGATTTAGAAGAGGAAATGGAACTAGGGATGCAATTGGGATGCTGAGAATAATAGGAGAACAAACCCTGGAGATAGATGCAGAACTGTGTGTTTGCTTCATAGACTGGCAGAAGGCATTTGACCAAGTCAACTGGACCAAATTAATACAGATCCTAAACGTAACTTGTATTGACTGGCGTGAAAGAAGATTGATTAGCAAATTGTACATGGCTCCGAGTGTTAAAATACGACTGAACCGAAGGGAGACAAGAAGTGTGAAGATTGGAAGAGGAGTTAGACAAGGATGCTGTTTGTCACCAATTCTGTTCAACTTGTACAGCGAATGCCTTACCAAGGAAGCTCTGGAAGGGTTTGGAGACTTCAAAATAGGATGGATAATCATTCACACTGTGAAATATGCAGATGACCTTGTGTTACTGGCTAAGGAAGAAAAGGTGCTACAGGACAAGATTGATAAACTAATTGAAATTGGAAGATGCTATGGAATGGAAATGAATGTGGAAAAAACAAAAGTAATGAAAATTTCAAGACAACCATTCCCAGTAAAAATTATGATAGACCAAAAACAACTAGAGAATGTGGAATCTTTTAAATACTTGGGTAGCATGGTAACAAATGATGGAAGATGTACTTGTGAAATTAAATCTAGGATTGCTATGGCAAAAGCTGCATTCAACAAGAAGAGGGCTCTTGTTACTAGCACACTAGACTTGAAATTGAGGAAGAAACAAGTAAAATGCTACATTTGGAGCATAGCTTTATATGGTGCTGAAACTTGGACGATTCAGGCAGTAGATCAGAAACACCTTGAAAGTTTTGAAATGTGGTGCTGGAGAAGGATGGAGAAGATCAATTGGACCGATCATGTGAGAAATGAAGAAGTATTACTTAGAGTCGAGGAGCAGAGGAATATCCTACATGAAATAAGTAAAGGGAAGACTAACTGGATTGGTCACATTTTGCGTAGAAACTGCCTTCTACAACAGGTTATTGAAGGAAAGATAAAAGAAGGGATAGAAGTGGCAGGAAGACGAGGAAGAAGATGTAGGAAGTTACTGGATGACCTTAAGGAAAGGAGAGGATACTCTCATTTGAAGGAGGAAGCTCTAGACCGCACCATGTGGACAGCTCGCTTTGGAAGAGGCTTTTGACCTGTCGTAAGACAGACTATTAGATGATGATTTACCAACACTGTCAGTAAAAATCACAGAATTTAAAAAGACTAAATAAGAATGAATACTGAAATGCTAAGGATGTGGGATGAAACACTCAAGGTATACATAATGGTGTGAACGCTATCCTCTTGAGGGGAAGTACCGAGAAAAACCACGAAAACCTCAGTCAAGACTTCAATTTACAAAATCAACCACTATTCGATAAATTTAGAAAATTATAAAATTATGAAAATGTAAACAAGAGTAAACAAAGTGAACTGAGCTCTGAATGTAATAAGTACCAAATGCTATGGCTACTGTGTGGATTATTATAGCACCCTATTCTACATCTACTACCAAAAACGAATCCACAGAATACGAAACAAAGAACTATAAAGTCACAAGTTTTCATTTCCGATGAACACATGTCTTCAAATCTCAGCAACTTTGATAAAAGTTCCACACTTATTCGGTATATCATAGAATCACATTTTGTCGCACACGCATCAAAGCTGAAAACACATTAAACGTGATAACTTTCGTTAGAACTTCTTGTGACATTAACAACACACTGGAAAAATATGCCAACCCGAAATCCATTAAGTACACAAACTAGTTCATATACTTACGTTTTTAACTATCAATACCGATGTATTCAATTCGAGAATTAAACTGCGTTAAAATAAATACAGCGTAATGCTTCGACGAAGGCTGGATCCTAGATATCACAACATATCGGAGAGACATGGTATTTAAACACTCTTTCTATAACTGTGAAATGACTTTACCATCCATTGTGTGCAACAAATGTATGTCTTATATTCGTACCTATCACTTTAATCACAAATCTAGCAATTTTCTATGCGACTGTTGGGAGCAATGTTACACTATCTCGGTTCCCATATACGAATACACTCTCATTCTAACAGTCCGTATGAATTCCCTAACCCCTTTAAACCAAAACCAATCCTGTGTTTCTTTTTGTGCAAATGGTACCTCTGATTCATTGTTCATAAATGATCCGTGGTTTGGCCTTCACTCCCATTCTGAAACTTTACGATAACGTCTACTTCCTCAACCAGTGTCACACTCTTAACAACGGATTATAGTAGTTGTTAATAAACACAATACTGCCAGAGTTGCATCTGGTTGGTTTATTATATATTATACACGGATTATAGGTTTAGGGGATCGTAGACCTTCACCACTGACCCATGGTCACGGTTACTCACTCAACATATCAATCGTATGATAACGAACGTTGTGAGTTCAATTTCACCTGCGCTGCAAGAATAACAATCAGCAAGGAGACTCTATCACGGCAGATACTCCGTACTCCGACCCATGCCATTACGAGGCGTAGATGCCAGTATCGGCTTCGAGTGCGGCTCATTGCTCCGCAAATACACGTAATATACTGCGATTGGAAATTTAGGCGAAAGATGTAACATAAAATATGCATACTAGGAATGAATAATATGTACCATATGTTTCATTCAGTCTAAGATACAATCCTTCTTGTATGTTACTTTCGGCTGAAATACATTGTATTAATCGAATTATGACATAGAAGTACCTAATTGGAAAAACTGCAAAGTACATATGCACAATAAACTACAATGGACAATAATACTGATCAGATTTAATGTTATAGGTTCTTTTAAACAACTCTGAGATGCATTCACTAAAATTAGTAGTTACTGAATAAGTTTGTAACAAGAATTTCATTGGCAGTTTTATAATTCTGTATGATCTGAACCAGTTGATAATATATTAAAATAATAACAGATATATTTGATGGGTTAGTGTGAGTGGGCCACTTGAGAAAATATTGGTGCTTTTTGAGATGTATGCAAATTGATTGGCTGTGAACATTTTTCTGGGTTAAAGTGAACACTTGAAGACTGTGTCTGATGAATCATGGCTTGGGGTAGGATCAGTCTACATGATATAATTTTTAAAAAATTGCTTTTTTTTTAACTGCTGACATGTTCTTGGCTCTGTTATATTTCAGTATTATGGTTTGAAAATTTTCTTCCTTGTGGCCAAGTTGGACAAAAGAAGATGTTTATTCAATCCTGGTTTGATAATGTCTTTCTAACCATATTTTGTTGCTTCATCAAAGTAATTTTTCCTTAATCCAGTAAATAGTAGTTTTTGTTTTGCAGGACGAGAGTACTGCCTTGCCTTATATTAATAGATTGTTGAACTGGTACTCCGACATTCACAGATTACAATTAAAGTCCACTTCTGTCAGTAAAATCTCATATATTGTTTGCCTTTTGGCATAAAGTACACCAGCAATGGAAAAATTCAATAAATACACTGCATGAAATAGATTATGTCAGTGAATGAAAATTTGTAACAATTCAAGGTATTCACAGTGAATTTTAAGATTAAAAGTTGCATTCAAAAAGCAGTATAGAAAATACAATGTTTTAAATGGAGCAAAATGAAGTGTAGACACCATGCACATAAATTCTATGTACCTATCATCCTTTTCGTAAGAATATGAACTGTTTTCAACTTCAGCTTTCAGTATAAATGAAATGTCAAATGAAGTTTACAAAACATTTGAAGCTTTGTAACTGAGAATTTACAACCTTTGGTATTGTCTTCTACATCCCCCCACCCCAACAAAAATTCATGCAAGAGTGTGAGTAACTAATGTCCCCCATTACTATGCAGTGGTGAAAATTAAAGTTGTATGTTGTTATGACAAATAGTGAGTCTGGCTTCATAACATAATGTAATGCAACAATTTTAAACTGGTTCACATAAACTCCCTGATGATGTTCCTTCAGGACTGAAACATGCCAGAATAAGAGACAGGTACCATTTACATCCATTTGTGTACCTAAAGGGTTTTTATTTTATTATTATTATAACGTAACTATACTGATGTCTGTCTCAGTTTTAACTGTGTTGAGGAACAGACATTTTCCACCTCAACAGAAGAAAATTACTGAATATAATACTCAGACAGCCGATCGCAGTGGCCGTGTGGGTCTACAGATCGCTTGCTGGGATTGTGGTTTTGAATTGCACCTGGGGGCATCGATGAGCCGCTTGTGAGTGTTGTGTGCTGTAAGGCAGAGATTTCTATGTAAGGCTGATTACTCATCCAGAGGAGTCCTACCAAATGTGATGTGTCCAATGAGTATGATCATGTAGCCTTTTGTCAGGTAGAGACTGATCACTAGTCCAAAGGAGTCCTATCAAGTGTAGTGTGTCTGGTTGTGATCGTGAAGCTTCAATAACGAGGAGGCCCTGGCATGATAGGGGATGCTGGGCCATGGGGGGGGGAAAAAAAAATGCTGAAAGAAGTGGGTCCATTTGACTTAATATTCTTTCAGTTACATTTCTAACACATACACACGTATGTTCTGATTTAAACTTCAAAAATTTAACTGAACATATTTACAGCAATGTGTGTATCACCTGTAGGCAGATTCTGCCCCTCAACATTAGAAGCTTCGAACATCCTTGCATATCAAAGCACCAAGAGTACAAGATTTTCTTGGCACTTCCTCAATCCAAGCACCGCAAGACTTTAAGAGATTCAGTCAATATTTTTGGCTCATTTGTGTTCTGTATAAAACCTCAAATGCTGTTACAAATAACAAAACAGCAATTACTAGTTTTCCCACATTAAATTTTGTTTCCAGAGCTCTAAATTATTGTCAGCATTCAGTGAAGTTTATTATCCCTGATAAAGCAATTCTTGCATTGAACTGTCAGTGGGGTGCCCAAACAAATGATCAAACGTGAATGAAATAGTATATGTAAATAAATACAATACTATTGAAGGCAAAACCAAAAATTATTATGCAAGTATTTCCATAACTGACAGTTATCCAGGTACCCTTGTCTTTGTGTTTGCATAGTAACAGCGAAGCAAATGAAATTCAAATTGCTGCTAGTGTATTCTTCCTGACAAACTGCTTTTAAATTTTTCAAGCAGGAAATATCATACAACAGCTGTACACAGTTAGCAAAGTGGAAAGTAAACGAGAAAGCATACTGGGGAGTCAAGAAACAAGTCCACTCATTTATAACCTTGGCAACATGTGCAAGTGAAAGGTCAGCTTGACACCTCATGGGATTTACCTCTCAGGAAAATGCCCCTGGAACCCACCAAATAGGGGGCTGGGTAGGCCCCAGAGTTGTTCTGGAAGACGTGTACAAGAGAAAAATCTTTTGATCTTGCTCTGGTCCACCAGCTTGTAATGGAGTCACTATACCAGCAGTGCTATGCTCTCCACCCCAGCAGGGGGGGATAACAATTCTGAAACATCTTTTCTTCAGACGATTTCAGCAGAAGAGTGTTCTAATTACTGTATTTCCCGGCCCATACGATGCATGGTGATTTTTTCATTAGAAATTTTAGAAAGAAATAATGACAAATGTATTTTAATTTTAGTAATTTATTGGAAGAAAACAGGATTGTTACATACCAAAATTAGTAACCATAATATAATTTATTCATCACAGAAACCCAGAAAATCGTCGTCAATGCCACTAATATCATCTTCATGGTTGTTTTCACTATCTCACGGTAAAGATGTTGTATAATAGATGTACGGGTATTTATAGGTTTGGAAATAATACCTACCCTCGGCGCATAAGACGCAGGTTGAATTTAGGTCACATTTTTCGGGAAAAAAAGTGTGTCTTATGGGCCGGGAAATACAGTAAATGTTTAACTAGAATGCAATTTTTTTTACACCGATTTGCATTTCTTTATTAATATGATGTGTATGAACAGAATATACAGTTTTATTATGTATTCATAAAATAGAGCAAGTGACATGAAATGACAGCTTACATGTACTCTGTATGTTAAAAAGCAACTCTGTGAAGGAAAGAGAAAGATAACAAAAAGCAATAATATGCAACAGCATACACCAGTCAAACAATCCTATATGAACATCAGTGTGGCCAACCTGACTAGACAGTCATACACAAAGCAACACAATATTATTTGCAACAAATTGTAAGAAACGATTACCATTTTACAATAAAAAGTAGTGCAGTTAAATTAGTTACTTTGCCAACATTTTCCTACACCCATATGACATAGCACCCTTAGATAACATTTTTTGATCACACTTCAATTTTTGTTAAACATCACCACAAAATATTACTTCTTCTATACAAATAAATGCAATACTTATGGCTCTACACTAAAATGTTGCTATAATGTTCTATGTTGATAAACAAAAGCAAAAAAATATGTATATTAGGAAACTGATATAGCACAATACATGTAGATATTATTTATTTTTGATATTTGGATAGTCAAATGTCAAGAAGTAGTCACTTCTGTAACCTCACCGGTTTAGAACAAAGAAGTGCCCAAATAAGCTGTATGATATGGAAACATGCAGTTTTGTTTCTTGACGTTGTGCCTTCAAATGGCACAATCATGGGACGGATGTTTTAGTCATATGTTAATAACCCATTATAATCTTTATGTTTTATGTTCTCAGTCAAAAACACAAAACTGCAAGTATACCAGAAGTTAAGGCCACCTCATCCAAATAAAGTAACTATATTTATTATCACATATATTATGTTTTATGTAACAAGTGTTTTAATGTGGTGTGCATTACTTATGTATAACTGTAGAGTAAGCATTTGTCATATGTATTAATGTGCATGTGTACGTGTATGTATGCATGTGTATACATATGTATCATACATTTGTATGCATTTGATGGCATTCTAAGTGTTCAAGCAGCACGGCCATGGCAGCTCATTCATGTACATGTTAGCTCAATATATCCGTATATAGCTCTCCCATTCTCCACTTTATCTACCTTGTCATTTATTTTTCAAGGAGCAAATCACAATACATTTCCTTGTTACTTTGTAACTTCTACCCCCCACCCCCCACATATACACACACACACACAGACATAACTTTCCCAATCAAATCCCTAATTTCTTTCAGTAAGGTAGCAAAATACTAATACCTATCTTAATTATAGGATTATTTAACCTAGCAAATAATCATGATACAATGGTACTTGGGTTTTCTGTTACTAAGAAAATATATTTCTCCTAAAAAAATCTTTATATATTTCGAAGCTCTAACATGCATAGATAAATTGCCTTGATTGGATGCAGCTCCATGACTTGTTATGAGTAATGTGCCATCTTGGAATGGAATAGCCCGAATTCAAATATTAGAAATGTTAAGGCAAGTGATGAAAACTCCCCCATATATCTTATAATATAAAAAGCATAACAGTACACATCAAAACTATTATGCACACAACTATTATTATGTTTTTCTTTTATTCTTTCATTTATATTGAACAAAATGTAACAGAATTCACCACATCCAACACTATACAAATTGCTTTATCCAACATTCTGCATATGTAACACTACTAATTACACAAGAACTTCATTTTTTTTTTTCAAAGAAAATATCTTTGTACAAAAGAATTATTTAAAATATTCAAAAAAAAAAACCCCCACATTTTTTGTATTTGAATTTTGTCACAAAGAATTCAAAATGTTTATTTCCCTTATTATAAAAATCATCAATGTCCACAAGATAACACAATTAATATAGCCTATATATAAAAATCATTTCTTCAATAGTGATAATTTCTTGTATACTGTATAAATTTAATTAACAATATAAAACAATATTTGTTAAACAACCAAAATTATCAATATACTGTATTGGTTAAGAGCCTATTGTATCCTTAGTGACCATGGAGAAAATGAGACCAGCTATTATATGAGATGAAATGTGTGTACAAAACAAAGAGTTCAGATCAAAAATTAATTATTTAGGTCATTAACCTATTAACATTTTCCTGTGTACCTTTCCTTTTTCTTCGTATTACATATGATATAGCTAATAATCTGTGTCCAAGGATAAAAAAAATCCTATGAATACAAGAAGATCTTTTGCGAATATTTTAAAAAATATATTTCTTTGATCTATGATTCTGTTGGCAATATTGTTCCTAAAATATGCTCAGTTGTAATGCATAATATATATAAATAGCAAATAAGTGTTTAATTATTTAGAGTGTGAAAATTTCCTTCCAAGGAATTAAGTAATTCTGGTGTTATAAGTGCATCACTATTTTGTTTCTTCAAGTCAACCAAATGTAACTACTTCAGAGTGGAGTGGCTGTTCACATCAGCTTCTGCTTGGCACATTCAGGGCAGATGATGTCTTCAGCATCGGTGATGAACCCTCGTCCAACCAGAGATGTCTTGCAAGAGGCGCAGATGAAACAGTCATTATGCCAGTGGCGGTCTTCAAACGAGATGAATCTGGTACCTCCAATACCTGCCACAGTAATCAGTGCATATAAAGCAATTAGAGACCAATAACCATAATTAATTTCTATCTCTCCCTCTCTCGTACACACACACACACACACACACACACACACACACACACACACCCACACACACA
>Ga0209629_10003078_pt1 | contig 11743 bp, 7 predicted proteins | sample TergutCu122P5_FD_187286 | JGI IMG/M metagenome (GOLD analysis project Ga0209629, IMG submission 187286) | Cubitermes ugandensis P5 segment gut microbial communities from Kakamega Forest, Kenya - Cu122 P5 (SPAdes) (version 2) | ecosystem: Host-associated > Arthropoda: Insects > Digestive system >...
CCGGTACGGGCGTTGCCGGTACGGGCGTTGCCGGTACGGGCGTTGCCGGTACGGGCGTTGCCGGTACGGGCGTTGCGCGCAACGCCCCTACCCCCGCCGAAATAAAATTGCAAATTATTCAAAACAGCATTTACGGCGTTGATATTGAAAAAGGCGCGGTAGATATTGCACGACTGCGTTTTTGGCTGTCGCTAATTATTGACGAAGAAAAACCGAGACCGTTGCCAAACCTTGATTATAAAATTATGCAGGGAAATTCGCTAATAGAGAGTTTTGGAGATGTAGATTTAAGTACATTGATTTTGGAAGAACCAAAAGATAAGGTTCAGCGAAACCTTATGGGTGAAATGGAAAATGCACAACGCTCGATTTTTGATAAAAATCAACAAATGGCTTTGAAAGAAAAACTTGATATTTATTTCGATTTTGAGAGAAATAACAAAGGAAAATATAATAATAAAAACGATTTAAGGAAAAATATTGAACAGCCAATTTATGATTGTTTGACAAATAAATTTAGAAACTTCCTCAAAGAAATTGACAAAAATATTGAAGATACAAAAAATAAAATTTTGATGATCCGTATAAATGAAAACGATATGCCTGCTATTAAAGATAAAAAACAAAAAGCAAAGGAAAAATTAAATAAAGAAGAGCAGAACTTTATAAAAAACAAAATTGAAACTGAAAAAAATCTTGCAATACTGCAAAACCTCGAAAAACAAAACGCAGAAAAACCTTATTTCCTGTGGCACACCTGGTTTAAAGATGTAATTGATAAAGGCGGCTTTGATATTGTGATTGGAAATCCGCCGTATGTATTTGCAAGAAATAGCAAATCAAAAGGAATGACTGATGTTGATAAAAAATATTTTTACAATAATTATACTCTATCGGAATATCAAATAAATTTGTACCCGTTGTTTATTGAAAAAAGTACAAATATTTTGAAAAACAATGGCATTTTGTGTTTTATAACTCCAAATAATTGGCTAACACTCAATACGAATCAAAAACTTCGCCGTTTTATTTTGGAACAGTCAAACATTACTATTTTAAATTTTTACAAACGAGTTTTTGAAAGTGCAGATGTCGATGCTGCTGTTTTTCTTTTCAAAAAAAACAAAGAGAATGAGAACGAAAAGATAAAACTTGCCGAATGGGAAAAAGAATATACTTTGGTTAGCGAAGTTGAAAAAACAAAAATTTTATTAGGTAAAGATTGTGTGATAAATATTGAGGCATTAAAAGGAAATGAGACATTTAATTTGTTAGATAAAATTGAAAACAATAGTGTTCAATTATCTGAAATTGCAGATGTAAAAGTTGGTTTGAAAGCATATCAAACAGGAAAAGGACAACCAAAACAAACAGAAGAAATAAAAAGAGGGCGTGTTTTTCATTCAAAAATAGAGAATGATGGTTTTATTAAATATTTAGAAGGTAGAGATGTTTGTCGTTATTCTTTAGGTTGGAGTGGCGAATATTTAAAATATGGAAAACATTTAGCAGAGCCACGAACAAATTTCGATATTTTTTCAACGCATCGTATATTAGTTAGACAAATTCCTTCGCCATTGCCTTATTGTATAAATGCTTGTTTTACAGAAGAAACTTTTTTGAATGATTTAAACTCAATGAATATCATTTACATAAAAGTATCACCATTATATTTGCTTGGCATTTTAAATTCAAAATTGATTTCTTATTGGTTTGCACATAAATTTGGCAAATTACAACGAGGTATTTTTCCACAATTTAAAATAAATGAATTGGCACAATTCCCCATTCCCAACATTTCCCCCGCCGAACAACAGCCGATAATTTCCCTTGTGAATGAAATTCTACAAAACCCAAACAACAAACCCGAATTAGAAAAAGAGATTGATAAAAAGGTTTATGAATTGTATGGTTTAACAGAGGAGGAAATAAAAATAATAGAATTGTAGGGGCGTTGCGCGCAACGCCCCTACCCGCAATACCACCCTAATTTGTACGGGCGTTGCGCGGGCATGTTTGTACGGGCGTTTTTGTACGGGCGTTGCGCGCAACGCCCGTACCCGCAATGCCACCCTAATTTGTACGGGCGTTGCGCGGGCATGTTTGTACGGGCGTTTTTGTACGGGCGTTGCGCGCAACGCCCGTAACCGCAATGCCCCTATATCAATAAAAAATTGTATTTTTGCAAAAAATCAAAAAAATGTATTATAATCCAAATATTCATCAACGCCATAGCATTCGTTTGAAAGGGTACGATTATTCGCGGGCAGGTTTTTATTTTGTAACAATATGCGTACAAAAAATGCAGTGTCTGTTCGGAAATATCACAGATGGAAAAATGATTTTAAATAATTCAGGTCAAATTGTGAATGAAGAATGGTTGAATACCGCAAAATTTCGCCAAAATGTCAAAATCCACGAATATGTCATTATGCCTAACCATTTTCACGGCATTATTGAAATCACGCATACACCCGTACCCGCAACGCCCCTACCCGCAACGCCCCTACCCGCAACGCCCATACATATACCGTCAATGCGCCCATATTCCCGCACCGATGTAAAAAACGAATATATGTCGTCAATTTCACCAAAATGTAATGAATTGGGAACAATTATCCGTGCATTTAAATCCGCCGTAACCAAACGAATAAACGAATTATACAATTCACCGCAACAAAAATTGTGGCAACGCAACTATTTTGAAAATATTATCCGCGATGACGATTCGTATAACCAAATTACAAATTATATTATCAATAATCCTGCAAATTGGAAAAATGACAGATTTTTTGCCGAATTGTAGGGGCGTTGCGCGGGCGTGTTTGTACGGGCGTTGCGCGGGCGTGTTTGTACGGGCGTTACGCGGGCGTGTTTGTACGGGCGTTGCGCGCAACGCCCGTACATTCATTTTGGGCGTACATCGGCTCACGGTGACGGAATTTGTGAAGGAAATGAAGTGAAAAAACCTGCCGACTCTTTCAAGTAACAGGTTTTTGCTGCGGTGGGTGGAAGACGGGACTCGAACCCGCGACCCTCAGAACCACAATCTGATGCTCTAACCAACTGAGCTACATCCACCGTTTATTTTTGGGGCTGCAAAGATACTACAAAAAAATTAAAAATTAAAAATTAAAAAATTTTATTTACATAAAAAATTTAATATAATATTGATTTACAATAATTTATTTTTCCAAAATTATTATTTTTTAATAAGGTTTTTTGGGAAATTTGTATTTTTTTTGTAATTTTGCGCAATAAATTAATCGTAATTCGTAAATCGTAATTCGTAATTCGTAAATCGTAATTCGTAAATAAAATAAGATGAACTTTATTGAAGAACTTCAATGGCGCGCAATGATTCACTCTGTGATGCCCGGAACTGCCGAACAACTTGAAAAAGAGATGACAACCGCATACGTGGGAATCGACCCGACAGCCGATTCGCTGCATATCGGGCATTTGGTTAGCGTGATGATGCTTCGCCATTTTCAACGTTTTGGGCATAAACCGATTGTTGTTGTTGGCGGCGCAACTGGAATGATTGGCGACCCATCAATGAAATCTACTGAGCGTAACTTACTTGATATTAAGACATTGCGGCATAATCAAGAGGCAATTAAAACACAACTTTCACGATTTTTGGATTTTACTTCCAATGCGCCAAACGCCGCAGAACTTGTGAATAATTACGACTGGACAAAAGATTATCTGTTTTTAGATTTTATCCGCGATATTGGTAAACATCTGACTGTCAATTATATGATGGCAAAGGATTCTGTGCGCAAACGTTTGGACGGCGAAGGCGAAGGAATGTCGTTTACCGAATTTTCGTATCAACTTTTGCAGGGCTACGATTTTTTGTGGCTTTTTGAAAATAAAAATTGCAAATTGCAAATGGGCGGCTCCGACCAGTGGGGAAATATTACCACAGGAACGGATTTAATTCGCCGAAAATTGGGCGGCGAGGCGTTTGCGCTAACCTGTCCGCTAATTACAAAAGCCGACGGCGGAAAATTCGGCAAAACCGAAAGCGGAAACGTCTGGCTTGACCGTCAGCGCACTTCGCCATACAAATTTTATCAGTTTTGGCTCAATGTCAGCGATTTGGATGCCGAAAAATACATAAAAATTTTTACTTTTTTATCAAAATCCGAAATTGACGCTTTGATTGCCGAGCAAAATGCAGCACCGCACCTTCGTCCGCTGCAAAAGCGTCTGGCAGAAGAAGTTACTGTTATGGTGCATAGCCGCGAGGATTACGAGCAGGCAGTTGAGGCGGCGCAAATTCTGTTTTCAAATTCAACTGCCGATGTGCTTAAAAAACTTGATGAAGAAACCTTACTTTCGGTTTTTGAGGGCGTTGAACAGTTTAAAATTGATAAAAATTTAATAGAAAACGGCGTAAAAGCAATAGATTTGTTAGTCGAAAATGCGGCAGTTTTTCCTTCAAAATCGGAAATGCGAAAAATGGTACAGTCGGGCGGCGTTTCGATTAATAAGGAAAAGATTGATAATCAGGATATTATTATTGATAAAAAATTTTTATTGAATAATAAATATATTTTAATTCAAAAAGGGAAGAAAAATTATTTTCTTTTGATAGTTGAATAAAATAATTCTTCATTCTTCATTCCTCATTTAAAAAAGCCCGCCTAACCATTTAAACAAATCGTTTCCGTTCGCGTAAACCAATAATATTATAAGTAAGATAAAACCGACTGTTGTGGCGTTTTCCATAAATTTGTCGGACGGTTTTCGTCCTGTAATTGCCTCATAAATAAGGAAAAGTGCATATCCGCCGTCGAGTCCGGGAATTGGCAAAAAGTTCATAAATGCCAGAATTACAGACAAAAACGCTGTTAATTCCCAGAATGCGTGCCAGTTCCACGCGGCAGGAAACAGTCCGCCAATCGTACCAAAGCCGCCAAGTTGCTTTACGCCCTGTTTGGTAAAAACGAGTTTAAACTGTTTGACATACGAAACGAGCGTTTCAATTCCGTATTTAAAGCCCGCAGGAATAGATTGCAGCAAATTATATTCTTCTTTTTTCGATTTTAAAAAATTATATTCCGATTTCTGCCCCACGCCAATTTTTCCATCGGCATTGGGATAAACCGTTGTGGAACACAAATAATCATTTCTCACAAAAATAACTTTTGTTGCCAAATTTTTATTTTGAGAAAATTCATTTGTAATATCTTGAGACAGAAACATTTGCCGTCCATTTACGCCAACAATACTGTCGCCTTTTTGCAAATGTGCATTTGCCGCTCGCATATTCGGAATTACCGTATCGACAACAAACGGGAAACGCATAGACACAAATTTACCGCTTTCAAGAATTTTTTGCGACAAATCCTGCGGCATACGCAATTCGAGCATTTCGCCGCCGCGCTCAACCAAAACATCGCGATTGCCGTTTATAAGCAAATGTTCAAAAATTTCTTTTTGACTTTTTATTTCCTGTCCGTTGATTTTCAGGATTTTATCGCCATTTTGAAATCCGGCATCAATCATTACCTGCGGAAAATCGTATCCGTAAATTGCGTTTTCGGGCGGAATATATTCTTTGCCCCACACCGAAAGCACCGCCGAATAAAGCACAAAAGCGAGCAAAAAATTAACTACAACGCCGCCTGCAATAATCAACAGCCGCTGCCAGACATTTTTTGAACGAAATTCCCATTTCTGTTGCGGTGCGGCAAGGGCTGCTTTGTCCATCGATTCGTCAATCATTCCGGCAATTTTGCAATATCCGCCAAGCGGAATCCAGCCAATCCCCCATTCTGTGGTCTCAGGATAACGCCGCCAATCGCCTTCGGGCAATTCGTCGAGCGGGATTTGTTCCATTTCGGGCTTGCCGTTGGCATTTTTAATTTCGTTACCTTCGGCATCTTTTTTCACGCGCTCATTTGCAGGCACATTTTTAGAAAAAAAGCGAAATTGAAACTTTCCGTTAATTTTTTTCCAGCGCACAAGCGAAAACAGCGGATTGAAAAACACGTAATATTTATCTACCCGCGTTTTGAAAAGCCGCGCAAAAAAGAAATGCCCAAACTCGTGCAAAATTATTAATATTGAGAGAGATAGAATAAGTTGTAACGCCTTAATTAAGAATACTTCCATTGGGTTTTAAATATATTTTTTATAAAAAATTTTTTGCAAAAATACAAAAAAACATCTTTACTTTCTATTTATGCAATAAAATGACATAAATTTGAAAATATTAAATATTAAAAAAATAATCACAGGTAATTACTTTGTTGTAACTTTTTTCTCGTGTGTGGGTTCCGGCTTGGCAATCGACTCGCGCATATCGGTATCCGCCTGAATATTTTTCATTTTATAATAATCCATTATTCCGAGATTTCCGTTGCGGAACGCCTCAGCCATCGCTTTTGGCACTTCTGCCTCCGCCTCAATAACTTTGGCACGCATTTCCTGCGATTTGGCGCGCATTTCCTGCTCTGTTGCCACAGCCATTGCACGCCGCTCTTCCGCTTTTGCCTGAGCAATATTTTTGTCGGCATCAGCTTGATCCATTTGAAGTTGCGCACCGATATTTTTTCCAATATCAATGTCGGCAATATCAATGGAAAGAATTTCAAACGCCGTTCCTGCATCCAAACCCTTACTCAAAACAAGTTTTGAAATAGAATCAGGATTTTCCAAAACCGACTTATGCGAAGCCGCAGAGCCGATTGACGAAACAATCCCTTCGCCAACACGCGCCAAAACCGTCTCCTCCCCTGCCCCACCGACAAGTTGGCGGATATTTGCACGAACAGTAACACGCGCTTTGGAAATCAACTGAATACCGTCTTTTGCAACAGCGGTAACTGGCGGTGTATCAATCACTTTCGGATTTACCGACATTTGTACCGCCTCAAAAACATCGCGCCCGGCCAGGTCAATCGCCGTCGCCATTTTGAAGCCCAAGTCAATATTCGCTTTGTTGGCAGAAACAAGCGCGTGAGTTACACGCTCAATATGACCGCCGGCGAGATAATGCGCTTCCAAGCCATCGCGCGTAACATCTTCGATACCTGCCTTGTGTGCCTCAATCATACAACTTACAATTTTTGACGGCGGCACATTACGAATACGCATCACAAACAACTGAAACAGCGAAATCTTAACACCGGAAGTCCGCGCTTTTACCCATAACATTATCGGCATGTAATACAAAAACAGTATTACAATCACGAAAACAATAAAAATCAATACATATTCAAACATAATATAAATATTTAAAAAATTAATATTTAAAAAATCTTTTGCAAAAGTAATAATATTTTTAATAATTACAAATAAAAATCCTATCTGTATTTTCGGATTTGCAATCCGAAAACGGTTATTATAAGGATTTTAAATCCTTTATTATCTTGCAAAAGATTACAAATCTTTTGCGACAAAAAAAATTAATCATCAACAGCAAATTAGCCGATACTAAAACATTGTTAATCAACTAATAATCAATAAAAAAACAAAATCAGACAGGCAAAAATTGTTTAAGCAGGCATCGCACAAAAAGCGGTGCCTGTTTTTGTTTTTCTCTGTGATACTCTGTGCCTTCTCTGTGGCTCTCTGTGATATTAAAAATTACACGGAGTTACACAGAGGAATCACAGAGTTACACGGAGTATTTTCAAAGTTTTAGATTGCGGAACAAGGTGCGCAATGACAATATTTTTAAATTCTAATAATAAAGCCATGCGGATTGCAAATTCGCAAAAACTGATTATTTGGCAATCAAATTAAAAAAATAATCTTAAATTTTTCTTGCCAAAAATTCAGCAAATCTAATACCAGCAGTTTTGAATGCGCCTTTGGCTTTATGAATTTGAGTACCAAAACGATATGCATAACTTGAAATCGAAATTACTGCAATTTCTGTGTTACTGCCTTGCTCAGATAAAATAATCTCTGCTCTCATATTAAAATTTGCATCAAAAACCAAAGGTACAACCGTAAATTTGTACTTTGCATCAACAGAATTTGCTACGCCAATCAAATCAGATTTTTTTGCAATCAAGGTTGTGTTTAAGTACGACACAAAAGTTGTGAAAAATTCTTTTTTTGCTATTTCCCATTGCGCTTGTTGCGCTGCATTCAGCGTTGCAATATAATCACTTTCTACAAAACCTGCAAAAACCATTTTACTGTAATCCATTGTTATTGCGACAGTTGTTTCATTTTTTAAAAGGGAAATATTACCGCTTTGAATCTTTTGTGCATTCAAAGTAATGACTGAAAACACCAAAAATGTCAATACTAAAAATTTATTCATATTTATTATTTTTTTATTTGTTTAAAATATTTTTCTTTCCAAAAAAAAATTCTACCCCGCCCAACCTTCGCGGTCTAAATTTCTGTAATTAATTGCCTCGGCAAGATGTTGTGGTTCAATATTTTGCTTGGAATCAAGGTCAGCAATGGTTCGGGCAACTTTTAAAATCCTGTCGTAAGCGCGAGCAGAAAGATTTAGCCGCTGCATTGCGTTTTTAAGCAGTTGTGAACCTGTTTGGTCGGGGACAGCATAAGTGCGCAACTGCTTGGAACTCATTTGCGCATTGCAATAAACGCCTTCCACATCGGTAAAACGTTCCTGCTGTATTTGCCGCGCCGCAATCACGCGCTCACGCACCGCCGCACTGCTTTCCGACTCGCGTATTTCAGAAAGTTTTTCAAACGGGACAGGAATAATTTCAATATGAATATCAATTCTGTCCAAAAGCGGACCGGAAATGCGGCTCAGATACTTTTGAACAACGCCAGGACCGCAAACACATTCTTTTTCGGGATGATTATAATATCCGCACGGGCAGGGATTCATCGAGGCGACAAGCATAAAACTTGCCGGATATTCTATCGAAAACTTGGCACGCGAAACGCTGATTTTCCTGTCTTCAAGCGGCTGCCGCATCACTTCAAGCACCGTTCGTTTAAATTCGGGCAGTTCGTCTAAAAAAAGAACGCCGTTGTGCGCCAGCGAAATTTCGCCCGGCTGCGGAAAAGTACCGCCGCCAACAAGCGCAACATCAGAAATCGTGTGATGAGGGCTGCGAAACGGACGTTGTGAAATCAGCGACGTGCCGCCGTCAATTTTTCCTGCAACGGAATGAATTTTTGTTGTTTCCAATGCCTCGTGCAAAGTCAGTGGCGGTAAAATCGTCGGTACGCGCTTTGCTAACATCGATTTTCCCGCGCCCGGCGGTCCAATCATAATAATATTGTGTCCGCCTGCAGCCGCCACTTCGAGCGCACGTTTTACGTTTTCCTGCCCTTTAACATCAGAAAAATCTATATCCCAATGATTTACATTTTGAAAAAATTCTTCACGCGTATTGACAACCGTTTGCTCAAGCGTATTTTTTCCTTCAAAAAAATTAATTACGTCAATCAGATTTTCCGCGCCATAAACTTCCAAATTATTAACCACAGCCGCCTCACGCGCATTTTCTTTTGGCACAATAAAACCTTTAAAACCTTCCTCGCGCGCCTTAACTGCAATCGGAAGTACGCCTTTGATTGGCTGTAGCCCGCCGTCGAGCGACAGTTCGCCCATAATCACATATTTGCTGATTTCTTCTGACGGAATAATTTCGCTGCCCGCGAGCATCGCCACAGCAAGCGGCAAATCGTAAGCCGAACCCTCTTTTTTGATGTCGGCGGGCGACATATTAATGATAATCGTTTTTTTGGGCAGCCAAATTCCGTGGTAGTGTAAAGCCGAATTTATGCGCTCAAAACCCTCACGCACAGCATTATCAGGCAATCCGACAAGCATATAACGCATTCCTGCGGTAATGCTCGCTTCCATCGTAATCATAGTCGCGTTAATTCCCTGAACAGCAGCACCATAGGTTTTTACAAGCATAGGATTTTTATTTGGAATTTTTTAAAAATAAAAGTGCAAAGATAGTAAATTTTTTATTTATAAAAATTAATGATAATCATTCAAATTACAAATCTTTTAATTCCCCTTTTTTGCCGCTTCGAGCGTGTTTTTCATCAACGAAATTATCGTCATCGGACCGACACCGCCCGGAACCGGCGTGATATACGAACATTTTGGTGCAACATTCGCAAAATCAACATCGCCTTTGAGGCGGAAACCGCTTTTTGCGTTTGCGTCAGGCACTCGTGTCGTTCCGACATCAATAACGATTGCGCCCTGCGGCACCATATCGCTTTTGAGAAATTCGGGTTGTCCGATTGCCGCAATGATAATATCGGCACGCAGGCAAATTTCCTTAATATTCGGCGTGCGGCTGTGGCAAACCGTTACAGTGGCATCTGCGCCTTTTTGCATAAGCAAAGCGGCGAGCGGCTTGCCGACAATATTACTGCGCCCAAGAATTACGCAATTTTTGCCGCAAATATCTATATTATAGCGTTTTAGCAATTCCAAAATTCCCGCAGGCGTTGCCGAAATAAAACAAGGCAAACCAATCAACATTCGCCCGACATTAATCGGGTGGAAACCGTCAACATCTTTGTGTGGTGCAATCGCTTCAATGATTTTTTGTTCCGAAATGTGTTTTGGCAAAGGCAGTTGCACAATAAAACCGTCAATTTCGTTATCATTATTCAAACTTTCAACGCATTTTAAAAGTTCCTGCTCGGTTACATTGTTTTCAAAACGTACAAGCGACGAAGCAAAACCCACTGATTCACACATTTTTACCTTATTTGCAACGTATGTTTCGCTGCCGCCGTCGTGTCCGACAATTACTGCCGCCAGATGCGGACGTTTTCCACCCGTAGCAACAATTTGAGCCACTTCTGCGGCGATTTCCTGTTTTATCTGTTCTGCAATTTGTCTTCCGTCAATAAGTTGCATATCTTTTAAATTTTTGCAAAAATACAACTTTTAACTGATAAAACAAAAAACGTAACAGATTTCCAAAAACCTGTTACATTCATTTACCATTTACCATTTACCATTTACGATTTACGATTTACGATTTACGATTTACGCTCTGTCATTGCGCCTCTTGACCCGCAATCTGTAACGTTGTTTTCCTCGCAGGCAACGCTACGCTCGCCTACGGTTATGAAAATTTTGCCCTTCGGGCATTTAAACCTTATTTCTACCTGATTAAGCCCCCTAAATCCCCCAAAGGGGGACTTTTTGCTCCCTTTGCGGTTGATTTTTTTAACGCAAAGGACGCAAAGGTTTTCGCAAAGTTCGCAAGGATTATTCCTTTATAAATTTTCTCGTTATCACGCCTTTATCCGTTGTAATTTTCACAAAATAAACACCTAATGCCAAATTCGTTACGTTGATTTGTAGGGGCAACCCTTGCGGTTGCCCTGATGATTGCCCTTGCGGTTGCCCTGATGATTGCCCTTGCGGTTGCCCTGATGATTGCCCTTGCGGTTGCCCTGATGGTTGCCAGCCATTTTGGGCAGGGGCAAGCCCTGCCCCTACAATACGACCTGACAAATCAACAATTTCCACATTTTCAATTCTCAATTCTCCATTTTCAATTATTAACTCGTCTTTCACGGGGTTTGGGTAGATTTTCAAGTTTTGGGTTTCTACTTCGTCTATGCCTGTGATATTTTTAAACCTTACCTCTATTTTATGGTTTGCGGTTACGTTGGTGAAGGTGTAACTGCCTGCCGATGCCGCTGTGGGATTGTTTGTGTCGTCTATTAACACTTGGTCTATTGCGTAGCCGCTATTGGCAGTGAACGTAAAGGTCTTATTGTCGCCTTGCGAGACGCTTAT
>Ga0209629_10003079_pt1 | contig 11743 bp, 10 predicted proteins | sample TergutCu122P5_FD_187286 | JGI IMG/M metagenome (GOLD analysis project Ga0209629, IMG submission 187286) | Cubitermes ugandensis P5 segment gut microbial communities from Kakamega Forest, Kenya - Cu122 P5 (SPAdes) (version 2) | ecosystem: Host-associated > Arthropoda: Insects > Digestive system...
GCGAGATTTTCCGCACCAGTCCAGACCGGCCCTGGGGCCCACCCAGCCTCCTGTAAAATGGGTACCGGGTCTTTCCCGGGGGTAAGGTGCTGCCGGGGCGTGACGTTGATCCCTCATCCCCTTCTAGTGCAGAGATCTGAAATAGAGTAGAGCTATACCTCTACTCTCCCTAAGGGCCTTCATGGCCTGTGAAAGGGTGAAACCTACCTATATCTGTGTTAAGCACAGAGAGGAAAGGATATTGGCGTCAGATTCGTACATTAATTAATATTTAAAATTCTAACCAAGTGTCAAGAAATTAACGTATGGTATTGAAATATCAAACATTGCAGGAAACCAAAAAATAAAAAATTCGATTTCAGGCACATCAACTTCCTCTTCAGTAACTGTGCCGTGTGCGTTTCAAGTAAAGTTACGGTTATAAAGCTTACTCTAACACTTGCTCTAATGTTAACATAAACACGCAAAGGCAATATTTTTTTTCTAATGGCAGGTATATTTATTATTTATCACTTAACTATGCGACCAATAAAAATAGAATATTAAAAGTTCCATTATAAATACTACACTCAACAAAAGGAAAAAAACATTAAAAACATTCAAAATAAACACAGGGCTCCTAATAATAAGGAATAGTCACAGAGCAAAGGCAATAAATTTTACGTAATATTTCAAGTCTTCAGAAGCTGTTACACAATGTTACGTAACACAACAAGTGCATGTGGCGCCACAGCCCTCAGCTATAACACAGAAGGCCACATCAGGGTAGCAAGCAGCACCCAGCGGCACATGACTGCCATCATTCAACACAACAGGTGACGTCATAATTAACTTCGTGTTCGGTTAATGTGAATAAAAGCCTTCAAAGGGTACACAATTAAAATGAACGTTCTACAGTCATTTGGATCCAAAGTGTGAAATTTTCAATAAAACCGCGAAACAAATATTATAAAACAACCTTATATTACAAAAGGTGTGCTGTCACAACTTTGTTCACTCCTTCGCCACAAATTTTCCTTCGTTATATAAATGTTGTGCCTTACTTTAAATGTGAGACACGGCCTGTTGTTTCGTTTGTCATTTCCAAACATGACAGCTCGCTTATTGATTTTATGCTCTTTAACAAGAAATATCCGATTTGGAATAGGAAGAACAAGGTTGGATCAGTTCCAATCGTTTAAACTGCTACATTATGTACGTATTTTGCTCACATAAATTTCAATGTTTTTGTTATATTCTTGAAAAATCTGATGATGATAATTTTTCTGCTTTTTCACGAAAGTAATCATATAAGCAGTCGTCATCAAAATGCAGTTTTCTATTGAACATCTCTTAGGCATAACTGCCAAAATATTAATATTTTATTTCTGCAATTCGGAATGCTGGGAACATTGACTGGATGATAATTTGCATTGCATTAAAAGGTGTAATTTATTTTGTACTTTAGAAACCTTTCAGTGTAACACGTTCGAATGACAAAAATACCGATGACTCAGGAGAAGTTTCCTTTTGACAAATATACAAACGTAAAGAGATCCACGATCGGTCATTAGAATTAAAGAAGATAGGCACTGTACCATAACGTAAAACTGTCACCATGTCGCGTAATGTTTATACCCCTTTGGCAGTCCTAACATGATACCACGCGCAACATATATGACGACTGCGCTCTTCTGAGATGTTACGCAGTGTTGTTTGTTAGATGCCGACGTTTCTGTTTCCTATCTTCATGGGACCATGAAATGGCAAAGATAGTCTGTCCCGAAACGTCGGGAAATACCTACCAACCAACGCAGGGTAAATTCTAAATGGGCAAATACCTCAACCTGTTGCCACTTCTATCGAAGAGAGCGTTTCTATTTGGATTTTATCGAAGAAATCCGTAGAAGGTGGAATATTTAGGTTTTCATCTAACAAATCATGGTGGCCCTAAGTCCTTCCCCAGACAACCTGACACTTGCATTACCCTTGTTTACCCTTGTTTACCCTTGCGGTTTGTTCACTATTAGCACAGAACAAGTTTCAACACCTGTACCGACAAACAATCGTTTCAGATTTTGCAGAAAGTGTGGGTTGAATCAGTATGTGAATAAATCTAGGACGTCTTCATCATACAATGAATTAAACATTAAATTACATTTTCTACATACTAACGTTATTTTTACAGGGGTTTCGAAAAATTTAGAAAAGCATCTGTTAGCTCATGTCTGTCCGTCCGTTTGATTGTCCGCATGAAACAACTTGACTGCCAAAGGACGGATTTTCGTGAGTTGGTATAGGAGGGTCTTTCGACAATCTGTCAAGAAAATTAAAGTTTAACTGAAATACAAGAAGCAAAACGAGGTTTTACAGGAAGATTTGTGCGCATTAATGATATTATCTCTCGGAATTCTTTTACTTTTCCAGTATTTTCCAATTCACGGAATGTATATAAATTGAGAATAAAACATCTGTTTCATAATCAGTAAACCTTCCACACTGGCACCAGCGCCATTGTTACTTCCTTCTACAAAGTTTCCAAATATCATGCCCAAACTTACGCCGTACCGTGGTTCTACCAATAATCCAATAGCAAATTTCCGATTCCAACATACCAAATTTCGTGTCTTATTAATAATGCAATTTAACAAAGTATTGATCACACTTCCACCAATAGCAACACTTTGTTAAGGAGCTCAGTATCGTTCGGAAAGCCCGGACACTCAGAGACGTACTGAGCAGTGGGAAGGTGACAAATACAAACAAACACGAACTTTCCAAAGCTTCGAGCAGTATTTTAAACTCTGTGTTATTTCTCATTGTGGTACATCATTTCCACATGAATAGAAAAGAAACAAATCTAAAGGGACTGTTGGAAAGTCGTTTCGGTTCGATGATTTTTCTCTTCAAAATGGCGGGAATTCCGGTTCATACGAAGAGAGTATCAACAATTTATGCTGTGTATATGATAACAGTGATTATATGTGGTTTCAGTACATATATAGGCATGTTCGTCGATGTCTACATGCATTGGTACGATTTGGGACGAGCCATGACGTCAATGCGTGTGTTGATTCCGTTCACGAATGTTATTTGGATATATTCCTACTGCAGGTAAGTAACAGCACTTGCTGTCACTCTCGCAGTATAGTAAATGTGATAAAAAAAATTCAAACGAAATATATTATAGAAGTTTTATTTGAACGGAACTCGGTATATTCGAGATGTCCACTAATTATATTTAATCTAACTGCACAAAAAATTAACTGGCTTGAAGGTTTTATGTATAAAAGGGGGAATACATATTTATCATGTCGTCTACGACATTCTGCGGAAATGCGTCAGTGTAGAATATGCTTTGGAAATTAAATTGAAAATTTAGCCTAAAATTGTTTGAAAATAATTAGCTTTCCTTCTGAGGTAGATACTTTCCGGAAAAGAACATGTGTATTGATCAAATGTCAGATTTTGATATCAGTGACAGAACAAATAATATCTTGTTTTCAGAATCTTAATTGCTAGGAATTTCATTGCTCACAATCTCACAGCACGAGATCCAAATCTTCCTGCTGTCCGTTGACTGCTTTCTCACAGTTAATGAACCTGAGATAACGGTTTGGTTACTTTGTATCAGATTGCGACAGCAAAGTATTGAACGTGCGATGGACCTAACAGACAGCTTCACGTGGGAAGATCTGCCGACCAGAGACGTTGACAGCGGACAGCTGACAGCGGCAGGATGGATCCCGCTCACTATGAAGTACAGCATAAGAGCAGCTAATGCTACCTTATGTTTACATATGGTTCAGACAACAATACGCATCCTAAAAAATCATGAAACGCAGTATAATGCGTGGTATCCTTTCGACTGGACTGTTTCACCGTTCTATGAACTGGTTAACATCTCACAGGTAAGAATTTATAAGACAGAATTCATTTTATTCTTGAAGTATTCTTAATTTAACAGATTGCATTTCTTGACATCGTGTTTGTTTTCTTTATCTATTTTTGTTCCACTTCATTATTTCTCCACGATGCTGTTCGATTACAAACCTTGGTAATTTGGCCGACAAAGAGGAAATAGAAAAAAATTTCAGTAAGAACCTCATGGTATAATAAGCCGCAATTTGTCTGCAGAACTAAGAGAGGAAATGAAGACATTCTGGATATCCGGTGTATCGCCGGCACCAATCCACAGCGCTACCTCAGTACAAACCGTTCGATTTAACTGCTCTGTGAATACGTGACTTAATGTGGTGTTACATTTATCAATGATTATTTTTAATGATAACTCGAGACATACGTTAGTAAAACAGATCCCATTACACATCAAGGACAAGCGCAAGATTCACGATACTCTCGGCCACAAAGGTCACAGCACCCTCTCTCCTCATCCTCACAGTTTATTTTTAAATCTTACACAAATGTTAACACCTCGCCCAACCACCCACGCCACATTTCTACATCGAATCGCAAGCACACAGGCAGATGTGAAAAAAGGGTCGTAACTTGTATTGCAAGTAATATATCTGCAATACATTAGTTTATTTTGATTCATTAAATTCAAATGTTAGCAAATATCATGCACTTCATAAATTATTTTACGTTCAGCGCGTCTTATATTTCTTCCTTTTTTTGACTATGGTGCTTCGACCCGTATTCCGTTCATCGTCTCCCCTTTCACGGAGCTTTGAGATATCTCTCAGAAACATTAAACTCGGTAGGATGCCTCTGGATGAGTGATCACCCCGACGCTGAGACCTGTACCTGATAACACAAAACTCTCACACCAGACAGGCATTCATGCCCTCGGTGGGATTCGAAACCACAATCGCAGTAAGCGAACGGACGCAGACCCAAGTCTCAGACCGCCCGGCCACAGGAATCGGCTCATCAGTTTATACGTGTACTCATTCAGTCTGGCGATTCGCATCATACAGTATTTACTGGTTCAACGTAATAAATCACAAAACAGAAAAGAATTTAGCAATTCTCACAATTAAATCAAAGTATATGAAGAACAATTTATGGCCTGTAATAGACGACACCGTATGTATTTATTCTTAGAAAAATCGTTTCCGCCAACAGTCTAATTCCTAAGTATATCTCCATTTCCACATATCCACAGTCGTTTCCATGCTTTACAGTGACGTATTCATATCACACCACCAGATTTTTCACTGAATAATTTAGTGTGAAAATATACGGATAAAACGGATAACTTAAAGTGTTTTCATTTCGAATCTATAAAGTCGTTCATTGAATCCAATCAAAAAGTAATGCACTTCTCTAATATATATATGAATATACATTCCATAAAAGAGATAATAATTAAAACAAGAATATGAAATCACACTTTCCGTTTCCATATCGATATTAATGTACGTGAAATTATTTACTTCAGAATTCCTTAATAGAGTCATTTTAAAATACATTTATGTTGTAAATATTCACTTCCTTACAGTGTTTCGCAACACTGTTAGCAATGGGTGTTGTGTACGTTTACACGTCTCTGATTGTCGCATTGATTGCAATAGCCTGCAGTCAGTTCGATAAGCTAAAGGCGGTCATACTGGATATCAGACAGCAACAAATCACGCCTCAGCCCGGAAAGAAAGATGAACAAGATCATGCAATTGCAAACTGTGACTTGCAAGCAAAATTAAATGGGTGCACTCGACACCATCAGGAAATAATACAGTAAGTTCAAAATAAAGTATATAACATATTAATGTAACGACAGATGGAGAGAGTTATTTACTTCATATCTTTAATAGTTAGTCCAAACGGTAAAACACAAAATATCATGCAAAATTCCTACGAAACTTTCCTTCTGTAACATAAAACACTTACAGCCTCTCTCATAAAACTAAAAAGAGAGAAGCCTTCTAACAAATAACATGTTCAATATATTCTATGTACCTGTCCTCTTTATTCACAGGTTCATGCAGCAACTGGAAGATGTACTGAATATCTCTCTATGTGGCCACTTACTGATTATGTTGGCCACAATGTGCTTCGCTGCTTTTTCTCTAGTTACGGTACAGTATAGAAACTGTTGCATGTTGTAACACATGAAGATAATGACTGATGAAATGTGACGTTTGATAGTCTGATAGATGTTCACCAACATCCTAACTCAATTTTCCAGGAAGATAACCTATCTATATCTATGTGTGTGTATGTGTGTGTGTTTATACACACATAAACAAATATACCAGAATGTGTCTATTACTTCATGGAACCCTAGCAATAAATCATAAGCCGGTTGGTAGAAAGGATTTAGAGAATTCTTAATAAATTCAGAATGTAGACAAGCTACCTCCTCTTTCATTGCAGTCAGTTCCAATACGCAGAACATGTAACATGTCCCTTGTCACGTTTCACATAAAGATATGTTACAACACTACTTCGGACACAACAGCAGTACTTGTTTGTCAATTACACCGGTCAATACGGGTCTCAAGATAATGTCTGTTGCTGTTGTATAATACATTTGTTATTGAAACTTCCATGAAACCGCAATCAGCAATCTGAATATGTTATTTTTTCGTTTCTCCAATATAATGAACGAAATATATATATATATATATGTTTATGTTATATATATAAATCCACTGACAAAATTGAATATCGTTCCCTTTAAGTTCAATGTCTGTTGAAATTCTATTTCCACAAATAAGCAATAACGCTAGTCATACTAAAAACTATAATTTTGTATCTCTGCTTTATATGTATGACGGTTATTTTACTTTCATAATGTTAACTGCACTTCACCATTTCAATTTGAAACTAAAAAGAAACCAAAAGCGCCCAACACAGAAAAGTGTTAAGAGTAAATATAATTTTTCTGCTTCAAGTCGACAAATTTCAATACAAGCAAGCGTATTAATCACTCAGTTGCCCATTTTGATAGCAAAACCTATTCTCAAGCTTCTTGCCTCTCTTACTCTGTACCTGACACACTGTGTAGTTGTCACACTGTATAGCTGTCACACTGTTTATATGTCATACTGTGTAGCATTCACACTATGAATCTGTTACATTTTAAATCCAGGATTTATAGAAATTGTTTAGTTGTGTTTGCACTAAATCTTTCAAAAGATTCATACTTTTCTAATTTCGTAATAGGTAAACACTGTAAATCCCCCTCATTTTTTAGTTGGAATAACTTACACGGAAATATGTAATTCTTCTAAAAGTACACCAAATGCATTCTTCCAGTTACGAAGCACTTTGACAGTTCACAATTCCGATCGGCAGACAGTCAAAGTGCCGGTATTTCCGAAGAGTTACCATGATTTCTGATCACGTGTTAGATTAACTGTACATCTTCGCAGAAAACAAATTTAACTGCAAATGAAGGAGGAGGACATGTAGTTAATTTAACACACGAGTAGATGAAAAGTTTGTGCAAGAAGACACTGATTTTAATATTACTAACATTTATCTCAGGAAAGTCTGCAGAGAATAAGAAATGGATATCAAGCAAAGTCATGTTGAAAATAGATTTAAAAAAAACTCTTTCGAAAAAACTGGGACTCGTTTGGTCTGCCAAATTAAGATACGTTAGCACTCTAATCGGTGACATGTATGGCAAAGCCATATTTTCAAACATTATCCCATAAATGCACGATTTTGTTTAAAGATATTGAATATAAATTGCGTGTTGCGGTTTCACTTCAAACTTTATCCAAAACATTTATTGTGAGAAGAATTGAACGAGACATTATCATAAATGTACAAAAGTCTTCATGTAAAGTAGCTGTTAATCTTACCGTATTTTAATTGAAATTAAATTTCCTCAACAGATTTTCGAAAAATAATCAATTATGAAACTTTAAAAAATATCTGTCCATTGGGAGCAGGTTGTTCCATGCGTACTAACGGATAGACCGACACACAAACATGACGAAGTCAATAGTCGCTTTTCGCAAATTTACGAATCCGCTTAAATACCCATACAAGACCAAACATATCTGCATAACGCCATTATTCCTTATATAGGTTTGTCACTTTTAATCTTCTATGTATTCTGCACTTCAGATATGACAAATATTCTTTTACAGAACTGGGGAAATTACGCAGATATGAGTCAAGCAGTTATAATTTACGTGTCGTACTTTTGTGACGTGCTTCTGATCTGCTGGTTTGGAACTCAGCTGACACAACACGTAAGACAAAATGGCCGTTTTTATTGTTGCCGAAGGTGTTAGCACATTACGTTCATAACGTGTATGGAGTCGAAAACAAAACAATAAATGTTTACCCAATTTGTATAATGAGAGATTTTCAGCCCTAACGGGCGTTCTAAACTAAATATCCTTTGTCAAAATACGAAATCGGGTTTGTTACCATCTGACGATTTACTACTCGTACATGTTAATCATCGAAAATATTTAAATTACTTCGATATTTTATGGCCAATCATGTATTTATTTGATTAGGTATGCAAAATCATCGACCATAAATAAAAAATTTCTGTTTAAAGAGTTTATAATATCCCATTCTATAGTCATGAAATATATGATTATTATGATTTTTCATTTCAATAAACAATTATGCATTTCATTTTGATTTCAGTGATTTAAAACTCCTTGGGCAGAAACAGGAGTCAACGTTATAATTTATATTTCACTAAATACATTATAAACATTTTTTATTTGTTAGTTTACAATTATAATGATGGCGAATTTTGCCTCACGTTTCTATACACCAGGTGTACCAGAATCTGAAAGATTTTATGGCCTCATATATTATGTTTCTAATCCTCTGCAACGCAAACTGCAGACGTGAAAGGAAAGTTACCCAAAGGAGTTCGACTTTCTTCATCAGGAATCTGCGAAAGTAGCAGAATTGTAACTTAATCTCACTGAAAATCGTAATTTGAAGGTTCAAAAGCTCTTGCCACAGGAGGTTATGTCAGTCAAAGTAATGTAAAATTGCTGCTAGGGGAGACTGTATCAGTCGCCGGAGAGCCTACACACATGTGGCCACGGGAGTATGTCGTTCATCTGAATTCCATGTAACAGGCAGCAGTAACATGTAAATGAAGTATGATTTTGTTTTTGTGTGACAACTTTAGGATAGATGGTAGGCCAAATTATTAGGAAAATTACAGCATTATGGGTTTAGAAACATTGTGTTCTCCAAGGGGACAGGTAAGAAGTATTAGCTCAGTGGTAGAATCAAAGGTTAGTAACACCATCCCAGAAATAACACATATATTTCCTTGCAACACATGTACACAGTTTTGCGGTGTGTTTTATTGCAGTAAGATAGTTAATCCCGTCACCCTTCAATTCCAAACTACCGCCTGAAATATGAAAAAAATAGACAGCGCTACCGAATAACGTCCACTTAGTTAAGCAAAATACATTCAGTGATGGCGGCACTATACCCGGTATTCTGAAGGTTCGATTCCGCGTGAAGATACTGACGACCCGTTACATCTACGGTGTTTATCAGATCGTACGGTGTTACAAAAGTTAAACAACTGTGCCTACCGGGGTTCGAAACAGGCTAGTGGCACTGCAGTTTGGTGGCACTGCAGCAATAGCGTGAAGTACTAAAACAAATGTTGCAGGCGTTCACATACTGCCCGTCGTTTTAGAGCAATGGTGATTTATATTTTTGAAATTTCGTATTTTTCTTTTGACAAAAACAGCTGTACCACCTTGAAGCAAAAAGTAATTATTCTTGGTGAAAAACTAAAATAATATTCATGTTATCCATGATTTATATCCTTGTGTCACAAAATTGTTAAAATTGTGGTCATTAATTGTGGTCATTAATTAGGTAAACAAACATTTTTTCACTTAAATCTAAAGAGAAATCGTGGTTAACAAATTAAAACAGATATGAAAAATACTTTTGTTTATGTAACAGCTAGGATATCAGAAAGTAGAGGTGGCTAAACAGTCGATAGCGATCTACCGCTCGATCTTAGTCAGTTTTTTCGTTGATCGCGACTGTACTTTGGTCTAAATCTAAACGTGTTTGCTCCCCTCAGTACGATCAACAGCTCTTCGTTTGACAGCATATAAAAAAACTTGCTTCTTTGTAGATGCTTTCGATTAGAAAAGGATAATTAACTCAAAACACTGAAGACGACAGACGGAAGAACATTTAAAATATTGCCTTCAATTATGTCTAAGTAAACATGAAACGCCTGTCAATAGCTTATTGCAAGATATGCAGCTTCCTACAATAATTTCGCAAGACGAAGTTTAAAGAAAGACGTCATTAATTTACTTTAATTTTTTAGTCCGAAAAGATCGATTTTATAAGTGAAATTAATGTACTTGCGATATTATTTTACTATTTTACGTTTGTTTGCTTAGTTCACTACTCCATATGTAATGTCGCGAAACATGTCCCGTCTTTAAGTAGATCGCTGTGTCCGAAATGTGGCCACGAATGTCAGAGGGGGATCTAGCAAATCTGCAAGCAGAAAGATAGCACAACATGGAACTGGGTCCTAAATCGTCACGAAATGTTATGTGATGGCACAAAAAAAAACGGTATTTATCGTTTTAAATACCAAAAGGTAAAGCAGTCCCGTTACAGGCCTAGAGTGGCCTAGAGGGTTCCAGGAAGATAAGGTTCCCAGATTTCATGACAACGGCACAGGATTGTGGTAAGTTTGTCAGCCTTACGCACCGACCGCCTTTACACCCAGGAAATGTTCCTGGTACTCATTTCTGTTAGAGGCTGATTCGACCCCAGGGTCATAGTGCAACCGGAAGAATTACGTCACTGAAAAATTCCAATGAATATAACGACAATCGAAACCACGACCTTCCGGTTTATAGCGTAGTGCTTTAAACACTACACCACCGCCTACACCCTTTAAATACTAACATCATGACGAAAACTAACTACAAGAAGCGAAGATTGTGGCAGGACAAATTGGTCAGATCCTATGGGTTGATGTGGAGACTCGAAATTACTGCCATCAGGATACTATTTAGATCGTCACTATCAGACAGTAAACCCAGCTTGCCAGACTGTTGGTACAATGAATGTGCAACTGAACAGTTCAAAGGGACTTAATACATTAACTGTGAAATTTTTCAGGCGGAGAGTGTGAGAGACGCGGCATTCGGGTGCGACTGGGTGGGAACTGCTATCCCATTTCAGCGATGTCTGATTTTCATCATTGCTACAGCTAATAAGGAGTTCCAACTGACAGCCGGAAAATTTGTTCCTGTGTCAAATGTGACTACATTGAATGTATGTACCTAACAATATAATCAGGAAAGAGAATAAGTCACGATTAATATAATTTTTTATAATTTTACATGTCTAAAAATTGAATTACCTCAACGATACAATATAACAGCATGCATCAACCACTGTGAGGCACTGAACTGCGACCCAGAAATTAAATCCCTTTCTCCCGCATGGCACAGGTTACCACGTTTCAGATGTTACTTGCCCTGCTGACGGACACCATTAAAAATGCCTATAATCTGCTACCACATTTTCAATATAATTAATTTTCCTCAGCACTGCACGGTCAGTTCAACAGCTGAACGTTCTCCTTATTCTCAGGTTAAACTTCGGGACTGAACAGAAAAGGAAGGGGAGCGGAATTGCCTGGCAACTTTATTGTACGAACAAAATTAAAACATTCTAAGCATATTAAATCTAATGCGATTAGATACGTTGATCATACAAAATACCAACGTGATGCACTTAATATTATTTATTCGTCAAATATTCTCCTCTACATGTTTCGAGTATCAAGTACTCATCTTCA
>Ga0209629_10003080_pt1 | contig 11742 bp, 7 predicted proteins | sample TergutCu122P5_FD_187286 | JGI IMG/M metagenome (GOLD analysis project Ga0209629, IMG submission 187286) | Cubitermes ugandensis P5 segment gut microbial communities from Kakamega Forest, Kenya - Cu122 P5 (SPAdes) (version 2) | ecosystem: Host-associated > Arthropoda: Insects > Digestive system >...
GATGCCGGAGGACGGGATCGATAGTGTCGTTGGAAAGAGAGGTCTGTTCACGTGCTGAATTACAAGTCTTTTCTTGTTAGAGAGGCTGAAAAAAAACATGTCAGGCAATGCACGCGATTTCAACAACACCAAGAGGTGAGCTGTCATCAATTTTTTTTTTTCCTGCAAGGCAAGGCACCAAAGGAAATTCACACCATTCTGACAGAAACATTAGGGGAACATGCACCATCGTATGCCACCATCAAAAACTGGGTGGCACAGTTTTAACGTGGTGATTTTTCTACCTGTGATGCACCTTGTCCTAGATGACTCAAAACAGTGACCACCCCGGAGATTATTGATCAAATTCACGAGCTAATCTTGGAAGACCGCTGGGTTTCGGCTAAATCAATAGCTGAGCAACTGGGCATCTCACGTGAGCGGGTTGGGTCCCTCAGTCATGAAGATTTGGACATGCAGAAGCTCTCCGCGAAGTGGGACCTGAAATGCCTGAACACGGGTCAAAAACGTCAACGGTGTCAGTCATCTGAGCAACTCTCGGAATTTTTTTGGTTCAATCCAAATAATTTCCTGTCGCGACTGGTGACCATGAACGAAACCTGGTTATATCACTATGACCTGGAGACAAAGCAACAATCCATGGAGTGGTGGCATAGCGGCTCACCCCACCCCAAAAAATTCCAAGTGCAAAAATCCGCTGGAAAATTTCTCGCCTTTATTTTTTTTGGATCAAGATGGCATCCACCTCACTGATTATCTTCCAAAGGGCCAAGCTATCAACACGGAGTATTACTCATCTCTGCTGGTGCAACTGAAGGGCTTTTGAAGGAAAAATGCCGCGGCAAGGTCACCAAGGGGGTCTTGTTCTTGCATGACAATTCCCCAGCTCACCAGGCACTTGCAACCCAGAAGAAACTGGCCTACCTGGGCTTCCAGTGTCTTTATCACCCACCCTATTATCTGGATCTGGCCCCATCAGACTACCACCTGTTCCTTGGACTGAAAAAACAATTGAAAGGTCGCCATTTTTCAACCGACACGGAGGTCACTGCCTCCACAAAGACCTCGTTGGATGGACAACCTTCTGAATTTTTTTTGAGTGGCTTGCAAATGTTAGAGCAATGGGCTAAGAAGTGTATTGAGCTTTGTGGGGAGTATGTTGAATAAATCCTGAGTTTGGTTGCTGTAGCTTGTTTCCTTCCTGGTCGGGCTAAGGACTTATCATCACCCCCTCGTACCAGACTTGACCTAATCAAGCAGAAGTAGAAAAATGCAAAACACACTTACTTCGCACCTCCACCTTGACTCTTGACCGAATTACTTCGGTATGATCAGATGACCCACGTTCTCTTTCTACCGTGCATGCGTATATTCCTGCATCATCCCGCTCTAAGGCTGTCAATGTAAGGTCTCCATCAGGCTCAATCCTCCTGCGATTAAATCCGCCATCTCGTCCTTCACGTACCCATATCACAGAGTTGGCATCAACACGAGGCAACACGGTGGATGAATCTCTGCATGGAAGCGTTAAGTTGCCTCCAATGTCCACAGTGACTTCCTGAAGCTCAGGGTACTCTGTTTCATAACAGCAGCCTGGAAACAAAATTCATAATTTCCGACAGAATTTATTATTTTGTCTTCTGAAGGCAAAAGGATACTGTATAAATTGAATTAGAATCTGTGTGAACAATTAAATGACAATCATTGTAATTATGTATACCAAGTCCTTTCCTAACTGAAGCATAATTCCATTCTGAGGCTTACTTACAACACTGATACACTTGGCTGACTAGAAAAAAATGGTCATCATTGCTGGTACAGAAACTGGTACAACTTTGTGTAGACAAAATTAATCATTTTTTACTTCTTTCCCTCACACTGTTTAGAAAGGACTTCTTAGCAAACCGTAATTATGTCTTCAAATACAAGAAATGGTAATGGTATAAACCCTTGATGTCATATTTATTACAAATCAGCAGTATGGGAAGTATGCATGAAGGGAGAACCACTCCATAACTCTGGCATCAACTCACTTAGTTTCCACAGACAGCCGTAAAACTTGTGGCCATGCTATGTACCTTTTATTAAATTAGAGCACATGCAGTTAGTAGAAACTAACAGTGACTTACAACACTGTGATGTTTCTGAAATTGAAATGCCAAAATTTCAGTGAATGTGATAGAAATTACTGGCCTTTGTAAAACAGTTATATGGCAGAAAAGTGACAAAAATTAACACCTGCTGTTGGAGACTTTTATGTTACTATTGAATTAAAACAAGACCAGCGCAGGTTTTACATTACACACACACACACACACATGAGTCACTGTCAGTCTGAACATTCTAATAGCAAATAAAATACTGCCTTGAATTAATGTACTGCCATCTTTAGCCTACAATGGTAGTTTTCTTGAATACAAACATATAAGTATGATGAACAGTACTTTGTGGATAACAAAACAATGACAAACAGGCAGAAATGACTGTAACTGACTTTCTGCTTATTCTTTTCTAAATGTGACTCAACAGATCTCAACGACCAGCCCTGTTACGCCAAACCATTTGTGGAGATTGCACGGAACTAAGTATTTTGTTTTAATTGAACATCTCTTACACAGACATCAGCAGCTTTGAGATATGAAAACCAAAAAATTCATATCAAATCATCTTAAAGCATGGTCAAGGATTATTTAAAATTGGTGGCTTTGTGTCTATGATCACGCGTATCGCCGCAGTAACATAAACTTCCACACCACATAAACAATAATATTGTACACGTCTCTGTTCCACTGCATGCCATATAACTGATATTTTTTTAACTTGAATAACCATCAGATGCTCAAAATTTCAGGCACACAGAAAAACGAATAGTACGCTTCATGAGGTTTTGTATGTATGTTTCTCAATAAACTAACAACGGCGACGCAGACAAGCGACTAAACTAATATTAAACAAGGCCAGAAGACAACCATTACGCATGTTTTTCCAGAGTAATCACAAATTACATTTCCAAAATGTTATTTGGGAGACTTCTACTTCAGCTGAACTACCTTATATCATCACATATTTTACCTTCAGCAACCACTATGAGCAGGAATATATCTATAATCTTTGTTATAACCATTCTCCCCTATCAATACAGAGCAGTCCAAGTCACAAAATCCACCATGCTTGTTTATAAAGTATGACACTTCGCCAGTGCTGGCTTGTTGGACGATCCTGCCCTGCTGCCAAAATCGCATCCACCCAGTTTTGTTGGTCACAATGATGGATTTATCGAGTAGAGCCTTTGTTTTCCCGTGCTGACATCTTCAGGTACTATTGACAAACTATGCAGCGCTAAATTCAAAATAATATCAACCGGCCAGAGCTCTCCGGAACTCGCATATTGTCGGCGGCGCCAAGACCGCGATTAAGTATTTAAGTCATAAGGTGTCTTAATGACATGGCCTATTTTTTAATTACAGATAGCTTATTTCACGTATTTTGAATACATGGCCCACAAGCTCTTTTTTGAAAACCACACAAACAGCAAGATACAATCCTGCAAGCTTAAACATCAAACACATAGAATACAGTGATTTCGGAATGAACAATGTTCATAGGCCTTTCACAACCTACAATCACGAAGGGATAAAAATATGAAAGACCAGAGTCAGGTTTCAAAACCTTTCCTACAAGGCTTACTAAAACTTAACGTCACTGGGGACTGCAGTCTAACTCCCGCAAATGAGCTACTCATACATTTATCTTCCCAGGACACCACGTGCTGGTCTTTAAAATGCAGTGGCAAATGCCCTAGCATGCCAGATTCTTGTCGCTATGTATTTGCTTAGTAGCAATTTAAATGCCCATGCTAAGCCAATCACAGGCTGTCAATCCATCTCCTAAAGGTTAAACTTTTCCTAAAATAAAGGAATATAAATTTATGTACAATTCTAACTAAAACATACATTTATGACTACCAGTAGCATGCTTGTAAACTGTTCATAGGCCAGCATAAAGTACAATAAACTGAAATCACAGTGGCTGCTTGGTATTTGACAGAAAACGTATGAAATCATGAAACATTTCAGTTATAAAAGATAACATATAGTCTGGGAATAAGACCTGCAGCTCTATTTTCCATTCACATTCCATTCAATAAATAAAAAGAAAACTGCTCTTCAAAACAGTTCACATACAAATTCTCCAATACAAATAAGTTTCACAAAATATTTAATTTTTCACCTTCAAACCTCACTGCCATGTATTCTAAAAATTACAACAACTACAACCCACTTAGACTCCTTTCTGTAGATTAGATCTGCCTTCATTAAGACACAACTGCACCCAAATACACAAAGCCTGTCTGCAGAAGTGCCTGATTTTAATCTTAATTGTTTTAACTTTTTCAAATTTTTTACATTGGCACTTTTATGAACTAGCTCTTTAAAAGAGACACACAATTACTTAGTTACCAAGGTTGTCCCTCCAATGCTTTAGACACTCAACAATATAAAACTGTAGGAAGGTGATATATCCATTTCCACATGAACTGTGTACACTGTCTTTTATTCTTGTATTTGAAAGTATTCACTGTGATTATTAATGACGGTAGTGATGCTCGATGAGTTCTTCAATGCTTCGTTATGTACAAGAAGTATGTTGTAGACTGTGTATTGGACAGCAGTGAAATTCCCAACAATTCTCTGAGAACTCACTAATAAAACAGACTGCAAAGAAAACATTACTTTTTTTAAAACTAAGTAAACCTAAGTTTCTCCCTTTTTCATGTTGGTACACATGTAATTATCATTCTGAAATTTCATTATATTCATGACTTTGCCATAGTGACATTGCATTGTACTTATAATGAGGAATCAATTAATGGAATGCGGTACTGCATAGTTTTCACACAATGAATAAAAGTCATATGTTAACATGAATAAGGATTTTATCATTCAACAGCATACAAACATAAATTCTGACATAATACTCATGATATAATCATGAAATGTACAATATGGCATTTTAATAGATGTCTTAAACACATGCAACAACAACACGGTAACATTTCATCTGACATTTAACCCAGCTTTCACATATTGACACTCAGTTAATATACAGAGATGGACACAGACTGAAGTTTTACCATCCCCCCGATCTTGAACAAACCATCATATGATAAAGATGGTAGACACAGGCAGTTAAAGCTGCCTCTTTCTGCTGCTCTTGTAGGAAATCACTTTATGAAATAAAATCTTATCTCCCTCTATATCATGTGGCATTTCCCAACTAGATGTACTTGTAAATAAAAATTCAGACTTTAAAAAAAAGTCACACTTTTTTTTTTGTGATGGGGTCTGTATGAAATTATGCCACACATGCTGCTGAACTACAGCAATAAAGCACATTACACAAGAACATTGAGAAATACATACAAAAATAAAGATACCATATAATATCCAAAATCTCTCATGAACACTTCAACTGTAAATGTGAAGTGCACACAGCAATTGACAAAAATCATTCGGAGGTTTATTCACTATCTTTACATACCCCTTCATGCTTCTGACTCCTAAACTATGATACTGTAATTGTGAGCAGTATGTTACATCATTCAAATCACATTGCTTCACTAATCCACACAAGATCTCACTTTCTTAAACTACGTTCATTTCTGCTCCTGGCAGAAGCATAAATCATTCAGTCTCAGCAGTGTTAATGCTTTCAAGAATTATATGCTAGATATGTTTCATGCCTACAGGAAGGCACCATATATGAGTCCAAGCACATCCAGTGCAAAACAAACACAGATCTAGACGTATGGTTATATCATCATCAGACAAGTCATTCCCTTACAGTGTTACTGTTATACCTTCTTCCCTGTGGATAGCACGCACAATCATAACAGAAGGTGACGGATTCTTACTTAATGTTTACTAGTTAGGCTCTGTTACTTTGTTTCCACACTCATATCAATTTTTTTCAAATCATCATTAGTGGATAACGTAAGTGCATGTAAGCAAACATACATATGCCAATTCACACAAGAAGATGTTATGGTGGTTGTGGGACTAGTGCATGGCAACAGCTACCACAGTGAAACAAACTTTCATCCTCAAATCTCTGGTTAAAATATAGTGACAAAAGCCATAATAGTGACATTCCACATTTCTCAGATTATATACTTCCCTCTTGCCAGGCAAGGTTGTGTGGAGTGTCAATGAGTGTACATGCCATCTTCATTTGATGTCCATTCTCCCTTCAACTCTTTGAAATACTTTACATTTGATTAGACAGAGCTATATTATGCAGCTGTACTCACAAGCTTACAGCAGAAACTGAAGCATGCTCATCTGTCCACTTGCTATTTTCAACTCAATAAACATTAAACTGTGGTTTCAAGGGTCTCCAAGGACACCTTCAGATACTGGAAGTACAGGGACTTGGAATATGTTAGCACCAGCGTACAGATCTTATTAACGGACCAGGTGTGGACTGCAAGAATAGTATGGTGAACTGACTAAACTAGAAATCAGATCAACTATCTTTAGCTTTACACAAATTAAGTAACGCTGAACTAATTTAATATATACCTATGAAACACTAACTTTTCAAGGTATTTCCATCAAAAAACACATAAATATGAACTTCAGAACACAGAACAATTTAAAATAAAAGTTCCCTGCTCCCAATATGAGAGCAGGCTGAAGATGGAAGCATTAGTAATGTTACCTGTTCAGGGGAACATGACTGGAATGTGAAATGCTTGTTGTAAGCGACATTTGATATTCGCATGGTGGTATGTATGTAAATAACTGTCTTCTGAGATCTGACACTGTGTATTCTAGCTTACAGATACCACCATTTTAGAGGAGCCCACTGCCTCCATAATTGTGATAGTTCTATCCCGATTTAGACAGCAGGTTCTTCTGAGAATGTGAGTATATATTCACCAGACTACTTGACATAACAACCTAGATGGTTACATGCATGTTTATCTGTAACATTTTATGACCTACCTCCAAATACTACACATCACAAAATGAGTATTAGACAATATTGGTAGTTACCATGAAATCATAACCATCAGCTGGAATATCAATTATTTGACAACAACAACTCCCTTAGCAAACCTATCTGCATCGCCTATCACTCTCATTGGGTCTCAATGCAACTTCAACAAAAACTTGTGTGTAACCATTTTTTAAATCCATGTAAATCAGCACCACAGTTCCAGCAAACTGTAACCAAATTCTCAATTTACTGCATCCATGAACACCATTACTTAACAATACTTTCACAGACACGAATCATCTGTGACACCTTTGCAAAGCTGAACAATATGCCTTTAAATGACTGCTTATCCAAAACTGAGGCACTACTTCAAACCTCCACTACACTGTGAGATTATTACAAAATACATTTAGTAAATGGTGTCATTTAAGTTATTTTTAAGCAGGCAAATTACACAGCTGCGTATCATACCTGAACACTACCTGGAATGGAACAGATCATATAAAAAAACCGTTCTATACAACATTCTCAACTGCATGTTCTTGGAGCTGTGGGTATTCCCTGCAAAACTGCACACCATTACTGCAATACCTATTCTGTTGTCTGATTCACAAAATAACACACATAATGTTTCAACAAACAAAAGTGGTAAGCAACCTTTAAATCCACTGCAGGACCAAGACTAAAACATAGAAGAAATAACATTTACATCTTGCTGAATAAATCAAGTTGTACTTTCAACCTACAAAAATACAAATTTTAATACAAGAAAAATATATAATAATTAACTGTACGACCAGGATGGAAAAATACGGTTGCCTGGTTATCAGTGGCAACCAGAAAGTTATCAATGGTGATTAATCTCTCTACTTTGCCCATGGCATTATAAGTTTTTGTGTGAATGCAATTCATAACATGTGTTTTAGTACTTTAAGACACCTTATCAGCTTTGCACAAAACTGGAACTGAATCATGATCAGTCATTTTAACAAGAAACTGAGAACCTGACTGCAGTATTACACACTCCAAACACAAAACAGGGTATGTCGAACTTTTTGTTTGCAAGACAAACACACAAACACACACACACATACTAAAAAAATAAAATGAAATATGCAAGCAATGAACAATTAGTGTATGACCTCTTAAATCCCACATTCCTGATAGCAGAATTTTCAACTTAAATGTCTGTGTCTGCATTTGTTTACATTATGCATTGTATTCCAGACATTAGTAAACCTAGGAAGTGTAAATAAAAGGTATGTTGTTAAGAATAAATCCATCTACCTTTGACCAAAGTTGTGAAACACTCTCTCTATTGAAATACACTTCAGTATACGATTATTTTTTAAATTTGTTCCTATATTTGAGGTAAAATGTACACAATATCCACTGTTAAATTTGGGGTTTACTGTACATAACATATTATGTTTCCTCCTTCCTGCATAGGAAACTAAATTTCTGATTTGTTAGCTATTGGTGGACAGACCTTAACAATAAAATGTTTAGAAATTCATTCTACATTCTTCAGTAACAGAAAGGGGTAGGGGAATAGAACCCAAGCCTCCATTTCTCTAATGGTTTAGTGTAAAATGGAACCAATCGGAAATTTCATACATTCCTTTTCCCTCTCAATTTTCTTTGTTTTAAATATTCACACTTAAGAATGAGTAAGAAGTAACTGCAATTGTAAGACTAAATTTTTTGCAGTGGCTCGGGGTCAGACAGAAAAAAATTCAGAATTTAAGATTGGAAGACACACATAAACATGAAAATACCGAAAGGAAAAATTACATACAAGTAACATTAGAGTCATGAAATAATGACAGAAGACATTTTTCTGTCATTATTTCATGACTCTATTGTTACATGTATGTAATTTTTCCTTTCGGTATTTTCATGTTTATGTGTGTCTTCTAATCTTAAATTCTGAATTTTTTTCTGTCTGACCCCGAGCCACTGCAGAAAATTTAGTCTTACAATTGCACCGTCCTGATAAAATAGTGAGACCAAGGGGCTGAATTTTAGAAAAGTTTTGTGACAGAAGTACAGGAATTTCGGATCTTTGTATGTATATTTCTCTAACCTTGACAAACTGCAAAACAAGAAAATAAGGACCACTGCTTTGCGACATCTGTTAATAATTCATTACTACTGTAAGCATAGCAAGGATTCTAGTCAAAAGAATTACCACTCAGAAGTGAAAATTTTAATCAGAAGTACACTTCAGGCACACTTTTAACCCATAACAGCATTTAAAACAAGTATGGAGAATAAGTTGTTATAAATACAGAAAACTGTATAGACCTCTTTATGATGTAAACGGAATGATATTTTCCCTTTCAGACAAAGCTGGTGTACATTGAACAGGACAGAGTTTTTGTGTTTGCCTGTTAAAGGTTAATGTCTTGTGAAAAAAACTGCGTAAACTGAAATTGTTGAAACATAAATTCAAAGTCATTTTTGGAGTTTTGCAAGCTTGCACAACTTTAGTACTAAAAGGTATGAAGACACTATGTATGTTAATGACAGAAAACATTCCTGTAACATTGCTTGCATACATATTTTAGAATTAAAGTATGCTATTAAAATGTTCACTAGCACTGTTTGGGACAGGAACAATGCGCACAAATGTGTCAAATTGCTTAAAATATGGAATATTCAGTCATATATGTGACAAGGCTATAAGAGGACCTAAGGACAATGAAACCAATTTTGCAGGGTGATCAGATTACACAATATTTATAAAAAAAACGACTAGAAGAAAAACTGACAGCAAAAGAGGAATTTGATTTTGCTGAAATTTATGGAAACAATACAAAGTCTTCATGAAACAGCCAAAGAGGTAATAGGGGAAAAGTACAAAAGACAAAGCCGTAAAACTTGGTGGACCGAAGAAATTGAAGGTCTGATAGAAAAAAAGAAAAAACTATATCAGAAATGGCTAAATACAAAGAGATATGAAGATAAACAAGCGTACCTTGAAAGTAAGAGACAAACAAGACGAATAATTATAGCTGAAAAGAATGAAATGTGGGACAGAAAATGCCAAGAAATAAATACGTATATAGCGGGTAGAAACTGTACTGAAGCGTGGAAATTTATTAAAAAACTTATAACATCAGAAAAAGAAAGTGTACACTTTCAAACGATACCAATTAATAGATGGGTGCAATATTACCAGAATCTACTTACAGAAATTCGACCAGAGTACAAAGGAACAAAAATGGATGGAGAAATAGCAGAAGTGAAGAAACAGTAAGAAAGGCAATGAGAGAAATGAAAAATGGGAAATTAAGTGGACCAGAAGGAGTTTATGCTGAAATGCTAAAACATGGAACAAATATACTGATAACAGTGTTGACATGGGGAATAAATAGATGCTTAAATGGAGAAGTTCTGCAACAATGGAAATTTGCTTACATTTTATCAATATACAAAAAAAGGTAGCAAAGAAGATTGTTCTAACTATAGGGGCATTTCAGTGAGGAGTGTGATGAGCAGATTATAAGGCAAAATACTTAGAGACCTCGCAAAAGAAGAGAATAAAGACGAAGAAGAACAAAGTGGATTTCGAACAGGACGATCATGTACAGACAACATCTTTTGCATGAAACAAGTTATTGAAAAAAGGAAGGTAACAAACCAAGAAACTCATTTATTGTTTGTAGACTTGACAAAAGCATATGACAGTATTCCAATATTAAAACTTTGGGAAGTTTTGGGAGAATCAAATATTAATAATACTTTAATTAAAGCACTGCAAAATCTTTACACTAATACAGCACAAGTGAAAATTGGAAACAAACTATCCCACCCTTTTAATATTACTAAGAGACTATGTCATAGATGTTGCATTTCCCCTACACTTTTTAAGATTTACATAAGAAAAGCTTTAGAAGAACGGAAATGTAAATGACATGGAACGAGAATTCCTTTAGAAAATATTACACTGTATACACTCCAGTTTGAGATAATCAAGTAGTTTTAGCAGGTGACAAAGAAGATTTGGAGTATATGCCACATAAATTAAGAGAAACGAGAAATGGGGCCTTGACATGAATTTGAAAAAAACAAAATACTTGTATACTGGTGGAACACAAAACAATCTGAAATTAGACAAAGACAATGAAATTGAATTTGGTCAAGAATATAAGTATTTAGGAGTCATTTTTGATACTAGCAGAACAGACGACAAAGAAATAAGATCAAGAATAATACAAGCAAGGAAATATATGGTGTGTTTAAACGGTATACTATGGAGTAAAGACATAAGAAAGGAGAGAAAATTGAACATCTATAATGCATTGATTAAAAGCAGCTTATTATAGGGTTCTGAAACATGGAGACTCACAGAAAATAATCAAAGACGTGTTGAAGCTACAGAGATGGATGCCCTGAGAAGATCCTCTAGAATATCAACAAAAGATAGAATTAGAAATATAACTATAAGACAACAAATTGGACTAGAGGAAACAATTATAAAAGGGATTGAACAGAACCAGCTCACATGGTATGGCCATGTTCAAATAATGGCAGAAGGAAGATTGCCCAAAATAGCATTAAAGTGAATGCCAAAACAAAAGAGAGCACGAGGAAGACCGAAAAAAAACTGGACGGAAGGAATAAAGGTCATGAATGAAAGAAACCTAAATGAAGGCCAGTGGGAAGACAGAAAGCAATGCAGTCTAGGTGTCAGACAATGCAGAAAACCATTTGAACCTGGTATATATATATATA
>Ga0209629_10003081_pt1 | contig 11739 bp, 10 predicted proteins | sample TergutCu122P5_FD_187286 | JGI IMG/M metagenome (GOLD analysis project Ga0209629, IMG submission 187286) | Cubitermes ugandensis P5 segment gut microbial communities from Kakamega Forest, Kenya - Cu122 P5 (SPAdes) (version 2) | ecosystem: Host-associated > Arthropoda: Insects > Digestive system...
ATTACCAGTCTCATTCTCAAAAAAATATGGCCCGATGATTCCCGATGCTGATATAGCGCACCATACTGTCACTTTTGGGGAATGGAGAGGCTTTTCGTGAAGTGCTCATGGATTAGCCTGTGACCAATAGCAGAAGTTCTGCTTGTTTACAAATCCACTTACATGAAAATGTGCTTCATCACTCATCCACATGTTATTCACAAGGCCGTCGTCTTCGCCGATTAGATCCAGCATTTCCTGACAAAAGCGTACTCGAGCCCCATAATCGCGAGTATTCAGAGCCTAAACGATCTGGATCTTGAACGGGTGGTAGTGAAGATCGTTGTGAAGAATTCTTCGCACGGATCTGGGAGTTATTCCAGGAGTGGTTGCGTGTCGCACGGCAGATCGGCGCGGACTTCTGTCAAACGCCTCTCTAACCCTCCCAATGTTCTCTGGAGTTTGCACAGTTTTTTGACTGCCACCTCTTTTTTTAGATGTTGATCCACTCACCTCAAAGTTGGCTACCCATGTTTTTATCACATGGTCTGATGGAACCAGTCGGTTACGCGGAACATTGAAATGAGCGCGGAATACGCGCCGAGCCCGCACCAAACTCTCGCCATTTTGATAATAAGCCTTAACAGCAAAAGCACGCTCCTCACCCGTCCACTGCTGCATTGCTACTAAATGGTAGGACCTGCAGAAGGGGAGAGGCTAGTTCCCCACCTCCCCACTCCACTACAATGAGCCCAACCTCCCCTTTGAAATCATCCCGTTTCATTGCCCAACCCTGTGTATGTATGAAAGTTTTATTCCCACATGCTATGGCTCATGTATAAAGAGCCATCATCAGGCTGACAAGGACATCAGAGAAAGGTTGTGTACAACACCTTAAGTATTTCATATCACCTTTTTATACGGTTGGGATACATGGGCAATGTAAAATAATCAATGTATTGTACACAAAAACATTTCTTTTCTTTGGTACCTAGGCTCTTTATACATGATCCAAAACATTTGGCAGTAAAACTGTACAACATATAAAGAATTGTTGTGCTTCAAGGCTACCACCCTTACTTCTGTGTGTCCTGATCACAACAGGATGTCTGACTTAAAAATGTTGCAATCTTTGTTTCATTCAGGCTCACTGTTTGCTATTTGGTAGGCACTGCACAGTTTGTAGTATGAGGCCAGTTTACCCCTGTATTGTTAAATATTTCTAACGTGGTTTACTGACATGTGGCAGAGATCTTTGCTTTCAGGACATCACTGTCTAGCATATGTTGCATTCTGTATGCTCCCCACCCCATGTGTGCATGCACACACACACACACACACACACACACACACACACACACACACACACACACACACACACACATGCAAGTGTTGGTTAGCTGCAACCACACTATTTGTCTTTACTGTTTCATCCATTTAACATTTTGGCCTTGAATGTTAAATGTATGTAACACAGGGTCATGCTCAGAATGTTGAATGTTATGTTATAACTGCTCTCCGCAACCCCCATTTGAATTGTGGCCTTCTTCAGATCACTACGGGCATTTAATTCTGGTCACAGTGGGTTAAATGTGGGAAGTATGGGAATACTCCATTGTGCTGCAAAGTGGCCATCATCACATAATCCATAGCCAGTTGTGTAAGAAACTTGAAGCATGTAAGGCATGTGTTTAGGTGACTGTCCTGGTTAAAATAAAAAGACTGATGAGAAGTGCCCATAAACTTTGTACTGTGTCACTCTTGCACCAAACATTTGTAATTGCTCACCCAATTTCTTCCTGCATTGTATTATAAACAACAGCTTTCATGTCTGGCCAGTATTTACATGCATTAGCATGTTGCTTGTGATAGATCAAGTTCCCCAAACTTCTGTTGTCACTTCATTGAAGAGTTATACTTAGGAAATTTTTAAATACCATAGAAGTGGCAAAATTCATGCTACATCTGTGTTAGTACTACAAAGCTGAAGCCTGCAAACCTTAGGACACTTAATGCTGCTGTGCATTTCACATCATATTTGATGTACCATGAATGACATGGTGCTTATATGCAGTAATTATTACATAACAAACACCCGAAGGTTATGGAAATACATTACAACTACAATTCTACATTCCTGCATTTTGTTTTCTGCAATTTTATGCACTTTGGCCCAAATGCCAATAAGAGTGATTTTTCCTGTATTTTACACTTTCTTGGATTTTACGCCATTTAGGTGGTCACCACAAAAATGTAAAATAGGGGCTTTATTGTATATGTACAACAGATGAACACAGTACAACTTGAAGCTCTGTTGTCACTCTGCTGTACTTTTATCCAATGCAAATAGATCGTTTAAATGTTTCTGTTACTGTTTCATCTTAGCTGAGATTTAGCAATGGTGAGATGAGTTTATTTTGCCCATTTTCTTGTATTTAGATGTTAAAGAAGTTGAGCCTCTGGGTTTGTAAATGAGAATAGAAGGAAGTATTTCTATTTGTTGAGAAAATTTATCCTATTTGGTATTTTTTTTTTTGTGTGTGTAACTCTAAAAGTAGGTGACATTATGAAATTTTGATACTGGACAAAAATATGTTTCATTGGAGTGTTGTACTAGAGAAAATGGGAGGATTTGTAACATTGGTGCACACTTTTATGAATACCTTGAAGGATTCTGTGTTATTTAATACTAATTTATGTTGGATGGGTTGTATCTTGTAACATTGTTTTGAACCATGCTGCACGCTGTATGAAAGAAAATTACTTCTATCATACAGATCTGCAATAAGTTTTTAATGCAGCATCAGTTTGTATGCAGATGTGAATTTGCATACAACAATGTTGGCCTCCTTTTTTCATATATAAAGGAAATTTTCAACACTGTTTTGGATGTATTACATTTGTTTTCAGGCCTTTGGAGAAAAGTAAGGATGTGTTGTATTATATAAAGGTTCTTTTGAATTAACTTGTGTTCAACTTGCCATCATGAATGTGCAAAGATGAAGAGATGTGACATCCATATGGCCAATGGTAGGTAGGTAAATGTATTTTAAAAATTGACACTCAGAGTTGTAGGTGAAGGGATCAGATTATTGAAACAGTACTGAAGTTGTTTCTAGATAGATTTTAATTACAGAACTTGGTTTAATGTTTAACTCTTTATGTGTTTATCATAGAAAGTGCAAAGTTTTTCAATCAACCAGTGAAAAGAAACTTATTAAAAGGTAAAACTTGAAAAGTAAAAGTTAGGTTCATTCTTGGGATCCATATTTGTATTTTGATCCCATGCAACTCTTTTATGTTTTTCCATTATTTGAAGTCACAAATCTGTATTAAGTCAGGTCATCTTGGACATACAGTTTACATTGGTGTCAAAGTACAATTCATAAAAACCAGTCATAATGGACCGCTCAGATATTGAGTCCAAAGGAATTTGCTGTGGGCACAGGGGCACATTCTTCAATTACCACTTGTCCTCATTACAAAGCCTTCACTGTTTTTTAAGTCATGTCACATAATTGTCTGTGGAAACAAAATTGTCAGAACTACACTGGAAGTGCAAATCTTGCTGCATCATCTCTCTGATGTGCTTTGCTTAATAAAAAATGAATAACAAAAACTGTGGAACCAGCCATGAACAGGTGAAAGATTGCATGCAAGGGATGAAGTGGTCTGCAGTCTGTTGCTGATTGTGGTACAGTCTGACTATCAAGAAAAGAATAATGGTTGTGAAGCCTTTTAAACATATTAAATGGGAATATTTGTGTAATAATTAAAGGAAAGTGAATTTGGGCTAAAAGGGGAAAACTTTGTACACAGTACTGTAGATGTAGGAAAGTTTAACATTTTTCATACCAGAGTTTCGGTGGGACTAAAAATCTAACTTCTTGCGTGAGAAAGCTTTGTGCCTGAGAACTTCCTATCTGGGAAACACTGTACAGCATTAAGTGCAAGTTTCAGGTCAAAAGTACTGAATTGATAAACAACATTGACTTCCTGTATGAAGTTCTTCGCAAATATCAACGTCTGTGAAATATAAAGACAACTTCTGTGATTAAATATGTGTGAAGTTATTTTTCCTTTTGGTTATTAAGACAATTCTTGGTGAAGAGTAATTCATACTCACAAACCAAAGTTAACTGAAGGCATTTGCCTGAAATGTATGTTTAACACAGATTTTCATATTCACATCCTAGCAGTGACTGCTGAAATACAATGAGAGACTTAAATTTAAAATATGTAATAAATTTTGTTTATGTTAATGAACCAGTTGCATATAATTTTTATGAAGGCTGTTTTTTGTTTATTTGCAATTAGTTTTTGTGTAAATAGGAGCTTGGTTCATTTCTTCATTTATATAGTAGTACTGGTGAATCTGGGTTCTTGTTTTTTCTTCAGAACTGCACAGTACAGAGGCTGCATTTGTTTGGAAGGAATCATAGTGTATAAGTCTCAAGATGTGCACTTACCACTATGCAGTCATTATTTTTTAAGATCAAGTAATGTATTGAGTGTAGCTTGTAGCATTGTATATTATAGTAACAAATTTATATTTATAAAATATAATTGAGATGGTACAGAGTATGTACTCCATAACTATCATACAGCTATATCACTATGATAATAGATGGATATGTTAGATTAATTTATTATATTGGATTCTATTTTCAAACTGGAATTGCAGAGAAATTGCTGTTACTAAATAATTATTACTTCCACCAAAGTGTCCGACTACAGTCAGTATTCAGTTACCACTGGAAAGGGTATTGAAGATGGAATCTTGTGTAATAATATACCAGATTTATTTGATAGGGGGATAGATGTATTTTCTAGTTGAAATGTTTCTGTCCCTCTGCCATTAGGGGTTCCATACACTGGATAATTATTTGATATTTATAAAATGATATAAATATGTTTTAGTCCTTTCTATGTGTGTACTGTTTTGGAATGTGTGACTGTATGTAATTGAGAAAGGAAGGAGAAACCTGGTGAGGCAACCTTATTACATCGGAAGTCCCAGGTTTGCTTTGCCTGAACAGCATAAGCACATACTTTTGTGCTGCTTGATGAAACTGCAGGTTCTTCTGAAATGTTTGTACCCATTACCAGACTACATGGCATCATAATCTTTGTGCCTGTAGCTTATTGTAAATCCTGTAATTTGTACATAATTGGGGAAAATAGCTTTAAAAGTTGCATTTTTATGTAGTTTGAATGTTGGAAGTTGATGTTGAGTAGCAAGGTGGAAATTATACTCTTCCACAAGCAACATCCCACCATATTGACTGGATTTGTGCAGTAAGCCTTCCCCCACCCAAATGGAAGGGAACTTTACAAAAAGGAAACATGTTAGTGCATTATTTAAAATTATGGTTCAGGAATAAGAAATACCATAGGTGCTTCAATAAATAGAATCACTGGAATCACCATATGCAGGCATGGTAAGACAATGTGAAGGCGATGAATTGGACAAGCAGTTTTGGTATTTAGTTTTGCTGCAGACAAATCACACATGACTTTTTGATCAGATTTATGCCCAATGAAAACATGTGTAAAACTAACACATGTAATTTTTTTAAAAAGTATTGTCACACGTATGTCAGTCTTTTGTATCATGAATAGGATTTACTGTTTCTTAAGTAGGTACTATAAGGGAAGTGGAAAATGCAATCAGATTCCTCACTGTGTCAGACATCTTTAAAGCAAAAGAACCATTCATATGTTTTAAACAGCTGAGACTTTTTGTCCCCAAATTTAGTTTTTAGAATGTAGTAGGTTTCATTGCTATGTAGCCCAGGTTCCATGCAGACTTTGATGAATGTGCTTTTCTCAGGTCATGTTGTCACTTTTACAAAGTGGCACATTAAATGATCATGTCTGCACAGAAACATTTTTCTCATGATAGACATCAGACACACATGCTGCTATACCACTTCCTCAGTTTCCCATTTGTGTGTAGGTAGTTTGTGATTTCTGGAGTTTGATTTATGATAATTTAAATTGACATTGTTCATTAATTTAGGCATGTTCTGAGTTTACACGTGCTAAAATTTACATTTATGTGGTTTTAAGGGATCCCGCAAAGTGTGACATGAGAAATCCTGGAAACTTTATTGATAAAATTCTCCCAATCACTCCTCCACTCACCTCATTATATCCACCAGCTCCCGTAAGGTTAATGCAGCAGTAACTATGTGTTTCTTGCTGCATATATATTTGTCTCGGGTTTAATTTTATTTGATTTTCTGTTTTAAATGACTGTGTTATACTTACTGTGTGGTATTGTGTATTACAATTTCAAATTTCCATTGTGTTTGATAGGCTAAAATTGTTCTAATTTTACTTTAATTTGATTTACATCATAGTGTTCAGGGATGCATTGACCATGAAAATTGAGAACTATGTGTACTTTATTCATTATAATAGACTCAATCTCTATACTTTTGATTACAGTTTACTGTAATAAATTAAAATTGTAGTGTTTCTCTTGTACCCTTGAACTGAGTAATATGAGAGTAACAATAGTCTGAAGATGTATATTATTCCTGCATACTTTCAAGAGGTCAAACATTTGGGCTCAGTTGTTCTACTTGTGTGTAGAAGAATACTGTATGGCACATCAGTACATTACCATATGTGGCATTCCATTTGGAAGGTAAACATGGTCTAGTGGGTTAGAATTTTTGTAGAGTTTGTGCTTCACCAATTCCTTGTAGTCTAGTACTGTTGATGACCTGCACTATAAAGTTATACGTAACTTTTCATTTATTTTTCTCAGTCTTTTCTGTTACTGAAAATTGGTTCCTATAAAGGGATTTCCAGAAGATGGCTTGTAACTTGTTTTTGTGGGATTTTTGCCAGGTTTCTACATTTCAGGTTTGAAGTGTTTGATTTTCTTAACTAGATCTTTATTCCCAGATAATGGGGTGTTTGTTTTACCAGTTCAGTGTGGGAACTCCTTAATAATAGTTGATGCAGTTAAAGTATTCTAGATTGATTTCACTTCATTCTATTTTTCCTGCAGTTTCAGTATTCATTTTTCTGTGTGTAAATGAGTATCATTTTTAGTTCTCTGTATACACGTCAAAGACAAATGGCAACATTGGATACCATTCTGAATGTAAGGTAAGAAAAGTTGAAGATTTTGCAAAATTAAAATGAAACAGACACCTTTGAGATGATTACTGACAAATATGAAGCAACAGATTGTAGGTGATTTTGTGTAGAGATGTGGAGTGTACACGTACATCATGGTAGTAGAAGGGATGCTAGTTGCTGTTAAAAGTAACATTTGTCCATACAGTGACATTATTCATATATTATTTTGCCCCCTCCCCCCACTTTTTTTGTCTTCATTTAATTTTCAGAACAGTTCAGCCATGTGTGAATTATCACAGGACTTTGTATAATATGGTGTATTTAAAGATAAATTGGAAGTGCATTACATTATTTATTGTATACAAGCGGTTTTTTTTTGTAGCCCATTCATTTGATCCTCTCCTATCTAACAGCAAATGAACTTTATGATGATCAACTGTGATTCTATATGAATCTGTTGGTATGCCATCAAGACAGCAAGTAATTAAAGATACGTTTCCAAATGTGTGGTATGAGCCCCTGGTGCCTATTGAATAGGCACTGGGTGGGACCCATTGAAGAATGCCTCTTGCCTAGGCCAGGATCTGAACCCTGGATTGACCAGCTCATAACCTAGTCAGTATATGGACTGCTGTGTCCGCAGTGCTATCAACTGTTTAGGTTGTAGCCTTCTTCACTTTCCATACTGTTGCTGACCGGCCAGCTACCATGTGATTACATCACTTGCTTCAGTACATCTGCATCCACTTGCCTTTGTTTCTGCATTTCACTTTGGCTTGTTTTAATTTGTAGGAAAGTAAGTACTTGAAATGGGTTGGTGTATGCTGGTATATCATACTCAAAATCCCCCCCCCAGAACTTCATATGTATATGTTCTGGACATAATTAGCTGCATTTACAACATATAGTAGAAATTGTGATGACAAAATTCATAGAACAGCATGCACAGAGATTGTAGCCTACAATCTTCACATATCTCCCGGAGTAGTACATAGGGTAGGTGTCTGTGTGATTTATTATAGAGTTGGGTACTTTTTTTGGACCAATGGGTCATCATGAGGCCCACATGCATGTACTTGATATTGAAAAGTGCTAGTCTAAAATGAAATGTAATACAGTCTAGTAACTACCTGTGTACATCAAATTGTAGATTAAATGATTTTATTATTGTGTTAATGTAATTATCCTTGTATAATGTTTGTTACAGTAATATTCTACTATCAGATTTGAATATATAAACGTTTGAGTTTTTCAGTATTATTTTGTTGTTTTAAATACCTCCGTTCTTAACAGTGGTTATGCACAGCAGCTAGTGTAACAGAATTTGTAACATATACTACCCAGATGCTAACAATATGGTGAAGGTTCATAGAGGGAACTAAAGCACTCCGCAACTGGCATTCTGTGATTTTCAAACACAGCATAGAAAAAGAACCATCATCATTTATTAATACCTACACTGAATTAAGAAGTGATCACATCAATGAAGGGGGCATGGGAGTGAACTGAGAATCTGAGGTGTAAAATATAAATTGTACAGTTGATAATCTAATCATTATATACAGTGCAGTCCCATTTTGTACAAATTTCATATAGCGTGAAATAATAAAGTCTGGCTTTAAGCACAAAACTGGAAGTCACACAACTCCAAGAAATGGAACTGGAGCAGCCGCCATTATCAAGTGGGCAGATAATGTATCGTCATCAAGTGTCTGTTGGATCTCCTGTTTGTTAGAATATGATGATTTTAGTTCTTTTTTTTTTTCAGGTGGTACTTCATTAATAAAACTGTCATTAAATTGGCTGTTGTATATTTATTTATTTATATGTGGGCCAGGATAGCTCAGTCGGTATAGCGACTCACTAAGGGCTTGACGTTCCGGAGATCAAATCCCGGTTGGGGGGCGAGGTTTTCCGCACCCATCTAGTCTGGCCCTGGGGCCCACCCAACCTCCTATACAATGGGTACCAGTCTTTCCTGAGGGGTAAAGCGGCCAGGGTGTGGCGTTTACCACCCACCCCAACTAGCGTTGAGGTTAAAGAAAGAGGTGCCTTCGTTGCCTGTGCTAGGATGGAAAATATATTTATATTCTTAAGAAGAATGTGTAAGAGCACAAATGCATTATAGTAATTGTAGATTTATATGCTGTGAGAATGTGTTGCCCCTGCTCTTAATGTATTGCTGAGGGAAAGTTGGTAATGAATTGCAGTTCTTGAGTAATGCATCTTACATAAAATGTGACCTCACTTTATTAGAGAAACAGAGGAGTATTACAAAGAAACCGCAAAGTTTATGGATTCACAAGTCATAGCAGAACTTGGATGGCATAGTGTAGTGAATGGGGAACAGGCCTGTGGGTTAGTGTAGGTTAAGTTGTTATTGAATAACAACTACAGTACACGTAATGGATGTTTATAAAAGTCTTGTGTCCCAGTGAACGCCCTCGGAGTTGTGCAGTGGGAATGCGCGGTGTAGCGCTGGGCAGATGGCCGTTTTGTCGGGAAAAGGTTCCCGATGGGAGTCCAGTCGGCTGCGAGCCGACGGCTGGGCCGTGAGTGCCCGGTCAGCGCTGCGTCGCTACTTAGATGCCGGGCCCTCGGCGTGGTTGTGCGGTCAAACGTCACTGCGAGCTGAGAATGCCTACTCCTCCCTGATGAGCACTAGAATGCTGTTCGAAGTCAAGCCAAAGTGCTGAGGGAAGAGACTGCACGAAGCGCAAGTCGACGTTCCTCGGTCTGTTAGCCATTCCTGCGTTTGATCGCATCGCTGGGGTCTATAACGGACGCCTTATCTCTGGGAGATGTGCTTACGCGAACGATTTTAAGTCAGGCTGAGGGTCTTGACCGCGATAACCAAAGATTAGTGCTTGGGTAGCATTAAACTTAGATTTGGGGGATATACTGTGGTTGGATGGCTGTCTGGGTTTTGAGCCCGGACTGGCGCTGTCGCGAGCTAATACCTGTATTTTGCGACTATTGTCAGGCGCATAGGTGAGGCCGCCGCGCCTGAGGAAGGGGAGTATGGGCCATGCCCCGACTTTGCATTGGATATCCTGGCATTTGCCTTACAACTGAGGAAAAATCACGGAAAAACCTCAGGTTGTGCATCCGGAAGGTGCTCGGTTGATCGCCGAACGCGATTCGTTTAGTCGACCATCTTCTAGCGATGGTCCGCTGGCCCCTGCCTCTTTTGGCTTTCGCGTCAGGCGAGGGGTCAACCCTCGGTCAGCGTAGGTATCTGCAGATTTTCCAAACTAGGGGGTTCCCCCCGTCAGCTCGCATTCAGGGCCCTGATGTCGGCGAATAGTGGAACACCGACATCCTCGTGAATCTGCCTGCTACTAACGTACCAGGGAGCACCCGTAGCAAGGCGAAGACACGGGTTGTAACACTTGCAGCCTCCGGACGTGGGTGCGGGCGGCGGGCCACACGTAATCATGGGGCGGATGAACTGTTTATACAGCAAGAATCCGTTCCTGATGGAGTGTTCAGGAGGGGACCCAGCATACCCATTCTTTGAGCAGTTTTCTTCCTGACCTGATCGATGCGAGGCCATCAGGTGAGCCGTGTATCTAGGGTTACTCCCAGACAATGTGTCGACCCATTGGATTGGCTCCTCGAAAAGTTTTACTGGTCGGGACTGGATGTTGCGCCGTCCTGCCCTCGCGAAGATTATCGCGGTGCTCTTCGAGGCACTTATGGCGATTCTGAATTCATTCAGCCCCCTGTGAAGGTCATTTAGGTAGCCATGTAGCTGACAAGTGGCGTCGGCTTACGGGACGTGGCTAAGATGGCTGTGTCGTCCGCGTAGAAGAAAGCCAACTCGACGTTGTGTGAGCATGTCGACATAGAGACTGAAAAGTACAGGGGAGATGAAGCCACCCAAGCCCGCATACAACGACGAGATGACGCCCTCTAGAAGGACGCCTCAAACATCCGTCTCCGAAGGTATGATGAGATGGTGTGGACTGGGTAGGACGGGAGATTTAGGATCGTTAGCTTGTAAAGGAGGCCATCGATCCAAACGGAATCGAAGGCTTTGGGCACATCGAGGAAACCCGCGCCTGTTAGCCTCTTTTTGCCAAAGTTCCTGGTTATTCTTTCAACGAAGCAGGCCAATTGCAAGGATGTGCTATGCCTGGGTCGAAACCCAAACTGCTCGTCTTGCATCAGCCCGACGTTACCTACTTCATATGAGATCCAAATTAATAGGATTTTTTCAAATAATTTACCAATCGCGTCCAAAAGACTAATAGCCGATAGGATTAGAGCAGTGCCGGGTCCTTACCCGGTAGGATGGAGATAACTAGCGTGCTTCCACACTGTAGGGAAGTGATGGGTGCGGTGAACCGCATTGAAAATCTGGGCGAGGTTGGTTTTACCGCTTGCTGGGGAAGATGCTTCAAGGCCCTATTCGGGATACCGTTAAGGCCCGGAGCCTTGCTGATGTTGAGACCCCTGATGGCTTCCTGAACCGCGTCAGGGTTGGTTAATTTGGGTTCGGTGGAAGGGATCAGGAAGTAAGACCTCAGCGCCACATCAACCATCTCGGTAACTGTCGGAACCGAAGGAGCGGTCACCGGCTGAACCCGAGTCTCCAGAATATCGGCTAGGGCTTCGGATGTCTCAGAGTCTGAGAGAGCAATTACTCGCGCGGTGACC
>Ga0209629_10003083_pt1 | contig 11738 bp, 9 predicted proteins | sample TergutCu122P5_FD_187286 | JGI IMG/M metagenome (GOLD analysis project Ga0209629, IMG submission 187286) | Cubitermes ugandensis P5 segment gut microbial communities from Kakamega Forest, Kenya - Cu122 P5 (SPAdes) (version 2) | ecosystem: Host-associated > Arthropoda: Insects > Digestive system >...
ACGGAAATGTTAATTAATTTATATACAAACAGATACAATTTTAACTCCTCTCGTTGTATTCGTTTGTTCAGCAAGTTGCAGAGAAGTGCGAAACATTAGGACAGATATATTACCGGATTTTGTATTAATGAAAAACAAGGAATCCTAACAGGAGTGGATGTGAATAGCGACCAACCGGTTGTAGAATGGAGAATTCATAATTAATTATGAATTCTGAATTATGCGTCGTTGCGAGGAGGAACGACGAAGCAATCCGGAAATGAGTTAAGAGTTTTAAAATGAACACATTGAAATTTTTGTTATATATAATTTTAGGAATCTGCCTTTTTTCCTGTAAAGACAACCGGAAAAGGGAAGATGTTACAAAAGTTGTGAAAGAATGGACAGGCAAAGAAATCCGGTTTCCCGACAACGTGCTGTGCTATATTTTGGGCAAAGATACGCTTCCTGAACTTTGCAACGAATGTTTAAAGAAAAAATATAAGATTCTGCTGTATGTCGATTCGACAGGATGCAGCAGTTGCCGGTTGAAACTGTTTTTGTGGAAACAATTGATTGAAGAAGCGGATAGTCTGTTTCAGGGAAAAGTAGGATTTCTGCTTTATTTTCAACCCAAAAGCGTGACAGAAATGAGTTATCTGTTTATGCGCGACCGGTTTGATTATCCTGTGTTTATAGATATTAAACGCACAATCAACGATTTGAATCATTTTCCGCAGGCGGCGCAATACCAATGTTTCCTGTTGGATAAAGACAATAAAATATTGATGATTGGCAATCCGGTCTTGAACCCGAAAATCTGGGAGTTGTATAAGTCGCAGATTTCAGGCGGGAAGCAGGCAGAGCCGGAAATTCTCACTACCGTTAAGGCAGATAAAACGGTTTATGATTATGGAACGATTCGGAAGGGCAGAAAAAATCCAATGGTTTTTACAATCACGAATACAGGCGAACATCCCTTGCTCATCGATCATGTTTCCACTTCTTGCGGATGCACGAATGTGAGTTGGGACAAACAACCGGTCGAACCCGGAAAAACGGCGACTATTCATGTCGAAATGACGCCGGAAGAAACCGGTCGTTTCAGCAAAACGGTTGAAGTGTGCTGTAATGTGAAAGAATCGATAGTAAAATTAACGCTTAACGGCGTAACGGTAGAATGAATTAAGAATTATTTTTGTCTTTGTGGGCTTGACCCGCAATCCCGTAGAATCAATTATGAAAATAGTATATAATAATAACTGAGGGAAGAAAATGGCGGTAAGATTTGTCATACTTATTATGCAAAGACAATCCAACCGCCAAAGTTCCCTCCAAAAAAGAAAGGAAACTGCAAAAATACGAAATTAATTTTAACCTTACAAGGTTTCGGTTGTTGAAAGGATAGATACAACCACAATAAATGATTTTATTAACAAATTAATTTTAAAAATATGAAAAAGAAATTTTTGGGTGTTATAGCTGTATTGGCAATTGCCTCAGTTACAATATTCAATGTAAACTTTGGTTCAAAAAGCAGTAAATTATCGTATGTTTCGTTGGCTAATGTGGAAGCATTGGCGACTGCTGAAACTGCTGTAGATGATGATGCAATATATGCATATGAGGAAATTCAATCATATTATACGAATGAAACTATAAATGGAAAAATGATGATTTGTCACATAATTTCGGTTTCTTGTGTAGGTTCTGGTAAAATTTCTTGTACCGCACTTGGTTCAAAAAGTTGTTCTTAGTATAGATAGCAAAAGTGTATCAAACGTAAAAACAAGACAGTCAATATTTTTTATCTTTGTTATGCAGATTATAATATGAATCTGACAGGTTTAAAAAATATTGATTAAAATACTTTGATAATAATTAAATAACATAGTAACAAAATAAATATTAATAACTGAGGGAAGAAAAAGGCGGTAAGATGTCGAACTTATAATGGAAAGACAATCCAACCGCCGAGGTTCCCTCCAAAAAAAGAAAGGAGGCTGCAAAAATACGAAATTAATTAGAAACCTGCAAGGTTTGGGTTGTTGAAAGGATAGATACAACACAATAAATTATTTATCATTAACAAATTTAAATTTTAAAATATGAAAAAGAAAATTTTAGGTGGCATAGCCGTATTGGCTATTGTTGCAATTGCAGTATTTAATGTGAACTTCGCTCCAAAAAACAGCAAATTATCGTATGTTTCGTTAGCTAATGTGGAAGCGTTGGCACTAGACGAAGTTAATAATAGTTATACTGCTGGTATAAAGACTGTAACTTCTTACACAACGACAAGACAACAGAATGGAAAAACGTTGACTTGCTATGTAACAGCAACAAGTTGTAACGGAAGTGGCTCTGTACAGTGTTCAGAAAGTTATTATGAAAGTTGTAATTGAGTTCACTAATAATCACTAAAATTTTAGGTGTGTCAAAAGAGAAAATATTTTGACACACCTTACTTGACTAATAAGACATGAATTTAAATACATAATTATAAAATATAATTTGAATATGAATATGAATATGAATATGAAAAAATTTAAATTTTTATTAATTCTAACAATTATTTTTTTTAGTTGTTCAAAAGGTAGGAAATCCATCGATGAAACTATAAATAGTAATTATAAAAAGACAGAACAGCTTTCTTCAATTGAGGAAAAATTAATGGATACAACAATTTTCAAAGGTTTTTCAGTCGTTCCTTTAGAAACGACTAACGAAAGTTTCTTTCGAAAAATTGATCGTGTGTGTATAAATAAAGATCGTATATACATATTTGATAATAGTTTAAAAAAAGTAATTATTTTTGATGAAAAAGGGAAGTATATTACTCAAATACATAATATAGGACAAGGACCTAAAGAATATATTTCAACCATAGATTTTTGTTTAGATGAGAAAAACTCTGAAATTATCCTATTGTGCGACCGTCCTTATAAATTTATAAGATTTACAAAAGATGGCGAATTCATTAATGAAAAAACATTCACCGGACTCATCCTATCAATAACGGTGGATTCTGATTATTTTTTTTGTGAAACATTTGAGTCTAAGAATTATGAAATTGGCTGCTTTGATAAAGAGTTTAATATTATTTATAATAGATTGTTAAAACTTGACAACAATACCAATACATGCTATAGTTTTGGTAATCAGTTAGTAAAAAGTAAAAATATATATTATTCAAGACATTTTGATACATCTCTATATTACTTATCTAAAGACGGTATAGAAAAAAAATATGAATTTAATTTTGGAAAATATAAATTACCAATGAATTTATCTTCTGAAAATGATTGTGAAAAATTATTCAAGATATGTAATGAAAACCATTATATATATTCTATAACAAATGTTGTAGAGTCAGAGCGGTATATTTTATTTAGTACAAATATTGCTCTTTGTCTATATGATAAACAAACAAACGATCTGAAAGCCTATAAAATGTTGTATAATCCATCTATAATTTATGGAAGTAGTGTTTATTATCCGAATGAGGGTAGTTCAAATTCAATCATAACTTCTTTTCAACCCGTGGATTTAGCCTATTATAATGAAGAAACTGTTAAAGACAATATGGAATTAAAGAACTTGAAAAATAGTATAAAAGAAGATGATAATCCGATTTTGATCATTTATTATTTTAAGGAATAAATCCGCCTATCCCCACACTCGGCGTAGCGTCCCGCTACGTCGGGCTAATAGCAAGCGTCCACGCTTGCAAACAGGATAAACAGAATGAAATGAGTAAAAAATGGAAAAATACGAATGAGTTTATTGGCAAATCCGGAGACTTGCTTCTAACTCGACGTAGCGAAAGACGCTACGCCGAACGAATATTATTTATTATTCCTTTTCTTCTCGCCTTAGCAACCATTTTCATCATCGACAATACACTTGCAAACGGGGTAGTTTCTGGCAAATATTACTGGTTTTATGGAAGCATGGGATTAGCGAGTATAGCAACTTTGATTTATTCATTTACAAACAAACAATCCTTTCGGTTTTCTTTGGCTGACGGATTCGTTTTGCTTTTTGCAGGCAGCGTCTTCCTTTCGTCTTTCATTTTTAACGAGGCTTCGGCAAATACTACTAAACTCACGTTGTTGGCTTTGTTAGTGGTTTTGTATTTTTGTTTTCGGATAATATTTCAGGGGACTACGGGTCAAGCCTGCAATGAAAGAGTGGTTTTTATTTGCGTTTTTATTATTATTACTGGTTTGGTCGAAGCCGTCTGGGGATTGCTACAGCTCTATGGCTTCCAGCCTTCGCAGCACAGTTTGTTCCATCTCACTGGCTCGTTTTTCAATCCAGGTCCCTACGCAGGCTATCTGGCAGTAATATTTCCGCTTGCGCTACATTATGCATTAACCCCTAAATCCCCTAAAGGGGACTTGGCTGTGTGCGTGTGCGATTTAAAAGCCCCCTTCAGGGGGTTGGATGTAATAACTTGCATCGCCATCATCCTTGTTCTTCCCGCCGCTATGAGTCGGGCATCGTGGTTGGCTGCGATTGCAGGGAGCGCTGTTGTCGTTTTCAAAACTGAAAAAATAAAAATCCGCGTAAATCAGTTTCATCTGCGTCATCTGCGTGCCATCGCGCTTGTCATTACCTTACTTTTAGTTGCAGGATTCATAGGAATCTATTTTCTGAAAAAAGATTCTGCCGATGGTCGATTGCTGACTTGGAAAGTGTCGCTCAATGTCTTAGTCAAGCATCCTTTGGGAGTTGGATTGGGGCATTTTCCCGCCGCTTATGGCGATGCACAGGCAGCGTATTTCGCTTCCGGCAAGGCTTCGGAAATTGAAGAGCACGTAGCGGGAAATCCTGAATATGGATTCAATGAGTTTTTGCAAATAGCTATCGAATCGGGAATCGTTTCACTACTGTTGTTTATCGGGCTGCTTATTTCGGCTTTTCGTGGATTGGCAAAAACTAAGAATTGGGGCGTTATTGGGTCTTTGGTTGCTTTGCTGGTTTTTGCCTGCTTCTCCTATCCATTCAGTGTTTTGCTTTTTCCGATAATCCTTGTTTTTCTGTTGGCAATGAGTGGAGTTAATAGCACACAGATAACACAGATTGAACGGATCGACGCAAATAAAAGTCTAAAATCCGTGTTAATCAGCCTTATCTGCGTCATCTGCGTGCCAATTATCCTCTACAAACAATATCCGGTTTATCATGCCTACAAGCAATGGAACAATAGCAAGATGTATTATCAAGCAGGTATGTATAAAGAAGCAGCACAAGATTACGAACCGCTGTATCCCTACTTGAATGATCAGATACAGTTCCTTTTTGAATGCGGACGGAGTTTGTCGCAGGCTGAACAGCCGGAAAAGAGCAATGAGGTATTACTACATGCTTCACAAATCAGCTGCGATCCAATGCTGTATAATATTATAGGTAAAAATTATCAGGTAATGAAAGAATACGATTTAGCGGAGAATAATCTTTTAAAGTCTACACATATTGTACCCAATCGTTTGTATCCTTATTATTTACTGATGAAATTGTACATTGAAATGGAAAATGAGGCGAAAGCCAGAGAAGCTGCCAGAGTTGTTTTGACAAAAGAGCCTAAAGTGCAGTCGCAGGCAGTAAAAGAGATGAGAGAAGAAGCGAAAAAAATTATGAATTATATTAACCTTACGCAAAATTAGAATTAAAAAATATGAACTCAAGAAAATTTTTAGTCCTTGTTGCATTGCTTTGCACAGGAATGTTGGCGCAAGCTCAAGTAAAATTATCGTTCAATCCTGCAAAAGGAGCGACGTATTTGTATCGTTTTAATACCGAAGAATCCCTTAAGCAAACCGTCAATGGTCAAACGATACCTGTAAATACTACAGTGGAGATGCTTATGGAAATGAACGTCAAAGAAAAAAGCGAAAAAGAGGTAAGCATGGATTATTTTTACAAGGAAATTGTCTTGGATGTTTCCAACCCTATGATGGGTAACATCAAATATGATTCAAAAAACAGCGTCAACAGTTCATCTATGCAAGAAAGGTTAATAGCCGGTTTTTTCAATAATCTTATTGGGAAGGCCATGAATGTCATTTTCAAGCCTGATGGTTCAGTAAAATCTATCTCCGGTTTTAGCGCTATTTTGAAAAATACACAAAAAAATACGACTTCTGACAGTCCGGGTGTCCAACAAATGATAAACAGTTTATTACAATTGTTTGACGAAGATGCCATGAAAAGGATGTTTGAGCAATCGTTTCAAATCTATCCGAACAAAGAAATAAATATCGGCGACAGTTGGAACAACAATGTCTCATTTACCGAGGCAGACATGAACAGCGATATAAAAAATACTTATACGCTTAAATCCGTAAGTAATGATATTGCTCTAATTAAATTGGTTTCCGCCATTGATATGAAACCCGGATCATGTATTGACGGCGAAATGACCGGTGATCAAAAAGGTGAAATTAGTCTCAATGTAAAAACAGGACTTCCTGTAAATTTCAGTACAACACAAAATACGAAAGGGAAACTCAATGCTCAAGGAACGGACATTTTAAGGGATATGACATCAAAAATGACCGTTAGCTTGCGGTAATCACGGAAGGTCGTGTTGACGAAACAACCAGCGTTATATTGGGTTTAGTGTAAATAACGTTCAAATTGAGAATGGAAAATTAAAAAAAAATAGAATTTATATGATTAGACGGTTTTTTTATATTTGGATTTTTGTTATCTTACCCGGATTCTTATTTTTTTCCTGCGAGAGAAGGAAGAATTATTTAGAAAATTCATTGCAACTTGCGGGCAGAAACCGTCCCGAGTTAGAAAAAGTGTTGGCGCATTATAGCAAAAATCCGGCAGACAGTTTAAAACTGAGAGCAGCTCAATTCTTAATTGAAAATATGGATAGATATTTTTCAATTTTATCTCCGAATCTCGATGTATATAATAAAACGCTTGATTCTATTTTTTCTTTGAATGGAAGGGATGATATTAGCAAGCAGCAGGATTCTTTGCTGGCGAAAATAAAAAGACCAGATATTGACAGTTTTAAATTTATACCCGACCTTCAACAGGTTTCTGCTGATTTTTTAATAAACAACATAGATCAGGCATTTGAAGCATGGCAATCGCCTTTTGCCAAAGATATGAGTTTCAACGATTTTTGCGAATACCTTTTACCTTACAAAGTCAATCCTTCTGATAAGCTCGAGGAATGGCGTTCAATTTACAGAAATACTTTTTATCCTTATGTGAAATTTATGCTTGATAATTCCTGCCGATTGGATTCTGGACTAATTTATCAATCCTCACAAATAGAATTAAATGGGAATAACTTTCATACACTACCAAAACATATTTTTGATACCATTCCTGAATATTCTGTCAGTTGTCGGGTAAATCTTTCAAAGTATAACCCCATGTCGCGTGTTTTCGACTTTGGAATAGACAGCAGCTATTACATTTGCTTTATTCCATACTCAAATGAGGGCAACTCTACATTGGAAATAAGAACAGAAACAACATGGGATTTTTTACACGCTAAACCCTTTCCTCTGAATCAATATTCGAATATAGCAGTCTCTTTTTCAAAACAATTTATTTTATTTTATGTGGATGGACTTTTAATCAATAGAGTAAAAGTACCTTTAGATAATAAAAAACTCATCCATAATTTTCTTGGAAAATCGAATTGGAATATTGATAGAAACTATATGACTGGAACGATTAACGATTTTCGCATATATAATCGTGAATTAACCTATTCAGAAGTCTGTGAACTGGCAGGAAAAAACAAAGATTCGTTAGAAAAAAAGCATGAACTTCAAGAGATTTTATGGAAAATAAGAGATTTATCTAACATTCAAATTATTTATGAAAACCAATTTCCGGGCGGCTATGACCCTGTTCGATTAATCAATCTAAAAAAGGGCGCATGTTCTGATTATACGACTTTAGGCGGATATATTTTTCGCTCTCTGGGCATTCCAACTGGAATAGATTATGTACCACAATGGGCTGACCGCAGTATGGGTCATGACTGGAATGTTATTTATACGGGCGACAACCGGTTGGAAGATTATTCTTTCAGCGCTTTGTGGGACACGCTCGGTTATCATATTAAGTCAAGAGATGAAAAAATATCTAAAATTTTCAGGCATACAATTGCCAAACAACCGGATAGTCCGGCTATGCAAAATGAAAAAGACGAGGTATTGCCCCTAACCTTCCGCAATCCATGTATCAAAGACGTAACTGATTTATATTTGGATTGTATGGATGTCAAAGTTTCTCTTACACAAAAATCTCCATCCAAACGCAAATTTGCTTATTTATGCAATTTTAATAATCATGATTGGATTCCGGTGCATTGGGGAAGAATCAAAGGTAATAAAGCTGTCTTTACAAAAATGGGGAAAAATGTAGCTTACCTGCCGGTTTATTATAATCAAGAAGATATGCAACCGGCAGCTGATCCATTTATACTAACCAAATCAGGTGAAATAAGAAAACTGATTCCGAATCATTCAAAAACGCAATCGATGATTTTAAAACGGAAATACAAACCCGGTGATGTACCTAAAAAAGGTGAATTGCTGGTTGGCGGAAGGTTTCAGGTAGCAAATAAAGCTGATTTTAGCGACTCGCTAACAGTTTATGTAGTCAATGATGTACCGGAAATTCTATATAATTCAGTAAGCATGAATTTGAACAAACCCTATCGTTTTTTCCGGTTTATATCGCCTCAGGGTTCAAGAGGAGGTGAGATTTCAGAAATTGAAGTTTATGCTGCCGGTGTTGCAAAGAAATTATCAGGAACGATTATTGGGAATCTGCATTGTCCGACAGGATGGGAAGCAAAAAACACATTTGACGGCGACCCGTTGACTTCTTATATGAGCGAATGGGGTGAAGAAGGTCTGATCGGTTTGGATTTTGGAAAACCAGTAGCTATTTCTTATTTTCGCTTTCTTCCACGCAACGATGATAATTTTATTAAAGAAGGTGAAGAATACGAATTATTTTATTGGGAGAATTATCAGTGGAATTCGTTAGGAAAACAAACGGGTACCTCGAAACAGTATCTTGAATACTCAAATGCCCCTTCTAATGCTTTATTCTGGTTGAGAAATCTCACCAAAGGCAAGGAAGAACGGATTTTTACTTATGAAAATGGAAAACAGGTTTGGTGGTGATAGAATTGAGAATTGAGAATTGAGAATTGAGAGTGGAAAAATGAAGCAAAAACTAAAGAAATTTTTTAAAGAGGTTCGGTTTTATGCTATCCTCTTTATTATTGCAATCGTTCTTGCGATTGGGATGCGGATTTTCGTTTTCACTTCCATTATCAAAATTCCGTCGGGATCGATGGATCCGGCAGTGATGGCGGGCGATTACATCATTGCATACAAGCAAATTCCCGGTACTCGGGTTTTCCGTGACATCCGGCATCTCAGGATCAACGGAAAAGTTCAGACCAAGCGGTTCAAAGGGATTCGTAAAGTCAAAAGGAATGATGTGCTGGTTTTCAATTTTCCGTATTCAGGAAATTGGGATAAAATAGATATGGATTTGAATGTGTATTATCTGAAACGTTGTGTAGCATTGCCGGGAGATACTTTTTACATTGAAAATGGAATATACAGAGTGAAAAACTGTCCTGATTCGTTAGGTTGCGTATTTCGTCAACGCGAATTGGCACAAAAGTCGAGAAACGATTTTCTGGATGTTATCTGGAAATGCTTTCCTCACGATACTGTACGTTATCAATGGAATATAAAAACTTTCGGACCACTGTATGTACCGGCATCCGGCGCCACGCTCGCTCTTGATACACTCAACTATGTGCTTTACAAAAACCTGATAGAATATGAAACTGATAAAAAACTTACTGTTCATGAAAGTTCGATTTATTTAGATAATGAGAAAATAAATGAATATACGTTCAAATTGAATTATTATTTTATGGCAGGCGATTACATTCTCGATTCGCGCGATTCCCGCTATTGGGGCTTGCTGCCGGAAGACTGCATCATCGGTAAAGCTTTTCTTGTCTGGCGGTCAACCGATGTGAACAGTGGGAAAATCAGGTGGAACAGGTTTTTTAAGATAATCCATTGAAAATAATTATGAATTATGAGTTATGAATTATAATAAAAAAATAAATAATGAAAAACTATTGGTTTTATAGCCTTTGCCTCTGCCTTTGCCTCCACTCTTGTTCTTCTAAAAAGAGCAACACGACCGATGAAGGGAGCGTATCTACTGTTCTGCCCGACAAAGTGGATGAAGTGCGCGTCATGCGCTTGGACCCGGCAGATTTCAATTACGAATTGATCGCTAACGGCACGGTTTCGGCGCGAAACAAGGCGGATTTGCGATTCCGGCTTTCGGAAAATATCGCCGCTATTTATGTGAAAAACGGCGACCGCGTGACGAAAGGACAAAAAATTGCTATGCTTGATCAATTCAAGTTGCAAAATGCCTTGTCTCAGGCTAAGGATAATCTGGAACGGTCACAGCTCGATTTGCAGGATGTTCTTATCGGACAGGGCTATTCGCTGAAAGATTCGACAAAGATTCCTGCCGATGTGATGCTATTAGCTAAAGTGAAAAGTAACTACAACAACAGTCTCAACCAATATGAGCTTGCCGATTACAACCTAAAAAATTCTACGCTCAATGCGCCTTTCGACGGCATAGTCGCCAATCTGTTTTCCAAAGTTCATAACCTGCCGGACGGTTCGCAGCCATTCTGTACCATTATCGACAACCTGCATCCGGAAACCGATTTCAAAGCGTTAGAAAGCGAGTTACCCTACTTGCGTGTCGGCGATAAAGTGAGCGCATCTCCGTTTTCGTCGAGCGATTATTCCTGCGAAGGGCAGGTCGTGGAAATCAACCCTTCGGTGGACAGGAACGGGATGGTGATGGTGAAAGCATCGCTCAATAATCCTAAAAATCAATTGTATGACGGAATGAATGTGAAAGTCCGGGTGCAGCGTTCGCTCGGTAAACGGTTGGTTATTCCGAAAACGGCGCTGGTACTGCGAACCAATCGAAAAGTGGTTTTTACTCTTAAAGAAGGAAAAGCGCAATGGGCGTATGTTCAAACCGGATTGGAAAACTCTACCGGTTATGAGATTACCGTCGGATTGGTTGCAGGCGACAGCGTGATTTATGAAGGAAACATCAATCTGGCACATGAAACTCCTGTTAAAGTAATTAAAAATTAAAAATTGAGAATTAAAAATTTATAATTCATAATTATTTATGATAAGATTTTTGATAAATCGACCGGTTACAGTAGTAATGGCTTTTACGGCATTCTTCATACTGGGAATCATCACGTATTTGAATGTGCCGGTATCATTATTACCCGACATAGCCATACCGGAGATTACCGTGCAAATATCAGGGAAAAACAAATCCGCACGGGAATTGGAAAATACGACGGTTAAGCCTATCCGGCAACAACTGCTGCAGATTGGGAAGTTGCGGGATATTCGTACCGAAACCGGAGACGAGAGCGCCATCATCCGGTTGAGCTTTGAATATGGAACCAATACCGATTTGGCATTTATCGAAGTAAACGAAAAAATCGACGCTGCCATGAATTATATCCCGCGGGATGTGGAACGCCCGCGTGTGATAAAAGCCAGCGCGACAGATATTCCGGTAGTAACGTTGAATTTGACGTTAGCTCCTCCCGTCATTGCGAGCGAAGCGAAGCAATCCGGCGACACCATTTCCGGATTGCTTCACTCCGGTCG
>Ga0209629_10003084_pt1 | contig 11738 bp, 11 predicted proteins | sample TergutCu122P5_FD_187286 | JGI IMG/M metagenome (GOLD analysis project Ga0209629, IMG submission 187286) | Cubitermes ugandensis P5 segment gut microbial communities from Kakamega Forest, Kenya - Cu122 P5 (SPAdes) (version 2) | ecosystem: Host-associated > Arthropoda: Insects > Digestive system...
AGATATTGTTAGCTCATTATACATTTTATTAACAGGGAGCGTAAAAACCGAAATGATTTCCGATTCGGGTACCATATTAAATATTGATATTATTAATGCGCCGAACGCTTTGGCTCCTGCGTTTTTGTTTGCCGAAAACAACCGGTTTCCGGTTAGCGTAATAGCGCTTGAGGCTTGCGAAATAGTTCTTATTCCCAAAGAGTCTATTATGAAGCAACTTACCCATAATGAAGAATTTCTAAAAGGATTTATGGCATTTAATTCAAACAGAGTACATTTCCTGTCCGAACGGTTAAAACTGCTTTCTACAAAAACCATCAAGGGAAAACTTGCTCAATATATCTTAGTGAGGACAAAAGATGCGCATTTTACTTTAGACAGGAAGCAAGAAGAATTGGCGGAATATTTCGGCGTGACCCGTCCTTCTTTGTCGAGAAGCCTTTCCGAAATGATTGATGAGGGAATTATCAGCTTAAAAAGAAAAAACGGTATTGTATTGAATCCGGTAAAACTGAATAAATTGATTGTGCAATAACAAAAAAGACAGAAAACTTGTATTACCTTTGCAAACGAATTTTATCATTATATAAATACAGATATGAAACGCTTCTATTATTTCTTTTTATTATTTGGATGTTTTTACACCTCCGCTTTCGCCCAAAATAGCGAAACAAAAGCAGATACTTTCAGGTTTACGACTGTCAAAGCGCTTCCAATCACTCCGGTGAAAAATCAAGCCAATTCGGGAACCTGCTGGGCTTTTTCCGGCATTGGATTCATTGAAGCCGAATTATTACGCATGGGAAAAGGCGAATACGATTTATCCGAGATGTTTGTCGTATCAAAAAATTACAGTGAAAAAGCGCAAAAATATGTCCGTATGCATGGCGCTACCAATTTTGGCGGCGGCGGTTCTTTTGCCGATGTGCTGGAGTGCATCAGAGATTACGGAATCGTTCCTGATCAGGCGCAGCCCGGATTGAATTATGGAGAAACGAGACACCGTCATGCAGAATTAGACCGTTTGCTGAGCGCATACGTCGATGTGATGATTAAAGACCCGAACGGGAAATTATCAACCGCTTGGCTCAATGGCTTCAATGGAATTTTGAACGCTTATCTGGGCGAATGTCCCCAATCGTTCACTTACAACGGAAAACAATATTCCCCTCAAAGTTTTGCCCAATCGCTCGGCATTAATGCGGACGATTATGTATCCCTCACTTCATTTACGCATCATCCGTTTTATACGGCGTTTCCTATTGAAGTGCCCGATAACTGGCGATGGGCGCTTTCATACAACATTCCTTTGAATGAATTAATGCAAGTCATTGATAATTCAATCGACAAAGGATATACGGTTGCCTGGGCTTCGGACGTCAGCGAAAAAGGTTTTACCAGGGCTGGAATAGCTGTGGTTCCCGATACGGTGAAAAAAGACAATACAAGTTCGGATCAAGTGCGTTTAATCGGCGCTAATCCAAGAGAAAGAGACAATATCACCGGACCGGTTCCTGAAAAAACCATTACACAGGAAATGCGTCAGGAAGGATTTAATAATTACGAAACTACCGATGACCACGGGATGTTAATTTATGGAGTCGCTCAGGATCAGCTTGGAAAGCGTTATTATATGATTAAAAATTCATGGGGCGTAGAAAGTCCTTACAAAGGAATGTGGTATGCCTCGGTTCCTTTCGTAGAATATAAAACCATGAATATCGTTGTGAATAAAAATGTTTTGTCGAAAGAGTTGAAGAATAAATTAGGAATTAAGAATTAGGAATTACAAAAGATTGTCATTGCGGGCGTAGCGAAGCGGAGACCCGCAATCCCCTGAAATTATTTATTAATTATGAATTATAAAAAAGAAGATGAATTAATTGATGAACTGATACGGTTGGCTTTTGCCGAAGATATTGGCGACGGCGATCATACGACTTTAAGTTGCATACCGGAAACGGCAAAAGGAAAAGTTCATTTATTAGTTAAAGAAAATGGAATTTTAGCAGGCGTGTCGGTTGCCGAACGGATTTTTCACACCTTTGACCCGGAATTAGTCGTCACGGTTTTCATCCGAGATGGCGCAGAGGTGAAAGTCGGAGATATTGCTTTCACCGTAGAAGGGAAAGTACGTTCCTTATTACAAACCGAACGGTTGGTTCTCAATGTGATGCAACGTATGAGCGGCATTGCGACAACTACCCGTAACTACGTGAAACAATTGGAAGGAACGCGCGCACGAGTGCTTGATACTCGAAAAACGACGCCCGGAATGCGGATGCTTGAAAAGGAAGCCGTCCGGATTGGCGGAGGTATGAATCACCGCATCGGACTTTTCGACATGATTCTTTTGAAAGACAATCATATCGACTTTGCCGGAGGAATTGAAAATGCAATTTCTCGGGCTAAAGAATATTTATGGCAGCAGGGGAAAAATATCCCGATTGAAATTGAAGTCCGCAATTTTGCCGAACTGAACCAAGCAATGGCAACCGGAGGAATTGACAGGATTATGCTGGATAATTTCACGGTGGAAGATACTCGCAAAGCCGTTGAAATAGTGAACGGAAAATATGAAATAGAATCCTCCGGAGGAATCACATTCGATACGATTCGCGCTTATGCCGAAACCGGAGTAGATTATATTTCGGTAGGAGCGTTAACACATTCGGTCAAGAGCTTGGATTTGAGTTTGAAACCGGAGTGATGCGCATAACCGGTAATCGTACCACACAAGCAGCCATCCGTCAATTATTTGACCTGCAATTGATGAATTGGGAACTTGCCCGCGAGAACTATCGAGCTTTGCGACAAGTTGAAGTAAAAACTTTATTTGTTGATGGCTACGAGTTCAAAATCCAGTTCAATCCGGCGCGCATCATTTCTTCGGCTGCCAAAGTGGACGCTCAATCTATTAAGGAACGAAAATGCTTTCTTTGTGAAGAAAACCGTCCGGCGGAGCAAAAAGGGATTCTTTTCAGCGAACGCTACACCCTGTTGATCAATCCCTATCCGATATTTCCGCGCCATTTAACGATACCTGCAATAGAGCATACCCCTCAGCGAATCGCAATCCGTTTTGGCAATATGTTGGATTTAGCGCAGCAGTTAGACGATTATGTCGTGTTTTACAATGGTCCGAAATGCGGAGCATCTGCTCCCGACCATTTTCATTTTCAGGCAGGAAATAAAGGTTTTCTTCCAATCGAGAAAGCCAAGAATTGGTTTAATACCATTCGTCTTGAATCAGAAAATAAACAGGAAATAATTGACCGTTTTCAACAAGTATATTCCACTTTACCGCTAAAATCCGGCGATGACGAGCCGATGATGAATATTCTCGCCTGGTATGAATCCGGTAAATGGATTGTTTGTATTTTTCCAAGAAAAAAACATCGCCCTGCCTGCTACTTCGCCGAAGGCGACGCCAATCTTTTGATTAGTCCTGCTGCAATCGATTTAGGAGGCGTATTCATTATCCCTTTGGGAAAAGATTTTCTCAAAATCACATCGAAAGATATTAGCCAAATCCTTCACGAAGTTTAATCAATTTGAAATGCATCCGCCATTTCTACTCCCTTTGGTTTTTTCTAAAATTTCATCTACCTTTGCGTTTAAATCTTAAAATTGGTATGCATTCAACTAAATTAAACACAACACAGCTACAGTGGCTGCTTTACTTTTCGATCAAGCGTTTTATTCTATTAATAACAGTTGCTTTTTTGCCGCTATGTAGCCTTTATTCGAAACCATTGTCGGTTAGTTTCAAGGAACGGAAAAACGGCGTGGAATTGTCCTGGTCAAAAGTCACCGGAGCTGAAGGATATAACTTGTACCGTTCAGAAAGCAAATATGGTAATTATCAATTGATAAGCGCATCACCAGTTAAAAAAACCTCTTTTTCCGATAATGACAATAAATATGCATACTACAAAATAGCTCCTGTAATATCCGGTAAAGAGGGAAAATTATCCGTTCCTCAATCGCTTGAACTGCAATTGTTCGGCAATAACGCCTACATTTTTAATCCCGGCGATTCAAGGGAAGAAGTGAAGCAGATAATCGACACGATAACCGCAGAGATGGCAAACGGCAGAATTTCCCAATTCACGGGTAAGCGTGTAGCATTTTTATTCAAATCAGGTAATTACGATTGGTTGCAGTTTGAAAACGGATTCTATATGCAGGTGGCAGGTCTTGGTAAACTTCCTACTGATACGAAAATAGACAAGGTATATGTTACAACCGACTGGTTGAGAAATAAAAACGCTACCTGTAATTTCTGGCGCTCGATTGAAAATGTTTCCCTTCTTAACCGTGACGGGAAGATGCTGATATACGGCATTTCCCAAGCGGCGCCTATCCGCCGGCTGATGATAAACGGCGACATAAATCTGGATATGGGAGGCTGGTCGAGCGGCGGCTTTCTGGCTAATTCGGTAATAACAGGAACAGCCGGTTCACCCACGCAGCAGCAGTTTTTTATCCGTAACAACGAAACCAACTTCAAGGGTGTGAATTGGAATTTAGTATCGATGGGAAATAAAGGCGAAATAGAAAAAAAGAACAACCGGACAATTATTGATAATACCCCTGTGATTTACGAAAAACCGTTTCTGTTTTTCGAGAACGGAGATTATTTTGTATTCGTTCCCGAGCGTGTTGAAAATGCTGCCGGAACAACTTGGAACAATGGTAAAACGGAAAACGGAAAAATTATTCCTTTGAGCGATTTTTATGTTGCACGCGAAGACAGGGATAATGCAAAAACAATCAACGCTGCGCTCGCCAAAGGCAAACATATCCTGTTTACGCCGGGAATATATGAAGTTACAGAAGCCATAAAGGTAACAAAAGCCAATACAATTATTTTGGGACTTGGTATGGCGACTGTTCATCCTGTAAGCGGCAACGACGGTATGCATGTTGCAGATGTTGAAGGCATTAGAATTTCCGGTCTTATTTTCGATGCGGGATCGGGATCAAATATGAATACCGATACGGGTGGCTCGAATATTTTACTTCAGGTAGGAGCGCGAGGTTCAAAAAAAGACCTTTCCAAAAACCCGATTGTTCTCAGCGACCTTTTCTTCCGGGTAGGTGGCGTGAATACTCCGCTCCCGTGCAAGGCAGACATATCGCTTGAAATAAACGCCAATTCTACCATTGGCGACCACTTCTGGATATGGCGAGCCGACCATGGCGAACAGGTCGGATGGAATCTCAATAAAGCGGATTACGGACTGATAGTAAACGGCAATGATGTATCCGTTTACGGTTTGTTTGTCGAACATTATCAGAAATATGATACCTATTGGAAGGGGGAAAACGGACGCATGTATTTCTACCAAAACGAAAAGGCTTATGACGTTCCAACGCAGGAAGACTGGATGGGTCCTAACGGAAACCATAACGGCTGGGCTGCCTATCGCGTGGCGGACAGCGTGAAAAAGCATGAGGCTTGGGGTGTTGGCGTTTACAGTGTTTTCATAAAAACAAAAGGATTTGTGCTTCTCGAAAACGCTATCCTTACTCCGCAAAAGGGCGATATTACCATCCATTATCCGTTTACTGTCAACCTTTCCACAAACGGAGGAATCGAACATATAATAAACGGTTTAGGAGGTCCTCACACAAACAGGGATTCTCAGAGAGGCTCGCTTAAAACCTTGCCCGAATCGTTCAACAATATTTGGAAAAGCAAATAACAAAGTTTTACACTTAAAAATATCAAAATGAAAAATTATTTAATTCTAAGAACATTACTATTTAGCGCCTTGTTTGTTTTTTCGATCTCGCTTTTCGCTAAAACGGACGGCGCGAAAGTGAAAGTTTATGTAAGTTCGGCAAAGAAAAAAGAAATGCTTGCCGTGCAACCGGATATTATTTTCAAACAGGATTTTGAAACCGAAAATCAGTTGATTAATATCTATCCTGAATTTAAGTACCAACAAGCGCTTGGTTTTGGTGGCGCTTTTACCGAAACGGCGGCATATAATTTTTCGCTGTTAAATCCGGAGTCGCAGAAAAAACTTACCGAAGCGCTTTTCGGGAAAAGCGGTAATAACTTGAATTTCTGCCGAACACATATTAATTCCGCCGATTTTTCTTTGAGCGAATATACGTATGTAAAAGACGGCGATGTTGATTTAAAAACATTCAGCATCGACAGAGACCGGAAATATATTGTGCCAATGATAAAGGCGGCGCTTAAAGCAAATCCCGATTTGCGGCTTTTAGCTTCGACATGGTCGCCGCCGGCATGGATGAAAGACAACAACAGTGTGATTCATGGCGGTCGTCTTTTACCGAAGTATTACAAAACATGGGCAAATTATATTTCGCTTTATTTGAAGGAATATAAAAAAGAAGGCGTTGATTTCTCAGCTGTTACCATTCAAAATGAGCCTAAAGCGGTGCAAACCTGGGAAAGTTGCATTTGGACGGGCAAAGAAGAAGGCGAATTTGCCGCCAACTTCCTTCGTCCAACACTTGACGAAAGAGGCTTTAATCAGACGAAAATTATGGTTTGGGATCACAACAAAGAGCGTGTGATGGAACGTGCAAGGGAATCGTTGTCGGTTCCGGGAGCAGAAAAAGCTGTTTGGGGCATAGCTTTTCATTGGTATTCGGGCGATCATTTTGATAATTTGCGAATGGCGCACGAGCTTTATCCGGATAAGCCGCTGATAGCTACCGAATTTTGTCTTGGCGGAACAATTAAAAGCGAAAATCCATGGAACGAAGTAGAGAAATACGCAAAGGAAATGATTGGCAACTTCAATAACTTCACGTCGGCTTCTATCGAGTGGAACTTAATTGTTGATTCACAGGGTGGTCCCTATCATAATCGTACCGGCGGCTGCAAAGCGCAAGTATATATTGATGAAAACAAAAAGGATTTTATTCTTGGACCGCTTTATTACACGGTTGGGCATTTTAGCAGGTTTATCAAGCGCGGCGCTGTCAGAATAGGCAGCAGCGCTTATAACGACGCCGTTAAAGTTACCGCTTTCAGCAATCCCGACGGCGAAATCATCATTGTTGTTCTTAATACAACAGACAAGGATGCTAATCCAAAAATTCGCCTGAACAATTGTACGGCAGGATTTAACCTTCCCGCTAAATCGCTGCAAACGTTAATTGTTCCGGCAACCGGTGTTCATTAGTTGATAATGGAATATAACGGAGAAGAACAAACAGTTCATTTATAATTTATTTATTATGCTTGGAACAATTCTTAATGCAGCAACGGTAATCATAGGAAGCAGTGCAGGTTTAGCGCTGAAAAAAGCGCTATCCGAAAAATACACTACCATTTATTTTCAAGCGGTTGGCTTATTTACTCTTGTGCTGGGCGTTCAGATGGCGATGAAGATAAGCGCTCCTTTCATAGTTGTCTTGAGTTTGATAGTTGGCGGACTGTTCGGCGAATTTTGCAAGCTGGAAGAGCGAATGAATCAGTTGGGCGATTATATGAAAAGACGCTTCAAAATAGGAAATGAACAATTTACCGAAGGATTAATGACAGCCTTTCTTTTATTTTGTATGGGAACAATGTCAATTTTAGGTCCTGTTGAAGAAGGGCTGACGGGGAAAATGTCCGAACTGTTGAAAGCCAAATCATTGTTGGACGGCTTTTCTTCCTTATTATTATCGTCCGCATTGGGAATTGGCGTTTTGTTTTCAGTTGTTCCGTTAGTAATTTATCAAGGCGGCATCACGCTTATTGTCCGTTTAATCGGGCAAGATATTCCCGCGAATTACATCAACGAGATAACAGTCGTCGGCGGAATCCTGCTGATCGGATTAGCGCTCGACATTCTGAACATCAAAAAACTGCGGATTATGAATCTTCTACCCGCTCTGATTTTCGTATGCCTTTTCTTGTGGCTGAGTGGAAAGATAATATAATTGCAGGCGAAATAATATTTTGCGAAGTGTTGAAAAATAATATTACACCGAAAGTGGGTGAAATTATTTCTTCAATTAAAAAAAAATATCTATCTTTGCATCCGATAATTCATAATTCATAATTCATAATTATTTTATCATGTATTTAGATTCGGAAAAGAAAAAAGAAATCTTCGCTCAATACGGGAAGTCTAACACTGATACCGGTTCTTCGGAAGGACAGATAGCATTGTTTTCCTACCGTATTACGCATTTAACTGAGCATCTCAAGTTAAATAAAAAAGATTATAGCACGGAAAGAGCTTTGAAAATGTTAGTAGGTAAACGTCGCCGGTTATTGGATTATTTGAAAGACCGGGATATCGAACGTTACCGAGCGATCATTAAAGAGCTTAACATCAGGAAATGAACATTTTGTTCAATTTGATTTTCTAAAAGTTTTCATGATGATTAGGGCATTGAGTTTCAATGCCCTATTTTTATGCAACAATATCTTAATCCCCACCCATCACTTTTTGATTATATATACAATATTATAAATATTATACATATAAATGGTTTAAACAATTCATTTTATCCATCATTTACATAATTATCCAAATCACCTATTTACATTATCAAATAATATTATATTTTTGTGATTAATATTTCAATATTTGAAAATGTTGTTTGCTTTTTAATTGAATACTTCTCGAAAGTAAGATGTAACTTTGCAAATTGAAATAAATTAGAAAATAAATATATATTATAAGTAATTTTACCGAAACAATGACAATGTATTTAATTAAAAATTCCAAAATCAGTTTACTTACTTTATTGCTATGTGTATGTATCTTATCTCCAGTAAAATCGCAAGTTACAATCGGAGCGCTTACTCCTCCCAAGGCAACACTTGATGTAGTTGCAGGTAAAACAGACGGTTCAACATCGGAGGGCATTATCGCCCCGAAATTAGACAGAGCGGCTTTGAACAATGCCGACGCTGCAGGAAAATACACTACAAACCTGGAAGGCGCAATTGTTTATGTTACAGACGCCGGCACGGGTAATCAAACGGGACAGGCAATTAATGTGGATTCTAAAGGATACTACTACTTCGATGGCAGTGTTTGGGTGCATTTTGTTGGCTCTAACGTCAAGGAAACAATGGTAGCCAACGACATGACCACCATGACTTTGGGTATGCCCATAACTATGACTTCCGCAGCAAATTATGCAGCGTCGGATTCGGACTATACAGTTGTGGCTAACGGAACTGTAAATCAGACCATAAATTTGCCAAGCGCTGTCGGTCGTAAAGGTAAAGTCTATACGGTTATTGACTTGAATAATGGATCCACCATAACTATTTCTGCAGTCACCGGAGAATCTATCATGTTTCTTGTCAGCAAGGGTATAACATCAACTCCTACTTTCAGATTGACATCAAGCAGCCAGGTGGGCGCAACTGTGCAAAGCAACGGAACCGGTTGGATTTTACTGAATACGGCGGCGCAGGTATCAAGTTTTTAGCGTGGATTGATATATTTTTATAAATCAAAATTCCCTATTTCCTCGCAATCTTTCCACCAATTAATTGCCCGCTGACCGCTAAAGCGATGAATAGAGGAATAAAATACGGATTGGCTTTCAGATAAATTCGCAGTATAATAATAACGGGAACCGACAGATGAATGATTATAAACCACGGGAGCGAAAGTTTTTTATAACGCTCCCGCCAAATACCAAGCGGAACATTGATTAAAAAGCTGAATGCTGAGACAATTAATATAACGCTCATTCAACTACAAGCATTTTATCGCCGACAGTCATTTTGTCATTGGCTTTGATATATACTTCTTTTACCGTTCCGTCTATCGGACTGCGGATTTCGTTTTCCATCTTCATTGCTACCAATACGCAAAGCGGATCGCCGGCTTTCACTTCGTCGCCCTTCTTGACATATACTTTCAATATAACGCCCGGCATCTGCGCCGTTATCACCTGACGACCGATTACTGCCGATTTGGAACGCGCCATACGCATTTTTTGCAACTCGTCAACAACGTTTACCTGAAAATAATCGCCTTTGTTTTTTACTTCGTAAGTGGAATTTCCGAGCGCGGTTATCTGTACGCCGTGCGACCGATGATTCATGATGATAGAATGAATGCTGTCGCCTCCTACATTGTAATCCACTTCATATATCGTTCCATTGACGGATACTTTTTTAACAGGACCGTCTTCCAGAATTTCCACTTTATATTCGTTCTCCGGTAAGTCGCTTACGGTTGCATAATAGGTTGCCAAAGCTTTTATTTCTTTATTTTCTTCCATACTGTTTAGTAATTATTAGCCGACATTTGTAATTTACCGTAATATTTCCACAAAGATTCTCCCACTAACGGAACAGTCGTAGCGCGGGCTGCCGCTTCTTTTTCCTGCTCGAAATGCTTCAGGGCGGCTGCAATGATTGCCACCGTTGGGTCGCTATTCTGGCGGCGCTTGAGTTCTTCCTTATCGAATTTTGTATCGATAAAAGTCGTATCGTAATTGCCTTTCAGGAAAGTTTCGTTTTGTAAAACCCGTTGATGGAAAGGAATAGTCGTCTTTATCCCCAGAATCTTATACTCCCTCAAAGCGCGGCTCATATTGGCAATAGCCGATTCGCGGTTTCGTCCCCAAGTGCATAACTTGGCAATCATCGGGTCGTAGTGCAGGGAAACTTCAAAGCCGGCATAAGCGGCGCTGTCAAGTCGCAGATTTCTTCCTTCGGGCGCTTCGCGAACACGAATGATCCCGGGCGAAGGCATGAAATTATTTTCCGGGTCTTCGGCATAAATACGACATTCAATTGCTGCGCCGCGAAATTCGATTTCTTCCTGCTTGTAGGGTAGGGGACTGCCTGCCGCTACCAGAATCATGTCGCGTACCAAATCGACTCCCGTACACGCTTCCGTCACCGGATGTTCGACTTGCAGGCGGGTATTCATTTCCAAGAAATAGAAATTTTGGTCTTTGTCCATCATAAATTCCAATGTTCCCGCGCTGTAATATCCTATTTTCTTGCAGGCGGCAACTGCGACTGCCAGCATTTTCTTGCGAGTCGCTTCTTTCACGAAAGGCGAGGGCGATTCTTCGATTACTTTCTGATTGCGCCGCTGAATCGAACATTCGCGTTCGTAAAGATGAATAACGTTTCCGTATTTATCGCCCAAAACCTGCACTTCGATATGATGCGGGTTTTCGATATATTTTTCAATATAAATAGCATCGTTGCCGAATGAATTTGCCGCTTCGGAACTCGACATCCGAAAGGCGGCATCCAATTCTTCCTCCCGGCGCACCAAGCGCATTCCTTTTCCGCCTCCGCCTGCCAAGGCTTTCAGCATAATCGGAAAGCCGATTTCATTTGCTTTGGCGCGAGCTTCTTCTACGCCTGATACCGGATCTTTGGTTCCCGGAACAATCGGTACGCCAGCTTCCTGCATGATTTTACGCGCTTCGGTCTTTACGCCCATTTTAGCGATGATTTCGGAACTCGGACCTATAAATATAACCCCTTCTTCTTCACACCGGCGGGCAAAATCGGCATTTTCGGACAGAAAACCGTAGCCCGGATGAATGGCGGCTCCAGTTTTCTTGGCAATATCTATAATCATTTCCGGTTTTAAATAGGAAGTATCCGATTCGCTTTCCGAAATGCACCAGGCTTCTTCGGCATAGCGGACGTGTAAAGCGCCTCGGTCGGCATGGGTATAAATAGCCACCGTAGGCAAATTCATTACGCGGCAGGTGCGGAATATCCGCATGGCTATTTCGCCGCGATTAGCTACTAAAAC
>Ga0209629_10003086_pt1 | contig 11736 bp, 5 predicted proteins | sample TergutCu122P5_FD_187286 | JGI IMG/M metagenome (GOLD analysis project Ga0209629, IMG submission 187286) | Cubitermes ugandensis P5 segment gut microbial communities from Kakamega Forest, Kenya - Cu122 P5 (SPAdes) (version 2) | ecosystem: Host-associated > Arthropoda: Insects > Digestive system >...
TCCTAGGCCAGAAAGTATAGCGCAGTGAAGTTGTGCCGTGCGTTTTCTGAAGACTTGTGTCGAAAAGTTGTGACGAATGCAGGGGTTCGTTTGCAAGAGGTTGTGAGGCAAAATGGTGGTCACATTGAACATGTTCTTCATTAGGAACAATTTTCCAGCCTATGAGGATCAATTCTGTACCAGATGTCAAATGTTTTTGTAATAATAAAAATGTGTTACGTGCACAATCAATGGTATGACATTTCGTGCGCCACCCTGTATGTGAATGCAAAGAGGATTTTTTTCAGTGTTTTATGGCATATGTATTCGGACTTGGCTACTGGTTTATGATACTGCATATCCTTGAGACCTTAGCTCTTCTGGGATGCAGTGCAGCACAGGGTGGGACTGACATGCTGTCCTTAAACATCAATAACCAGTTACTAGCCTATGCCACACAACATCCCAGAAGAGTGAAGGCCTCAACTACACTATTGCAAAAGCCTGTAATCTCACTGCATAATATTCCTGGTGGATACCAACATCTAAGACCTGACTCCATCTTCAAGGTTGAAGTGATTAGGATGAGATGTGTTCCCATTATACTCACAGAGTTATATGCATGTTGATCACTAGAATGACATGCAGAGAAGATGAGGCAGAGCCCTCTCCAGGAAAACAAAACAATTAACATAAAACTATGAGAAAGCTGCCCTTTTCAGGACCACTGCAAGCAGGAAAAGTAGAAAAACTGCCCATATTAAAAAATGTTCAGAAGCATGTCACATAACCAAGAAGGAACTATTTACATTTAGAGTGCTGAGAAGTGTAACAAAATGAAGCAACTGTTACACTGCAGAGAAATGACATACTAAGAAGAATTAATAGCTACAGTGGCATGTACAGTACATAGAAGTAACATTATCAAGATTAAGTAACTATTATATTTACCGCTTCAGTGTAGAGAACTGTCATATCAAGAGAGAGTAACCATTACAGACATAATAGTGACAAGTGACAGGCCAAGAGGAAGAAATGCTTATATTTACAGCAACCATGTCAAGGAGTGTCACAGTCAAGAGGATCGGTGTAGAAGACTGCCATATGGGTAAGCTGGTTCTTTCTTCTCCTTATGCTATTACTCTACACTATCCCTAATACAAGCTAGTTTCACAGTTTTAGTCTTTGTAGTGACATTCAAGAGGGATATTATCTCATAGTTTCCTGTTTACTGTATTAGTTGACACACATCAGGTTTTGTTGTATCTTCTGCTCTTGCAGTTTAGAGCATCTACCTGCTTATGTCACTATGACAAATTACCTGGTCACTTCTTCACCCCACTTTTTCAACCCCAACAGAGCCACCTGGTATTCTGAAATGTGTTAGTCACACAGTCTTCTGTGAATCACGTCTTCTCAACTATGTGGTTATAACTGTAAAGACTGCATGTCAATTCTGTGATAATGAAACCATTACTATATTTCCTAAATACAAATGCAACACATTATCATGCTACTCACCAACAACCACAACTCTACTAGATAACTTTCTGGCTAATCTATAGAAGTGTCAGCATAAAGAAGACCTGCTTTATGTTCCTGATAGCACTTTACCTTATATATTTAGTGCCAGGTTGATGTTTGGTGGGTTAGAAAATTTATGTCAGGTCTAGTAAGGGTAATAAATACTGAAAAGACTGGGGAAACGGAAGGTATACAGGAATGAAAGTTCTAATCAGTCCAGCCCTCCCTCCTTTCTTACAGTATGTCATATGTCATTGTGTTAAAATAAACAAAGGTCTTGGGTTTTATCAGGCCTGTTATACCCTGTGCTGGTACATCTATGCTGTATCTCACTTTCATCACCTTGTACATAAGCAGTATATTTATATTGTCAAAGGCATGCTCTGAAATATTATGTCAATACTTTACACCAATCATTATCAAAGTCACTTCATACATCAGCTACTTCTGTTGGGCACAGAGACTCAACAATAACCTAGAAACCAAAAAAAATTCAGAAAAAAAAAGATGTCTTCCTTCCTTCTTGATACTATTTGTAAAATCCGAATGCTTACAACTGCAGCTGCAAATAGTACAAGGTTCATGTCATAGCTCAGGTGGTTAGTTGCTGGTTTCTCATTGCAGCGACCTGGATTCAATCCTAGGGCCATCTGTGTGGGACATGTAGTGGACAAAGTGCCACTGGGATAGATTCTTCTCTAAGTACTTCAGTTTTCTCCTGTCATTTACCATATGACCAGTGTCCCACATTCACTTATCAGTAGACAGGTGGCTAATGGGCCCATTACTTGCTGTATTTCCCCACAGACCTGGTCTAACCCCACCATAAGAATAAAAAAAAAAAATAACGTAAAACACGTTTGTCTATTTTGGATGCGGTGAAGATGTCACTCTTTCAGGTCTAAAAGCTGGAAAACCAAATTTCAGACTGAGTCAGACAATTTTAAAAGTGAAATAAACATGATTTTCATCTTCATTTGTGACACTAAAATATCCCTCAAATTAGGACATTTTTCAAACTCAATCCTATGTTCAGAAAAACATACTCCATTCCAACATCACACAAAATAAACTGGGCCTGGAATAGCTAAATATCAAAATAAATATATTTTAAAACAATAAGAAATTAAACAGATTTGGAAATACATGCACAGAATAAAATTTCTGGCATGTTAATTTTATTATTGCCTGTCAATGTTGCCATGCATCTTCATGCAAGGTGTCTGTCACTGTCACCTGAATTTAACCGAAATTGAAATTTGTCAACAGACATTAGTAAAACTGTCCAATGTCACAATTTACAAACATTTTTACATAGGCCACGACAGGCTGAAACACAGACAGACACAATGAAGCTAAGGGACATATTTATGCAAATTTTCATTATGAATGTGCAAAAAAATTTACCTTCAGTGTGGGCCAGGCCTCAGATTATCAAAAATCTTGTGCAGACTACCCATGGTTTGTAGAGATCACATTGCTGGTTACAGTGTATACTAATACAATCTGCCAAAAGTAACTTCAGTAAAATTAAGTTGGGTATTTTTGATAATTGGCAAAAAAGGGGTAGTAAATAATTTCCATAATAACATAATAATAACAACATATAATTAACCTAACAGTGACATTAGAAATCCATTACAGTTTAACAACTGAAAATGGAACACACATAAAATCACATTAGATATACGCAAACTAGATTTCAATACTTGTGCAGAACTAGAGCCTAAGACAACCTCACAGTATTCACTTGAAGCATTCAACGCCTAGGCACAACATAATTACATGCACATCGATAACAAAGAATTGGTCTAGTATTCTATGTTCTGCATTTTGGATTCAAGTAGTTTCTGGTCTATCTGTTTATTCCTACAATCCTTCTCTACATACAGGCAATCTTCATATCCAGCTCTTTGACCATAAATATTTTACTTTACAACTGATTTACACACAATAAATTATTCCACCTACCATTCAAAAAATGTCACTGTAGGCCTGCTACTCATACCCACATACAACTTGAAAAATTAAGAGCCTGTACAGTTTCACAGTATTGAAGTCAATAAGCATAATAATACACAGCAACCCTTCTAATGCCAAATAGTACTTGAAAACCTCACTATGCCCATTTCATTCAAAGTTTCTGCATGTTACATCAAATCTGAAAGTGTCAAATGCCACACCAAACACTGTGCTTTTTATTCTACTCTTTGAATGTGTATTATACACGTTTAGACTTTGAAACAACTATGAAGAGTGCTACTAATAAATTTCAGAGCCGGTTTGAACTTAGTATGATTGATGTATGAAAGAAACCATTTAAAAATTAACTGTTACAGTTACCATTACAAATATACTTAAAAAGAATCTTCTCACTTAACATGTTTTATAATGACCCAAAATACTTACTTTCCATTTCAAAGCTGTCTTCAACCTAATATGCATTTTATGTTAAAAAATAAGAACATAACCCACTCGGATAAATGAAGCACTTGCCAGTAACAGCTACGAGATTCCATTCTTTCAAAACGTCATTGTTGACTCAACATTACTTCATCAGCACTTATTAATTATTAATGACTGAAAGAAAACCAGGCATAAATAACACTTACTAGAAAGACAGAAATATGTATTTAGAAAACATGAATATGCCTGGGAAATTATAATCAAAATACCGGTAACTTACTTGCAAATTGGGAGGTACAGCTCCTTTCAACTGGAGCATTTAAAGGGTCACTATGCGTATTCACAGATTCTCTCAGTATTTCTGTATAAATATTAGTAATTTTGGTTCCCAGCAGAATTTTCAAGGTAAGAAAAGAAAATTTTTAAAAAGACCTGAAGCTTTCACAGTGAATAAAATAAACCAAATCTCAGGAAATCACAGCAACTTGGAGGAAAAATAAAAAGTTTAGGAGACTTCTGCTCCAGGTATCAGGGAATATCTGCCAAGTGTATGATTCATATGTGTACGGGGACTTGTATGCAGCATTTTAGTCATTCTGAAATTACTAACTAACTTTTCAATAATATTTTTCTTTATAGAATCACCCTGGTTATTTATAGGCCTATGTTTCCCATTACAGGTGTTCAAAGTTAGGAATCTGCAAGTAGCATTTTCTATTCTTCATGACAAATTTTGCTGTGAGCTAGAAGGAAGCCCGTAAATTTAGAGACAAAAAATTGTTCAACATCACAGTACGTACTTGCAAAATGTGGACTGGTCAATGCTTTTAATCAGTGCACAAGCATAACTTTGCATGATATAATTTCATTACAAACAAAATGTCCACCAACCATTTACCACAATACATGAGCCAACTAGAACTGCAAGTGATAACTAGACAAAGTTTCTGTTCGCTGCCAAACATAAGCAGTTTTTCTGGGATTTTTAACAAAATCAGAAGGAGGCAAAAAATAAAACAATCACTTTGGTTAAGCACTAGGTACAATTTAAAACATCCAGGTGCCATGGCACTTTTGCACCTAGGATTTATTAAGCCCTCTATTATGGAACTTTATCCTTTGACACTGCTAATAACATGAGGAATATTTTAACTCTCAGTTATGAATAGAAAGCATGACAGCTGTACAATTTCAGATGTTTATGAAAATAAGTGGGAAGAAAACAGATGGATAAGCAACAATAGAACACTCATATTTGTCCTCGTATACACCATGATGGCATATGGGGAAATGGAAGTATAGCTCCACTTGGTTCTCAATCTTAGCACAAGTTGGAGCTGAGTATTCAGCCTCATGCCCTGGCTGCTTTGAAATGGGGGAAGAGGCCCCAGTACCCACTGAGCAGGAGGCACGGTGGGTCCTACTGATAGTCTGAATGTTTCAAACATGAAAAACAGCTTGTTCCCAACAGGAATCAAACCATGACTCTTCATTTGTCCAGCCTTAAGCCTAGTCACCATACCAACTAAACTTTCAGGTGGACTCTTTATATCATAAATTTGTTCATCCTATGACAAATCAGGGCTTGAATGTTTTAGGTATCTTCAGACACTCAGCTGCTTGATACGGGCTAATTTAATTTATGTAAATTGAGTCTACTACACAGAATTCACTGACATTACGTACACAAAGTTTTGAATCAGCTTAATCCTCTATCAATAACAATAACCCTTTCCTGTAAATGAATCAACCAGGTTACAAGGGAAATTCTGCTACAGCTGTTGTGAAAGCAGATTACCCACAGACTTCATGGATACCACCAAACAAAGGTACCATAACTGCAGCTGTTAAATGACAGCTGTGGAGCAGCACATGCAATATCACATGGGAAATGAGAACATCCCACCCACAGGTCCTCGAAGTAACAGTCAATGTGATTCACAGCACTTCTTGCAGAACGCATATCTGTTTCCAGATGATCATCCTCTACACGTACAGGATGTGTAACTACAAAACACCCAAATTTTGATATTCTGATACCGTGCAGCATTTGATGGTGATGTGTAACTCAAAAACAAAACACTTCAGGGCATATGTTGTAAAACATTTTCGACTTTTTTTTTAAAACAAGGACGGCTTGTGTGGAAATTTCTATTTACCCCATACATTATTATAGGACTCTACTTTTGCACACATAAAGTTCACAAAAACCTTCTGATTAGTACTAGACAAAAACAAAACACCTAGAGATCACCACGGATATGACTTATGTTTTAAATACTACACAATTCTGAATGCCTGAAGAAATATCACATATCTTTTACATACAAACTGCTGTAAAAATCTGGAAATCAGAGAGTGACTCTCGGCTGCTACACAGTTATAAACTGAAGATTACATCATGCGGCCCCTCTAAACAATCACATTCTTTACTAATTTCAATGTTTCACTGTGCATTTTTCAATTCAATAATCGATAAAACACCAACACATGCACTTTTCATTCAACACTATTTTAGTCTACCGTGTTGATTTCATTAAAATACATAAAAATATTTAAAGGTACTCCAACATGTTTCGATCTTAAGAGATCATCCTCAGGGAGTAATGCTTGTACCTTGCTAAAGTCACTGGATTATTTAATAATTTAAGAATTTTTAAAATTTAAAACACTGAATTTAAAATCCCAAAAGTCAACTCCGGCGTTGTGGCAGTAATACATGTAGCAGGTGTGCGTTGTGACACTTGTGGCGCAGTGCGTTGGACACAGTCCAACACACTGCACCACAAGGATCACAGCGCACATCTGCTACATATATTGCTGCCACAACGCCGGAGTTGACCGTCGGGATTTTAAATTCAGTGTTTTAAATTTTAAAAATTCTTAAATTATTAAATAATCCAGTGACTTTAGCAAGGTACAAGCATACTCCCTGAGGATGATCTCTTAAGATCGAAACATGTCAGAGTACCTTTAAATATTTTTATGTATTTTAATGAAATCAACACGCTAGACTAATGTAGTGTTGAATGAAAAGTGCATGTGTTGGTGTTTTATCGATTATCACATTCTTTACTGTTTGTATGTCGTAAGGTGTTCAGCTTGTTCCAAGTTTGTCAACATGATGTGTTGCTGGTTCATACAACACTACATCATCTACATAGGATATTTAACTTGGAGTGAATTGGGGACACAATTATACACAATTAACTGAAAAGAGTGAGAAAGGGAAAGGTTGCAGCATAGTTCAAGGTACCAGCCTGGCATTTTCCTGCAAAAGAGCATCAATAATGACAGTTCACCAGTCAGGACTAAACTGAGACACCATCAAAAAACAGTTCAAATACAGAAACACTGAGATATCATGCTTGGTGTATATATAGTGTGCAGTGTGTATGGTCCACGTTACTGGGTGTATAACAGCTCAGTAATTATACCTTAAAGGAATTGATTAGTTCATCATACATGGAAAGAGAGTCACCATAATTTGAAGAAAGAAAGGAAGGAAGGGAAAATGTTGGCCTGGGTACACTGAGGAAGATAATGAAAATCCTAGTCAGGATAGTGGTCTTGTCTAGATTCTGAAATAAACATTTCTCAGATACACATAAAGAAGTGCTGAAGTGATCCTCCTTAGTCAGTTTGTGAACTTTTGTATGTGAATGTAAATGGTAGTATCTCTAGTTATCTGTAGGATTCTACCTTTGCGCTGGGGGATTGAGAGTTGTGCACAACTGGACATCCATGTGTGCAAGAAGCAACAAATACATTTCTGCCACCTTTGATTAGAAGCCTAAGCATAAACATACTTACTGTAATATCAGGCATTGCATTGTGAAATGTTTATAACAGCTGTAACTGTAGACAGTGATCATGCCACTGGAAAGGGCTTGAGAGAGACAAGCAACAAACAACAGTACTACATACCTTGTGATAAGAAGCCAAGACATAGAGAAAACAAGCAAATGAGGGGAACACACTCCTATGCAAAACAAACATGAGAAAGGAAGCAGCAACGGTTTCAGAAAAGACCCTTGTCGGGCAACTAACATAGTTTAAAATTTTGTTTCTGATGAGAAGAAATTTATACTTTTTCCCTTTGTATATTTTTCCTTTTTCTTTAGTATGTCTTTGTCTTTGCATCTATTCAATCCCTCCAAGTTGTTAAGACTGATTGCTGGAGGGAACCATGCTGTGTGGGGACATCCAGTGGTGCGAACAAAACTGTACAGTGGGATGGTGGATGAAAACTTCTCAATGCCAATTATCAAACCTCAATTAAAACACTCTAATCTTGGCTGTCAGTTTGTTTAATTTTGAGATGTAGTCCAGCCACATTGCCTCATTCTGAGCCTTGCGCATTGCTCAACACCCAACTTGTAGTGAACATTTAGTGTACACATGAGGTGCACATTAATAAAGCAATCCTTAAAAAATAGTGCAACCCGCAAAAAATAAGGTAAGCAGAAGGTGCCATATAATATGTCAACCTGCAACAATTTGGAAAACCTAACAATGCTCCCCTGAAAATGTTCTCCAGGTTCTGGTAACAGTTTTAACAACTTCAGGAGTCCAAAAAAGTATTGGAGAGGAAAAATATAAAGATCTATATGCAACAAATCTAAGAAAAGTGTGTGGTGTTAACTGTTCTTAATAGTTGGTGATTTTTGTTAAAAAAAATATATAATTCAAGACAGAAAGTAATATATAATAATTATATATAAAACAATAGAGTGTTGCCCATTACCTTTAAGTGATCTTTTCCGAAACACCCCTGCCATGCGTGCAGCAATGCGGCAAAGTGAGGGAGCGAATTAGTTACAACACAGTCGATACATCCAGGAGCTGGCAACCCTCTAAGTGTGCTTCGAAAGTTCTGACACAATTTCCACATGACACAACACCACATTTGCCTCTACACACACTAACTGTTCACTCCATTTCACTCTTAATTGATGAAAATTGTTCTGGTACATTATTCGGTTTTATTTTTGTAACAAAATATGAATACACAAAACAGATCTTTGGCAAATTGAAGTTCAGAATAGCTTTAGATTTGTCAGTCATTAAAACATGGTTATGTATTTGAGACAGGGATAGTAATATGTGCCAGTTTTTGGTTCTGATCTTCTGACCCTGTGATAGTGGCTGGTAACCTGCCCATGTTACAAAACCCTTAAACAAAAATAGAGCTCAGTAAAGTCCATTCACTACATGTTTACAGAATATGAAAAGCTGGCAGTAATGGAACTGAATTAAAAGTAAATCTGTCAGAGTAACTACTACTGGGACTCTTACAACTAGCTACAATGGACAGTGTTCCGACAGGAAAACATGTGTGTGTGTTCCCCTGGAACACCATACTACACAACTAAACTATGTAACGCAGCTGAATTGTGATGGTGTTGTTTTCAAACACAGAATGTTCACAAGGAGACATATCAATTATATGGTCTGAGCCATGCTATAGCTCTCATTCCAGACACAACACCATCCCAATCACAGTAAATCAGTTACCAGAACTAAGAAGGTTACTTGTTAAAAACTTGTGGTTGTAGGGCGAGCACACTACATACAGAAGCAAGGTTGCCAACCCCTGCCAGTTATATAGAATTACTGCACAAAAACACTTGTAAAGACAACATCTAATTTTTCTCAAAAAAAAAAAACATATCTATCAAAGTAACAGAAAATGTTTAAAAGATCACAAAGGTAGTAAAAAACTTATGAAACCCAATTTAGCACAACTACTAACTGCACTCATGTCCCCTACAAATGTCTACTTGTAGAAACACAGTTCTGTGTAGATTATCCAGCAAGGCATGACTGTCACATGTAGATGCAGGCCAAATTGGTATCTACTCAAAACTTCAATTCAAATGAACAGACAGCAAGCAATGCTGGATATCTTGCTAATACTTCAGGCAACCAATATTGGCATTTAGTGACAATCAAAAATTAACCTCTGACATACAACACTCAGCTGATCTATGTGGCATGTTGGCTACCCGCAACATGTGCTCCTCACCAGAGAAGCGAAAGGACAGAAGTGAGCATAAAGAAGTAGACAGACATACAACACCATTTCTTTGTCATTAGATAGAACAGTGAAAGCAATTACAGAGAAAGCAAAGTAATTTTACACCCCACAGCTGAGTCTTGACACTTGCTGCTCAATAGTCTCCCTTGAATAGACAGCACAAGTGAAGGTTAGGTCGTTCATCATAAACTTTCAGGTTATTCCCTGCGGTGGCATGAAAGCAGAGCACGCACGCATACACACGTCATCACATTCACCTTCATTTGTCGTTATGATGTTGTAATTTTCAAGAGTTGCTTAGAAACAATACAAAAGCAACATTTAGTTTCTGTGTTCTCACTTATATCCCTTTGTTTTGTGGTGCAGCCTTCAGTTTGTACATAATCTCAGGCCTTACATACACCATAATGTACCTGTAGATTAGCTTCAGTGTAAACTTTTACTACCAAGCATCAGTTCGCATAAATATACTGAATCGAAAGCTGGCAGTTGTAAAGATGTTGAGCCTAGGTAACCTGGAATTTGTAAATGGATGTGCTTAAATGCATTACACATTCAGTAGTGGGTGCAGGTTCTAAAATATAATTGAATTCATTTTAAATTTTTCCATGGACAAAATATCTGAAGGACTATATGAGTTTGCACTGTTGACTGTTTGAACCATACACTAATCACTGACACTACATCAACTGCAATAATCATTTTGAAGGAGATGAATGTTTATGTAGCAACAGACTTTTCCTACTTACAAGACACTAACCCAGCATTTTCATAATGGCACTAAGAAAATCCATACAAACTAGGATAAGATGGGTGGGATACAAAACAAAAATCTCTAATATAAGTTGGGTGTGTCAATGCTTGATAAAACATGCCTAGTGTGGTTTTACTGTAATATGATAGTCTGGATTGGAAAACAATTTCTGGTTTTGGAAATATTATTATAATTCAAGTTGTGTCATGAGCAGAATGTAATGTTTGCATTTAGTCACTTAATGTTGCCTTATCAACTGCTTAGCTAGTAAGTGTCATCAGATGCAGGTCATGCATGAAGATATGTAAGCACAGAAGACCGGTTTTCAGATGGTATCAGCATTTCCCTGGAAAATCTGACAAAACCTATGAAAAACCTCACTCAGAATAACTCAACTTCTAGTCGACATTTGAACAAGACCTGATCAATTCCACAGTGTTTGTTATGGAATATGATGGAGTTCACTAATGATCCTTCTTTATAAAGCTGGGAAAGACTATTAACAGTTCTGTTCAAAGATGGTTGTGGAATGTGCTTATGCCAGCTTGAGTGGAGACACACATGCATATGTATTTGAATTCACTACATGTACACTGTATGCAACTATGCTTGGGAAGTACTGGTGTGAGAAAGAAATTGAATTCCTTAGTAAACAGTGTTGTTCAGCACACTCTCAATTCAGACCATATCCATGATAGTCCATTTAAGACTTCACACTAATATGTACCCTAAGTGTGAACCTAACATATGTAAACCAAGACCACAGACCATGTAATCTGAATTTGTTAGTAAGGTACACCAAATAGAAACCACATTACAAACTAATGTTAACAATAATTTAAACTTAACTGCATTTTGCCCATACTATCCATCATTTTTTTTTGTTACATACTACAATTTGAAGAATAACAAATCCATAGAATATGCTCCACCTTAAAAAGTTGTATTTTTTTAAACACTACTTCAAAAGTAATAAAAACGAAAGATAAGAACACACACACACATACATCCATACATGCATTATATGTATACA
>Ga0209629_10003087_pt1 | contig 11733 bp, 9 predicted proteins | sample TergutCu122P5_FD_187286 | JGI IMG/M metagenome (GOLD analysis project Ga0209629, IMG submission 187286) | Cubitermes ugandensis P5 segment gut microbial communities from Kakamega Forest, Kenya - Cu122 P5 (SPAdes) (version 2) | ecosystem: Host-associated > Arthropoda: Insects > Digestive system >...
CATACCACTCCTGATGATGGACACGCACCGTGTCCGAAACATGTAGAGCGAAAATAAACAAAGTGAAACAAGCTGCATCTCGTTGGTGATTTATTTACAAGATTTTAAGGATGCACGGTACCATGAACATAAAATTCACCAAAATTTAACTCTGACAAAACAGCAATTAGTGCCAACTGACTGAAGCTCACTGCACTTCACAACTGCTGCAAATCAAAATCATGTTGTCCAGCACACAGGGAGTAACATTTACAGACTACAGATTAATACATCATAAAGATTTTGAAAAATAGGATAAAATAATGTCTGAAATTCAAATCTATCTCAATGCATGTGTTGTCTATAAAATTACATTCAAGCTAGATGCTAGAGGTAGAGATGCCCATGTGCACACCATGAAGGCATATATGGGGAGCAGGTATATAAATCCGCCCACTCATAGTACTGTCATTAGATGGAGGTCATTGGTCAGCCTCATGATCTGGCCTCTTTATTCCCAGAGAAAGAGCCCCTGTATGAATTGAGTAGTAGGCTGGTTGGGTCCGGGAATCAATTCAGATATATAAGAGAAGAGAAAAATTTCTTACACTTGCCAGGAAATCAAACTTTAATCATCCAGTCCACAGTGTAGTCACTATAGTGACTTGAAAGACAGCCAACACACTAATAACATTTTCTCTTGCTGCAACTCTAAACAAAACCAAATTAAACTACAGCAGCAAAAATGAAACAAGTTAATGAAATACAGCCTACCAAGGTAGCTGTTGTTTTCAAGGTCAAACTTTCCAATCTCCAGGAACCGTCCTCCCGGAGCAAGGCAGCTTACTGAGGCTTGGAGCTTTTCCTCAGCAAGTGAGTTCAGAACAAGATCCACCCCTCTGCCATTTGTCTCTGACATAACGAGTTGCTCGAAAGAGGTATCTCGAGAGTTGCCAATGTTGTGGTCTGTCAACTGAAACATACCAGAACAAACTACCATATCAGCAGTTCATCTGATCCTGTCATCATCCCCACTTTGGTAGAATATGTCGGAGTTGTTACTGGGCAAAGTTGTGGGGTGAGAACAGTGTTCCTTTGTTGCAATGCCTTCTTATACAATTACAATCAGTCTTCTGTATTATTACAAATGACTAATGCTGGTACTGAAATGCTTGAAGTGGACACATGCTTAGAAGCAAAGAACAGAAACTTGTTCTGAGGAAGTTTTAATCTTCATTTACCTGCAAACATGACATATGTAATTGAATGACAGGTGTTACCTCATGGCCTAAACTGTCCATTCAAAATCTCAACACTGCTACAAAAATCTGTTAATTCATTATCATAGATCCTAGGCTATAACCTGATTCAGCAACATCTGCCTTCTCAGCTGAAGTTGTTTCAGGCCTGTAATCAATGTGCAGCTGTTGGCCACCCAACAGATGTTTCAAACACTCACCATTAGCCAAGATGTTCATCAGCAGACCACAATAACTTGTCATGTTGGCAACTTAAACAGACACAATAGAATTTTTAGATACTTACCACATCCTTTGGAACTCATTATGCACTAAATATCCTATCATTCAACATTACATAGAATGAGATCCTGATAATACAAGGGTGATTTGTAAATGATCAAAATGTTTAAAAACAAAAAACAAAACACAATGATATGCAGGGTGTAAATTAATATAACTGCCATCTTTACCTAGGTCATCTCAATATTCTCTTTTCTTCAAGTTTCCCAATCAAAACCTTGTATGCTTTACTTTTCTGCCTGTATGTGCCACATTCCCTGTCAATCTCATCCAAATAAAATTTGGTGAGGAGCACATATCATGCAGCTCATTATGCAGTTTCCCCCAGTCTCCAGTTTCTTCCACCCTCTTAGGCCCAAATATCTTCCTCTGTATTACATTCTGAAACACCCTCAGTTAAAGTTTTCCCCTCAGTGTAAAAAACCAAGTTTCAAACCCATACAAAACAATATGCAAAATCACAGTTCTGTACAGTCTCTCATACTGATAGACAGAAAATGGGAATACAAATGCTTCTTAGATGAATGGAGCAGGTATTCCCAGAATTTACAATTGCTTCATGGACAATTCAAGTACCTGTGGAAACTGTTTTTTGATGAAGTCCCGTTTCTCCTGAGTACCAACAGTGGTGTACACTGTACATCCTGCATGCAGACAAATGTTGATGGCTGCCTGGCCAACACCACCACTGCCACAGTGGATCAGCACTGACTCACCCTTCTTCATGTGTCCAATCATAACCAGTGCACAGTAAGCCTGTCCATGACAATATTAAGTAATAAGTACACATTTCTATACTTAATTTATATTAAAACTGCAGGAATTTTATTTAGAAGTACAGAACTGCACAGATGGTTTGGATATCCAGTTGCTAAGGTCAATTTTGGACTAAAAATTATCCAGCCTTCTCTCACACCATCCAGTCAATGGTCAGGACTAGCCAGTGAAAGCCTGAGAGTATCCATTCTCTGAGACATATGATCACGATCATGACGATCATCATCAACTTTCTTTATCATCAACTTTATGTGGGGTATTTACAATTATACACCTGAAAAAAAAACCACGTTTCTAGGGTATAAATTGTTGCAGCTATTCTGTATTTTCAATATGTGCTACATGTAATGTTATTTCAGATGTTACATATGTTTTGCACTTTCCGTTAGTGCTTTCTTAATTACATATGTGTGCAATGCCCAATACGGCTGTTTTTCTTTTTTTTGTACTTCTCTGATTTCACGCTTTCCTGGAATGTTGCTAAGGTATTTCCTAAACGATTTTGAGATGGTTCCAGTTGTCTATACTATTATTGTTTTAATTTTTGCTTTTACATCATCATCATCATAATCATAAAAATAGCTGACAAAATAACTAACACTTCCCTCTTGGAGTTGTGTTCCACTGGATATTCAGAAGTCATTATCAAGGCCTTGAATCCCAAGTAGGCAAATTTTCTGCTGGAATATTTTATTGGATGGATGTAGCCTCCATAAGATTGGGAAATTATTATGTACTTTTTCCCCCCAAAATTTGATCCAATAAATGCAGGAAAACAACATGTATTGCTACTCTGTTTATGCTTTTTGTAAAAATGTTACTTAGGGAATGAAAGTCAAGTTTTATTCTGTGACAAATTGAGAATCACACACAAAGACACGTGGCACAACAGAGTAATGCTGCATGCACTTTTAAGCTTACCAACAGATGGAGGTGAATGGCTGGCTCCACAAACAAGGTACTTCAATCCAAGGAGAAAATATTTCAAAGATACAAGTCTTTTGGAATTTGACAATATGTCATTGGTGAGTCATTCCTGACATCGAGAAGAATATTGTCTTTGTCACGTTCAATGGTAATCAGTCCATGAACAAAATCTCTTACCTGGAGTTAGACGGGAACCCAAATTCTTTGGTTGCCAAGCTGACAGCTTAGTCACTATGCTGGCTGAGGTGTTCTAATCCTAAAAAGTTACACAACATGAAACAATAATCATAAGCAACCTGTCACCTGCACTGGAAGTATATCCTTATACTACTTAAAGACTTCCTTTTTTAATGCTGTGTTGTATAAATCAGTACCAACATACATCCACCTTCATGGTAGAAGATATATAGCATCACAATCCAGAAGAAAAGTCAGCTCTCTAAAGTCACTTCTCTGAGAAGTCAAAACTTCACTTTATGTTTTATTTTTCAACTCACAGTTCCATAGACCACAGGCACTGTTGCTGCATCTTCTAGTGTCCAGTGATCAGGCACATCCCACAGCATACTTCTGTCTGCCATTACAACAGAAGCTAGGGCTCCATGAGATACCATTCCCATGACACGACGGCCCGTCCTGTCACGCCCAGAGAAGTCAAGCCCAGTAACATGATCCTGTTATAACAGAAATCAATTAATGTGCATTTCAACTGCCAATCTGATACCATAATTGTCACCCAGTTCAACCAGCAATGTAACTGTGCATATAACAGACTTCTGTGCACAGTACAAAGCACAGTGTATCTGCACAGTTTTGCCATCTCATTGCAAAGACTCTAAACTCCCAGGTGACTAACACAAAAACCTAGGCATTCACTGAAGGCTAATATTAAAATGAATCTTTAAGATACATGCTTAAGGGTGTGGACTAACATTATGTTGTTCAGGATATAGACTAATGTGTGCTCTTCTGAACACAGTAATAAAAATTGAATACATAAACAAGGAATTTCCTGTCTTAATGGCACATTAGATTCTTCAAATCTGTTAGCCAACTTTAATGCTTAGTCACGTTAATAATACAGAGTTTCAGAGGGGGGGGAATGTAAAGGTAAGACAAAACTAGGAAGAAACTGGTGCAGATGGGAAGAAAACATTACATTCGCTAGAAAGGAAAGGTGTGGACATAATTAATTTGGCTACAGAAAGGGGCAAGTGTCATGCTCTTGTGAACATGTCATGGAAAACCAGGTTCTATAAAAGGCAGGATATTTCTTGACTATCTGAGGAATTACTGGCTTTTCAAGGCTCTGCTACAAGCAGTACGCTAGTTAACTGGGTATATATGAATAAGTTGGGATAATGACTGCATTGTTAATAATTTTCTATAACAACAAGCACTTCTGAATAGCGCTATTTTCTGTCACAATTTTCGAAGTCACAAAACTGAAAACACTTATTCACAATTTGGCAATAGCAACTCTGTTCTGTAAGCAACTGCATATTTTAAGAGGCTGTCCTACCACACAGAAGAAACAAACAGTTCGTATGCCTGATGTCAGGCTTCCGCAATGGTGGTGTAATGAGACCTTCACTCTTCTTGGACTGTTGACCTCAAAGATGGGACTGATTGTTGACCCTGAATGTTGGTAACCAACTACCAAACAGTGTTGTATAACATCTCAGAAGAGTGAAGGTATCATCTTGTTATTACCTTTAAACTGCAGTTTGCACATCAGACTAACAAACTCCCCAGACCCAGAATTATTCAGTTTTTGGTCTTTATTCTTTACATTCAATTCATTTGGCTCTATTAAAAATTGCAGTAACAGGTACCTGAGAATGAGGTTAACATATAAACAAGATCACTGTGTTCTGAAATATGATGCTGTGTAGTTTGATGCTTCAGATGAACATACTGCCTCAATCCATGTTCAGAAGACCAGTAAATTTCTACCAGACTACATGGCGTCACATGCCAGAAGACTGTTACCTATACAGTTACACCTGTAAGAACCTCAAGCCTTTTAAGGTTATGAACCTCTATTTCCATAAAACGAGCTATGTAAATTTGTCCTGCTCCACTGTTTCTCTTTGGCTTTATTTTACAATGCTGTCAGTGGCTTCTAAGAGACAGCACCAAGTAGCAGGATGAATAATTGGGAAGAATTCTTAACCTTCTGCAGTCCAAATTCCTCTTGTGAATTCCAACAGCCTGCTCCAAATTAATTTTCCAGAAAACCTTCAATATTCACAGTTCAAAATGTGCTACTATATAAGAGGTATGGGGAAAAAAACCAACATAAACCACTGTAAAATATCTCATTGTTTTGAGTTCAACAATGGACCTAGTACAGTGAAAAGGCAAACTCCAATTTAACTCGACACTGGACCGACAAGCATTAAGGAACCACTCATAAACTAATTGAGATAGTGTCCCAGCAGTTCCCTGGAGGGACTGAGATATACCACGATAAATCCAATCAAAATGGCCGATACCCAATCCAACATCTGACCAGTGTGTTCCAAGCTCAAGGTAAAGAACCACAGCTAATTTAATTGGTTATGAACTGTTCACATTACGAGAATAAGAAGTTCAAGTATTAGAGGTAGATTTGGAAAAGACAAAACACTGTTCATATGTATGGTTACTAATAAATGTGAGTAGACAAATGTTTTTTTTTCTAACCTGTTTGAGCCGATCACTGATTATCCCATGTAATGAAAGCTTCCCTGCTGCTCTCATCACATCTCGGAAATTGAGAGCAGCATAATAAATGTGTACCAGTTCTTCATTTGCCTTTGTTATAACCCTGTAATATAACATAATTCTGCTTGAGGTCTGGCATGTGATTGGTCATATATACCTGGGATTGAACATACAGAGACCTAGTCACCTGGGGGCACAATGAAATTAAGAGCAGAAATGAACAACAGTCATTTATTTGTATCAACAGGTTATGTAGTTCACATTTAAAATTATGTTAACATTTTTACAAAAATTTGCTCTTATGTCAACTATAATGTGCCAATATAATGAAAATAAAAGTTGTTTAAACGCGTATGAAGAAACAAACAATTTATTTTTTTTACAGACATCTGGACAATAAATGTAAGAGTATTCTTGATTTCAGACTTTTGCCATGATTTGAATATTGTATATTTTCTTTTGGGTATTTCCCCGGCGTCAAATTGTAGTTGTCCAACGTTTCGGAACCCTGTATCAGTTCCATCTTCAAAGGCTGGGTGTACAGTGTGACTGTACACCCAGCCTTTGAAGATGGAACTGATACAGGATTCCGAAACGTCGGCCAACTACAATTTGATGCCGGGGAAATACCCAAAAGAAAATATACAATGTAAGAGTAACTTTATCTTCTATTTCATTGCAAAATAATTCCCTTTTATGCTCTAATTTATAATTTAGCTTATTCACAATCATACACTGTAACACAGAAACTTTCAAAACACACAACGGTGACAATTTCTAACAGCTAATTACGGATGCTCTTATGCAGAACCCATTTAAATTCCAGTCTGCTGCAGATCACTTCAGGCATTAAATTCCAGCACCAAAATTGTTAAATATCTTTACTATTTTAAATGCTTACAAGACTGGCACCATACATATAATGTGACACTGATGTGTATTCATGCAACCACTGTTGCACTGGAACGGCAATAAGTATTACATATTTTGAGCGTGTGTCTGTAGCCTTAGGTATCTAGTATGCAATGATCTTGCCCCTTATTATCATATGGTGAAACCATAAATCTTCTTGGATTTGAACACAAACTGTTTTTGACCTACTGTGTTACATTTTTGTCATGATAATGAGTTACCAGACAAGAAAATTATTCTCTCGGAATGCCCCTGGCTATACTGCAAACCTTGCTGAAGTCAGAACAACCCTGGATGTCAATGTTGCTTACATTTTTTAAAATTTTATTATGTTGCATCCTGTTGTGTTTTTCTGTATCATAAATGAATTAAAAGTGTAGAGTAATAGCAAATTCAAAGCCTATTACCTCCACCTAAATTTCATGGGAATGGTGAAAGTTTTGAACAGGTCACAGATCAGTGGCGCTCATCTGACATTTTGAAGGACATTAACAACATCAGCACAGCTTGGGAGGAAGTGTCAATGAAGTATTTCAATGGAGATTGGCGCAAACACCTCCCACAGTTTATGCACATATTCACAGGATTTGGGCCAGTGGAGAACATTGTTTATGACGTTAGCAGTCCAGGACAAGAGGCTGGATTGGACGAGGTTAGAGCCAGAGATATATACATAGCTGTTGGAAAGCCATGAACAGCATCTTTTCAGTAAAGACGTGGAAGATGGCTTAAGATAGAACTAAGCCAACAGAAGGAGAAGGAGAAAGAAAAAGAACAGGCTCCTCTAAAATGTAAGAAAACAAGTGATCTACAGCACAGCTTTTCAACCATGGAGACCCTCACTAATGAGCTGTACCACTGACCATGACTGGGAAAAAAATGTGAAAGTAAAGGGAATGTAATTGTATCAGTGTGACCTTACTCCGAAATTCACAAAGAAAGAGTAAGAAATCTTGAGAGTGAACAATGTACCTTTTTTTTAAAGGAAAAGCCCTCAACCAGGGACTTCATCAGAAAAGTCCAACCTCTGTACTATCCCACAGTTAAAAAGTTCAATGCAGAGGCATTACTGTTACACTTAACAAACATTTTCAATTTGGGCTTCAAACATATCGAAGTCAATGTACAAAATTTAATTTTTTTATTTTATTAAATGTAGTTTGGTTATTTTATATTATATTAATTGATTCATATTCATAAAGAATCCCATTTTTACATTCATTGCATATATTCATAGTTTTAAAATTAATAATATTATATTATTTATTTCAATTTTTAGAGGGGCCTGGCATGTAACTCACTGACTTCCCAATGACTTGCATAACACAAATAGGTAAATTTTACACTTTTTTTTAGTTACATCATAAACCGATGGCTAACTGTACTTAGCTTCATAAAGCTGTTACAAACACAAGGTGCAAAGGAAGGATGTTTCCTATTCAGCTGTGTGTGAGAAATTAAAGATGGCCATGTTCACAAAAAAATGTCGTATTTATTACAACTGCTCTTAGAGAAATGTGATTTGAGATGTGAAATGGATTCAACTGGCACACAAGAGATCAGGTTTTGTGGAGACAGTAATACACATACAAGTTGCAGCTTTATAATAAAGCAATTGAAATTAAACATAAATAATTTTAATAACACTATCAACATTTACCAGACTGATAAATGTGCTAATGAGTGTCCACAATCAGATACAAAACACTGACACAAACCTGTCGGGGTCCAAATTTCCCTCCAACCACTTGAAGCTGGAAAGATCTCCCGGAGTCATGATATTCACCCATGCATGTGGCACAGTTACAGTGGCACAGCTATCCAGTGGAAGGTGCCGGTATGACCCCCACTTTCCATCAATGTATACATTCATTACGAGATCTTTGTTCAGCTGCTGCTGGTACAGCGGTAAGTTCAGATCAAACATGGGTGCTGATGTGTCCACAATAAAAAAACACCTGCAACAGATATATAAAATCTTTCACATTTCTTATGCACCTTCTGTTTCTGTACATCAAAATGACATAACTTTACTCAAATTCTAATCTTTAAGTGATAAGAACCAGTGGGGCGAATATTACACATTCTGAGTTTCCATATTTCTTGAAATGAAACCAAAGATACTGTAAACTACTCATTTGTTTGATATATATATGTACATAACATTAATCCTTTAAAATGTGTTAAAATGAAGTTCCTAGTACACAGAGAACACAGCCTGTTAACCATTACACAGATGACTAGTTAACACTGTTTAGGCAAACAGTCACTGTTTTTGTGAGAATCATATAAACAAAGATACCAAATAGCCAAATGATTTCTTAATGTTACAGCAGTTGGTACACATAGCTACCACCAGATTTCAAATGGATAATTCAGTCTTTGGAAGCATACACATATATTCTTTCTGTGATATCAAATTTTGTTGTGTAAATGTTTTCATTACAAACAACAATACATGTGCACATGCAAAGACAACATACTGCATTGATACTTAAACTCTATAGACAAGGTGAATACTGAATAATGTGTGGTATTTTTTACTGCCATGAAAATGTTAAAATAGCACAAATGTAACCTGACAAAGTCACCGCCTTGCTCTCTCCGAATACAGTTGACAAGACCCACAATGCCACAAAGTGGCTCGCCCTGAGCCACGAGGATGATGTGACGTTGGGACTTGCTAGTGATGGCTTTCTGCACTTCTGGCAGCCACCTGTAGTTCTGACCAGTCACATGGATCATAGCCGGATGTTCCACTGCCACTGCCTGCAACAGGAACCACTTAAGTTTCATGACATTAAAACAGTTCTTACAAGAATTCATTTTGTATAACCTGACTGTTACACAACCCTCAGACTTGATGCGGAATTACTTTCTAAGACAATCTCATTTCAAGTTTCTTGGGAATGAAGCATACTGAAACACAATCTTGAGGAAAATCTCAACTAACACTGAGATTATTCACTATGGATCACTAAAGTGGCAAAAATCTTAAATGAAGTTTTGGTTATAACTGTAAATTTTAACACTTCTTTATATTCTGACTGTCAATCAGCTAATGTTCTATACCATTATAATCATAGTTGCATTATTGTAATTAACATATGAATACACTGTAAACTTCAATTTTTTTTTAATATATTGTGACTGTCAATTAACTGACACTATATTATCCTGCTGTAATAGTAGCTGTAATATTGTATGTCGACATGCTTACATATTACATACTCGTATATGTTTATTACTAGATGTATGACGTATTCTAAATCCAGTGGAAGTACCAGAACGGTACTGCATCCACTTGAATGTAAAAATAAATCAAATCAAATTGAAGCAATATGAAATGGGTTGTCAACCCTGCATAATACAAGATGGCACTACCCGCAACCTTCCAATCTTCACACAGAATGTGTTTAAATTTGTGTTTGTGATTATAAAGCAAAAGCCCCTCCCCACACTTTATGTGATGTGTTTGGGAAAAAGTTTCATCTTCCATTCAGCTAAATATGGTGTGTGAGAACACTGACTCTGTGTACTTATGACAATTCCTTGCAGGCTAATAAAAAATAATGAAATGATTTACTACAAAAATAAGTTTATCTGAAAAATCAATAAACCTCTAAACTAATTTTCAACATTTCTCTAGGCTTTTATTAAAATATCCTGTAAATGACCTCTCTGATCCTGCAGCTTTTATACTATGACTACAGGCCATACACTGAGGTAAAGTGATGGAAGGGGCAGGTGACACCTCTTCCGGATGAGTCTGTTAAGTGTCACTATTACCTTCCTGAGCAACAGCAGCTTCTCATCCTTCAGAGTCTTCTCAAACACAACATTCAGCCTGAAGCCACTGCTCAGCACACTGCTTATGTCAACCTTCTCACGAGCCAGGATGCAGCCCCCATCAGCCAGGCTACGTGCCGCAGTCTGCAGCAGTTCTCTGTGCTGCACGATATTCGACACAATAACCATAGTGCAGTTCTCCTCCTCCTCCAGCTCATGTTCCTCAACCTTAATTCCTGTCATGTCCAAGTCTGTCCCAGACAGGTCAACAGCCTTCGCAAAGAGTTTTATGTTTACCTGCAAAACAGAGTACTTTGCAGACATATTGTCATTTTGGCATTCTTCTTGAACATTGCCATTTGCAATTAGCTTGCTTTCCTGAGATCCCGGTTTGCACAAAAGGATTTGAAGTTTCAATTTCAAAATACTGACAGTAAAATAATGTCTTTAAGTTATATATGTAGATATGACAGAATCTTTGCTGCATAATGGAGAAGGGGATATTCCGTACATGTTTTGTTGTTAAGTTTCCAACATGTATGTCCAAAAGCATTCAGTCTCTTTTTTGAATAAAGATAGTTTTAATAGATTTAGAAGTGAAATGACCACAACTTAAGAAGAACAGATACGATACATAAGTCAAGGGAGGATCGGAGTAAACTTTCAAGGACAGACACCTACAAGATAAACCAGAAAAAATGACTTCTACCGTGTACTGGAATACAATGAGAAGAGAGAAAACATGAGCATGAAAATGAGAAGAAAGTTTGTTGGAACAGAGAATAAAATCGAAGACATCATGTCCACCAATACACAAAGAACAAAACTGATGCTATAAGAAAAGTAGATAAGGTAAATATTTCAATTTCAAAACTACTATTCCAAGCCAAAATGAGTAACTTAATTTCAAAATATAGAGCAGTTGCAGATTTTTATGACTACGCAGAAGAAAAAGAAATAAATCATTGGTCAAAACACTAACTTAACCCTTAGCCAACAAACGTTGTATATATATCACGCTCCTAGTAAAGCCAGAAACGCAAATGTGATATATATATCACACTAGTTTTGGCAACGCTGTCAGCTCGTTGTACTTTTT
>Ga0209629_10003088_pt1 | contig 11732 bp, 19 predicted proteins | sample TergutCu122P5_FD_187286 | JGI IMG/M metagenome (GOLD analysis project Ga0209629, IMG submission 187286) | Cubitermes ugandensis P5 segment gut microbial communities from Kakamega Forest, Kenya - Cu122 P5 (SPAdes) (version 2) | ecosystem: Host-associated > Arthropoda: Insects > Digestive system...
GAAGATTCGACACCATTGCAGAGATTCAAGAGGAATCGCAGCGGGTACTTGACACAGTTCCAAAAAGGGACTTCCAGGGATGCTTCCAAGCATGGCAGAAACGCTGGGACCGCTGTATTCGTGCAAAAGGGGAGTACTTTGAAGGTGATGGAGGAATTTAACATCCAACGTAAGCAAACTTCTTTTTACAAGTACTGTCCTGGAACTTTTGGATACACCCTTGTACATATACCCCTTGTTCTCTTTTGAAAGTTTTTTCATGTCAAGCAGGTTGCCAGCCCAAAGGTCATCGATCCCTTTGGTGATGGTGGTTCTTTTTTCGAAATTCTTCCTGACAGGTTTATACAATTCTTTAGCCAATGATTTTTTACTCATCTTTATTTTAAGCTATACAATAAAGATGACGCTAATAAAAGTTTGGATAACCGAATAAGGTTTGAACATCCACTCGTACTAGATCCAGATAAGAAGTATAAACTCGGTGTAAGCCACATGGTATGTTCTATAAAGCAAACTTTTAGAGTGGACAATTTTCATTTCGATATTTATATACCAATATCGACTACTACTGAGAAATTTATGTTTAAAAGTGGCTTAGCAGGAACTTTTACTATTAAAGAGTTAGAAACAGAACTTCAGAAAATAATGCACAACGCACACAGCTTGCTAATTGCCAAAATGGAAAAAGATAAGAAAACAGAAATTGTTAATGCATTGAAATCTGCAACGTTAACGCCTGTAAAATTAAGAGTTCAAAAAGCTACTAACTATGTAATGGTTCTAAATGTGCCTTTTCTACTGACATTGTTAGTATAGGTAATTTTGCTAAAACTTTCAAATTTGAGAACACTTTTTGGGAAAAGGAGAATATTTTACCTAAAGCTGATTATGTGTCGGGAAATATTCTAGAAATTTTTAAGCCATTATCCGTTATCGAGTGGCATTGTAATATCACAAAATATAGCTATTCTAATCATACTGATCACCTACATCTCCACAAACAAGAGGAGTTGCTTCACATAAGGTTTATTAATAACAATTTTTACGAAAATATTGTGTACAAGGAGAGTTCTAAAAAGATCATGTTTATTCCATTGAGGAAAGGATTGCGAGAAATCAGAGAAATAGTGTTAACCCCTCTGGATGAAAGAGATAAAGAGCTAAAAATTTTAAGAAATATCACTGTATATTTACAGCTGAAAGAGGAATAGAGCTCCTATTAATTTTGTTGTATTTTTATAGGTAATTATCTATAAAAATTAATAGCTCAAAAAGCTACAAATGGAGCTCCTGTAGCTTTTTGTGAATTCAAAGAATTTATAGGAGTTTACAGTTCCCACCTTTTAATACCTATTCCAAAAAACACCTTGCTATTCTTAGCAGCTCTTACTATCGCAGAATTAATTTTTTCACCAACACTTGCGTCGTTTGCATACATTATTTCTTTAGTGATATCAGCCAGTTCTTTGTCGGCGACGTGTCTTTCTTTTGTATCCTTATGATCGTGGTAAAAAAAGTCATGTTTCTGGCATCCTGCATCTAATTTATTGATTGGGGCATCTCCTCTTGCTAATCGTTCAGTTTTGTAAAAGGACCGCAATAGTTATAACCGGGTAGATGCATTTCAGGCATTACATTCCCTAATTTGTTAAGCAATGTATTTAAGACCCCGGAACCTGTCTTAAAAAGGCCTTTCGGTAAGCAGTTAACGAATCTAATGATATATTCCGTGCCTTTGGGGTTGTCGACAATATTTTCTAATTGTTCTGTAAAAAAGTTAATACCCATTTTTTCATTACGGAAATTGTTGTTGCCGGCTTTTTCCTCTGCATAGATGAAATATAGACGCTGTAGTAACATGTTAAGGTTGTCAGTGTATTTATATTCGACAGGCCCTTCTTGATATGTTTTAGTTATGCCGGCTTCTACTTTAGGTGTTCTAATTTCCTTCCAAATTTTGGATACTAAATCGTTCCATTTTTTACCACTACTGGGCTTTGGTTTTCTTGTTGAGGAATTATTGTTTTGATAGATGGCGTGCGTCTCTATAAGGATTTCTTTATACAAGGCTAAATCTTTTTCTGAAAAATTTTCCTTGTTAGTCCACCAAGTCTTATATGTTTCATGGTCCATCTTTTTTCTGTTTGGGTTTGTCAAAAGTCTCCAAAGCCCGTGTGTTCCTTTATACCTTTCACCGTTAACAATCAAATCGTTACCATCAATTAAAATTTTATTGTCTTTATGGCCATTATAAAAATTTTCATCATCGAACCTGATACCGAATTTATTATCTGGAAAAGGCAAGTATTTTCTCGGTAAAGCGCCCAAATTATGGTCTGTACCCTTTTCTAGAAGGGTTGTAATATTTTTTCATCGTTTTCTTCATCCTCCTCTTTCCCCGATGTGATAGCTAATGAGTTTGGTTCAAAAGATCCAAACGTTAATTGTTTGGGTTCTAACTTGGTGGTTAAGTCTTTATCAGTTTGTATAACAGCTTTTTCAACTTTTTCTAGCAACTGTGTTATGGGCTTAAATTGCTTTTCTTTATTTTCGAAATCAGCCATTTCTGTAACACGTTTTTGTTTGACTAAATCTCTTAAGTTATCTCTAAGCTTAATTGTTTTTTTAGCATCCTTAACACTTAACTGTTTTTTCTTGGTGGGCGGTGGTGGTGGTGGTTCTGACTCAAAATCTTCAGGATCTACAAGATCTGTTAAATTTTTTCGCTCTTTTTCTGATTAAATTTTTCGGCTTGCTTTTTTTTAATACCATTTACGTAAAAATTCTAACGTAGAATCTTTAACCATCTTTATTATATACAGAAAAACATTTTTTGACGATAAACGCTCTAACGATAGACGTTAGTTTTTTATGTTATAAATAAATGGGCCAGGCGTTAAATTTAAAAAGTGGTTCAAAAGTACTAGCGTCTATAAGAATCATGAACAGACGCATTAATAAGTCTCTCGCACCTATTCTTCATGAAAACACCGTTCGGTTCGTAGGTTCTGAGAATGGAGCGATCTATTTCGAAGTTATGAAACAAACAGCTTTCGATCTGACGATAGACATTCTGAATACCAACAAAGATAAGATTAACAAGATAGATTTGTTAAGGCCTTTCGAAAAGATAATCATCGAAAGCAATGAAGTACTGGGTTGTTCCATGGTTTTAGAAGAGTACATTACTGACAAAGGAGGCCCTTTAATGCTTCGTGATGAAAAGTCTAGGTGTTTGGGAGAGATTAAAATAGGATTCGATCATATATTCGGAGCATCTTTCTCGTGGGAAATCGATTATTGCTGGGCTCCTAGTGGAATCCAAACAGTAGTAATAGATGGTAGAAGAACAGAAACAGATGGTGATTGTAGAATTGATAACACTTCTCGCGCATTGCTCAGACTCGGACGAGCTCTCGAACAAGTAAGGTTCAAAGAAACCTCAACAAGTGAGAAATTTTATGCATACATCAAGTATGATTTCGGAATGCTTGTCATTTAAAAAGTTGGTAAGATGCGCACTTATTAACTTTTTAATGGTAACTGTTCCATACAACTTTAAATTTTTTAATGGTATCCTAACCATTAAAAAGAAGCTAGGTTCGCCACCATCTGTTTCTGCGCATAACCCCTGCCTGTGTTCAAACAGTCACTCTTTGGCCCGGGTTTAGAACGGAGCAACTTATGACTGTATTTCTAAACCGAAATTTTTTTCTATACTTGCCTTTGTTTAAATTTTTCGTGAGATCAATGGATAGGAAACCATGATCCTCCTTCCAACACAAATCGCTTGAAACTCTTGGAATGTGAAATCAGATTCCACACATTCATTGTAAATATCTTTCGTATACTTTTTGCCCTGTTTGAATATACATAAGTAGTTGAGGTTGGTTCAAATCAACTGCCTATCGATTTTTGTGTAATTCTGTGTCAAATAAAGGGTAGAAATATTTTTATGGCGGCCTCTAACATAAAAATCTTTTATGAGGGATTGCTGTTTGATGTTAACACAATCATCAAAAACGACCAGACTATCTGGCTCGCATTCATCAACCGAAATCAGGTTTTCACAATCACCATAAAAACGAGCCATTTCTACATCCTCTTAAGCCTCTAGTTTATCAAATGCCCTTTTTAATTCCTTGTAAGCATCTTGCTCTATAGATTTTGAAAAGAGATGCAAAAAATGGAAAGGTATACCCCATTCTTGTGTTATCAAATTATAGAGCACCGTTGTTTTTCCACAGCCCGACCTTCCAACAATCATACACCTGAATGGAAAAGGAAAAATCTTTTTACTCACCTTCTCGAACACGTTAGGATTCTTTATTATCTTACGATCATCCATCGTTCTTTATTTAAAGGCACATAATTTTGAAGAATGAAACAATCCTAACCAAACTAAATACTTAGTGTGTGTTTAGAATTGTATGGTTCATGATGTTTGGCAAACTCTTGGATTGCTGTTACTAGTATGACTACTAAGTATTTAGCACTGGTTTGAAGTCAAGTTATGTGTCTTAAATAAAGAATGAGTACAAGTTTTTTGCCCTTAATATAAAGAAGCAAAATGATTAAATCGTTAGTAACTTTATGTGAATATCAGATAAAAAAGATCAAAAGCGCCTATGAGAACAAGGTGTCTGTTAGGCTTTATTTGTCCTACGAAAAGATAGAAAAAAGTGGTGAGTGTACGTTAGTATTAACTAAAAAACAAAAAGAATGGATTGATACAAATAGAGCAGTAGGAAAAGGGGCCATATTAGAATTAACTTATGAGCAATTGAAAATAAATCAGACGGGAGGGTTCTTGAATATAGTATTAGCGGCACTTGGTGCAGGTGCCGCTATTTATACCGCTATTAAAAACGCACGCCATCAAGCTGCCGAACAACAGGAACTGAAAAGGCACAACGCAGAAATGGGAAAAAATAGCTCAAAGTAAGAAAACTCTAAGTATTGGGTCAGGCCTAAAGAAAAAAAGACCAAATCCAACCGTTGTTAGATGTAGATATCGAAAGGTTAGTAAAAAAAGCTTAAAATAAGCCATTTCAGAGGTGTTTTCATGAAGGATGAGTTACCAAAAAAATCGACAATGTAGAGTGTGGCATAATAAATTTAGAAGACTCTATCCAAGATGGGAGTCATTGGACAGCTTATTACAAAAACAGTCATAAAAATATTATTTCGATTCTTACGGAGATGCTCGTCCTCCAAAACAATTAGATATCTAGGCTTTAAAAATGTAGTCTACAATAATAAGATATTTCAAAACTATGACGATCCACCTATTTGCGGACACTTATGCTTGATCGTTCTGGAAAAACTATCGAAGGGAGTAGACTATGTGGAGATATTGAAAGGAAATTTGAGTAATGCTGCTAAAAATCTTGTAGCTTAAAAAATATTGTGTTAATAATAAAGAGATGGATTTAGAATTGTTGAACAAGATTACGACAGAAATTGAACCGCAGACACTTGTTGAGTGCTATAACGTCCTGCAAAACACCCTCCAAGCTGTAGAGCACACATTAAGAAATTTTGACGTTTTAGATGGTTAATGATAAGTCAGATGATACTTCCTGATGATTTTATTTGAGTTTTTCGGTATAAAGTGGCTTGGGACTACATATCAGACAACTGTCCACTAACCGAAAATTTTGTCGAAGAATTCCGAGATAGAATAGATTGGGAATCTGTTTCTGAACGTCAACACCTTTCTGAAGATTTCATTCGGGTGTTTCAAAATAGGGTGGATTGGAAACGGGTTTCACGATACCAAGACCTTTCCGAAGACTTTATTCGCGAGTTTCAAAATTTGGTGGATTTGGAAACAGTGTCAAAGTATCAAAAATTTTCTAAACGTTTTGCTGAAGAATTTAAAGATAAAGTAGTTTGGCAATTAATTAACGATTACCAAGACCATTGAGTGTGTCTGTATCAACTGCCTAAAAATTGGTTATTAAAATTTCTTGTTTATAATAAACAGAAATGGAAATTAATTTCGACGACGAAAACAACATAAAAACATCAAAGACCCCTTCCGTCAAGGTTCTTAACGATAAAGGCTTGTTGTGGATTTCTGATGAATGCGCTAAGATATGTGAATGGAAACTAAATGATAATGATATCACTTACGTTATTGAAACTGAAAAAAAACAGCATCTGGGGACATATCATTTCCGACCCGCGAATGCTCATTCTTCAACGCTCTCTTATGTTAAAAATAGAGAATAAAACAGGACGCATCGTAAAAGTTTGGTCCAGCAAGGATAAGAAAGATGATACGTATTCGTGTGTGAGGAAATATATGATCTTGTTCGTAGATCAACGCATGAAATCCCTCTACAGCTCACTGCGAGAGGCTGCTTTCAATTTGAGTTTGATCGTCAACTCCGCGAATTCAGGTCGGTAATAACTAAAGCCTATAACGATCAAGTTACATCCATGAAAACTTGTTGGTATAGCATGTGCGTATTTGTACCCGTTTTTGAAAGCATGATGCGAGGTGAAGGCTCTAAACAAAAGAAGACTTGTGTCACAACGGTATGAAACACCTACCAAGGACAATTAGTTATCGCTGTGTGTCGGAAGACGTGATGATCTTGCTAACAAGTTTTGGCCTGATGCAGACGGCACGTATACACAATATGTATATAAACTGTACTGTGACACACAAAAGACGTGTGAGGCCAAAGGTTGGTCGAAATGTGAATAATTAAACCATTGTTTTTAAGAGATGTTAACCTCTTAAAAACTTTAACTTGGCTTTTTGTGCTTACTGCAGTATTCACCGCCTTTTTTTTTACTTTAGTCTTACATTGTGTGTTGGCTTTTGGTCCCTTAATAAACATATACTGGCAAACTTTTGTATCGTCATTTCTTGCCGGAGATTTTTTTGGTTCTCTTTTTACAAGACGTTTTCGTACTTGTCTACGAAGTTCAGATTCTTCATCCTCGGAAGCAACATCGTCATTTGAGTCTTGATTTGAATTTTCTGTTTCTTTAATGATCGTTATCAGCGTATCCGCCGAAAGCCCTGGGACCTCTTCGTTAACTCTTTCAATAAATTTGTCAATTTTTTGCGACATCTTTATTACATACCGTATATTTTCACTTAAATTGTATTTCTAGATTATACCCCGCATATTTCGACTACACAGTATATTTCTTCGATTAAAAAAATCCAGAAGATAATAAATGAACACTGATAAAACTTGTAAAAAGTGTAACTTAACAGTTACATACAAAAACTGGGCTCGGCATCTGAGGACACAAAAACATCTCAGAAACGATCCTGACGAAACCCTCAAACCAAGAAAGAAAAAAAGCACTCCAAAAGTAAACCAGATCAACCTAAAAACCCGAGAAAAAACGTATAAATGATGTTACACGGAAAGAATTCCTTTCACAGGTAAAAGAGTATGGCCTTAAAGGATGCACAAAATTGAAAAAAAAACACCAACTTGTAACTGTCCTAAGTAAGACAAAAACCATGCTTCTGAAGAAAGACAATCTTCAAAAGCTCACCAAAATCCAACTCAAACTTATTGCTTTGAATCAATCTTATCTTTTCAAGATTATGTTCGTAACGTTGAAGCAGCCAAAGAGGAACCCTCATGCACGATCACTGAAATAAAATCACGTACTGTCAAAAAATATGCCACTACACAAATAGCTTACAATATAAAATTAAACAAAATTATGGATATTGAAGAAGCCATTAATACTATGTTTGACATGGCTAAGGAAAAAGGTAACTACGAAGAAGGTGACAAAATATACGTTGTTGTAAGTAACCCCTATTATTTCTACCACGACATTTCAAGAGAAGTTGCCAATACTGAATTATTAATAAGTCACATTGAGAACATTCTTTCTTCAAATGAACACATACTCGTAAACATCGATCAGTGTACCTTTTATGTGACGATTAGCAAAATCCCTCGTGGTAGTAAGCCTACCAAAATCATCAATCTGGCTGATGATCTCAGAACCAAAAGGTGCATAACGCAAATAAAAAACAATGATAATTTGTGCTGCCCAAGAGCTATTGTCACAGCCTTAACATACCACACTGATAATATCTTTGGCTCTAAAAGAAGTGTCAAGCATATCCGAGAAGGCCGGAGAATACAAACGAAATTAGCCGAAGAATTATGCCAGAGGCTTGGAGAATATAACAAAGAGGGGTTCACACTGCAAGATATCAAAGACACCGAAGAACTGTTGGATGTTCAAATCAAAGTAGTTTGCGCTGAAAACTTTAACACCATTTATAATGGCGAATAAAAAGCAACTAAAATTTATCTGTTTAAAAATGGAAATCATTTTGATGTCAAACAGCATGAAGGCTTTCTTTGGATCTTGCTATTATTGCGAAAAATGTGACAAACCCTACAAAAACAAAAACTGGCACAAATGTAGGACCGCACATAATGGTATCTGTAAACTCTGCGAAAGACCGTCGCATTCACAGGATGAGAAAAGTAAGATATATTGCGAAAACTGCAACCGATCCTGCTTTAATTAAACCTGCTTAGATAACCACAAACACGTTTGTAAGGAAGTTTATAAGTGTAAAGGCTCTAATAAAATTAAATTAAGAGCTGAATAGCACTTGTGTGGTTATACACGTTGTAGCAATTGTGAGGATATAGTCGAAGAAGATAGCCATAAATGTTTATGCAAAGCAGGGAGACGACAAATATATATTCTTTGATTATGAAGCAGAACAAGAAAGAGGAGTTCACAACCCTAATCTCGTTGTTGCCCAATATTTAGATGGCACAACATTTCATTTCAGAACCAGTGAGGATTTTTGCAAATGGTTAATATCAAAACAGCATAGAGGGTATACAGCAATAACCCATTACGCCAAAGGGTACGACTCTCAGTTTATACTAAAATATTGTGTTGAAAACACTCTAAAACCCTTCACTATTTACAACGGGTCTAAATTAATGTACTTGAATGTTGCAAAAATCAGGATTATAGACAGCCTTAATTTCGTGGCTTCACCTCTAAGCGCATTCCCAAAAACTTTTGGGTTTGAGGAGCTGAAAAAAGGGCATTTCCCGCATTTTTTCGATACAACCGAAAATCAAAATTATGTAGGACCCATGCCTGATGTGAGCTTCTACGATGTTGACACAATGGATAAAAACGCACGAGAAATATTCCTGAAATGGCATGCTGAAAAAATCAAATAAAACTATGTATTTGACTTTCAAAAAGAATTTGTAGAATATTGCGAAGCCGACGTTAATATTCTACGCAAAGGCTGTATTGAACTAAGAAAACGATTTTTAGAAATTGCTGATATTGACCCGTTCCAGTACTTGACAATAGCTAGTGTCTGTATGGCTATATATAGAGCACATTATATTTATGAGGGGGGTGACTGGTATGTCCATCATAATAAAATTGCTATTGTGAAAGACGATAGAAAAGAGATATACAATAAGAATTCTATCACATGGCTTAATACATTCCCAAAAGTGCAGCACGCCTTGAATGGCGGAGAAGTCACTTTATATGGTAAAAAAGTCGATGGTTTCAATCAGGAAACCAATACGGTATATCAATTTCACGGTTGCTTCTGGCATGGCTGCCCTGAATTCAATCACGAAGACACGATTAACAATATTAATCACGAAACAATGGTTGACTTGTACGAAAAAACAAAAGAACGTATTAAGCAAATAACTGACGCTGGATACAACCTAATTGAAATGTGGGAATGTGAATGGGTTAAATCCAAAGATTACAGATGCGCTATAAAAACCGCTGATCACGTTATTGAACCTTTGAAACCTAGAGATGCTTTCTATGGAGGACGAACAAACGCTACAGAACTCAAAGTCCAAAACAAAAAACTAAGGTATATTGATGTTTGTAGCTTGTACCCAACCGTCCAGTATTTTGATAATTATCCTGTAGGCCACCCAGAGAAAATACAGAAACCTGAAAAATATGACAAAGATTGGTATGGATTAATCAAATGCAAAATACTGGCACCACAAAAATTGTATCACCCTGTGTTGCCTATTAAGAAAAAAAAATAATCTTTACAATGTGTACAAAATGCTTTGATGAGAAATGTAATCACTGTACACACAACGATGAAGAAAGAGCTTTAATAGGGACTTGGACCACTGATGAAGTTTCCAAAGCACTAGAAAAAGGATACAAAATAATGGATATTTATGAAGTCTGGCACTTTAAAGAAAAAAGCAACGACCTTTTTAAAGGTTATGTTAGAAAATTAATGAAAATCAAATTAGAGACCAGCCCTTGGGAAAGTGATTTCGATACAGTTCAAGACTATATTCCCGCCGTAAAAATCTGTTTAGGCATAAAATTGAAACCTGAAAATATCAAACCAAACCCTGGAAAACGCGCTGTAGCAACAATATGCTTAAATTCTCTCTGGGGAAAATTCGGTCAAAGAAAAAACATGACGCAAACAAAATATGTTGTTGATGTCAGAATGGTATAAGCTTTTGTTGGATGATAAAATCACGATCAACAATATGGTCTTCATTAATGAAAACGTAGTTCAAGTAACTTACAAGTATAAAGACCGATATGTTCAGGACCCGTTTTCGACTAATATTTACATTGCTGCTTTCACAACACCTAACGCAAGGCTGCGCTTATATGATATGCTAGACAAACTCGGGCAATCGGTTGCATATTATGACACGGACAGTATTGTCTACATCGATGACGGCCAAAACACTGTCAAAACAGGCTGCATGCTAGATGAATGGACAGACGAGTTGGGAAAAGATGACCACATTACAGAATGGCTTTCAACAGGCCCTAAAAGTTATGGTTATTTAACAAATAAAGGTAAAGAAATGGTAAAAATAAAAGGCTTTACCTTAAATTATCAAAACTCGAAACGCTTTAACTTTGACAGCATGCGACAAATTATAAATAAGGAACTAGAAAAAGTTCACCTAAGTTAAGAAATGATAACTAGAGATGCAAAAAACAAAACACTGGTCAATAAAGAAACAACTAAAAACTTTAAACTCGAGTATGATAAGAGAAACACCATACCTAATAAAGATGGCATTATTGAAACATTACCATGGGGTTACTAGGCATAATAGCCGGTATAAAGTAGCTCAGTCGGAACTCTTACCTGCGCCTGTTGGCTACACCGAAACACCGTTTTATAGATACGTTGGGTGTGTATCTCCCAAATATGACATACATGGGTTGATCCAAAAGTTTCCAGACCGACGCTGTAAAAATCATAAAACTTACCATAAGGCCTATCGGCCGCCGTCATCCTCGAAGTAGTTCCCTCCCGAATGTAGACACCGGTCCCACCGTCTCCATTTTTGGAACGCTTCCTGAAAGTCCTTTTCTGTCAGAGTGTTTAGCACTTTCTGCGTTTCGGCCTGAATCTCCGTAATGGTATCGAACCGGCGTCCTTTCAGCTTCAATTTAATTTTAGGAAATAGAAAGAAGTCACAGGGTGCCAAATCAGGGGAGTACGGTGGGTGGGGGATAACGTTTCATCGTTGGAGGCGAGCTGACGAAGTTCAGTGCAGACGTTGACGCGCTGCTGCTTCTGGTCAGCTGTCAGGATCCTGGGCACAAATTTGGCTGCGACACGGTGCATGCCCAATTCTTCCTTCAGAACCCGTTGGCATGTCTCATAACCAACTTCCACCTCCTCAGCAATGTCGCGAATGGTCAGACGTCGATCCTGA
>Ga0209629_10003090_pt1 | contig 11729 bp, 11 predicted proteins | sample TergutCu122P5_FD_187286 | JGI IMG/M metagenome (GOLD analysis project Ga0209629, IMG submission 187286) | Cubitermes ugandensis P5 segment gut microbial communities from Kakamega Forest, Kenya - Cu122 P5 (SPAdes) (version 2) | ecosystem: Host-associated > Arthropoda: Insects > Digestive system...
CCCCCAAATCAAAATTAAAAAAGTAACATATATTGTAGACATGGTAATATTAAAACCTTTTACATGATTTTGTAGCCAAAATCAGCCTGTGAAATGGGCTGATAACTAGTGCATTGGAATTTTGAAAAATAATACAAACTTAGGAAGTCTCAGATAAATTAAAAAGAACAAGAAGATTAGACCTTGTGATTTAAATTTGCTGGAGAAATAGGCCCCCCACTGTTTTGTTTGGTGGTGATGCTTATTTTCATCTCACTATATATTTGAACTCTGAGAATAACAGGTGTTGCAGAAAATCCCATGTTATTCCATGAAGTGCCATTACATGAGGATAAGGTTCCCATGTGGTGTGGCATGAATGCAACTGGGACCATAAATTCACACTGATGTGTAAAATGCAGATGCTTTTTTTCAGTAACACAGTGTGCAGTAAATCACATCACACACAGTTCGGTTTTTGGCGACAGAATAGTAAGTAGTGGATTATGGTCCCTTTATTTGCCAATGTATAATGTATGCATTTTTTTATTTGTTGGGCATGTGTTTCTATTGACATGTTTTGTATCCAGTATACTTATTTTTTTTATGGATTTGTGGAATGTTTAAATAAAATTCAGAAAAAAAGAAATTCAAAGGCTACAGTGTATAGTAAAATTCTCACAATGAAGATGATCTGAAAGAAACCATTCAGAACTTAATATTTTCAGTTTCACTCAGAGAACTTTGCTGTGCAATGAACAGTATGTTAGATTTGATCTGTGCCTGCAGGCCAAATGAAACTGTTCACATCACCTTTTTTTAAAGGTAGTGAGTACAGAACCAAATAGTACCTGAATGGATAGAACTAAACCATGTGGACATCCATTCACAGCATATTGGAATTGTGATGAACACTGCCTTGCCTGCTTTCAAGCTAAATGGTCTAAGTTTAGAATTATGTGCCATGTCATTTTTTTAAAGAGAAAGTCTCTTTGTAATTAGAATAAGACTAGTGAGAGGACTGCATGAAGTGAATTGGTGGGTCATGCCTTTGTGGCCACTGGTCTAGACCAAATGGACATAACAGTTGCATGACATATGTCATGCCAGGTGGTGTACCACTGGCCTTGTATTTCTACTCTGTTTTTCACAGTGTCATCTTATGTACTTCATTAGATTGTTTGGAAAAGTGACATTATGAGACTCAGTGATGAGCTTTCATCATTTGCCTGCTGCAGAGACACGAGAACCTCACCATGATCTCAATTCTGGTTGTGAATATCAGCCAGGTGCTGAATGAAGTTTCCAGTATTTTTGGATCCTAAACTTTACTGCTTTCACAGGATAGCATGTAACGATATCCAGAAAATTCCTTTGATGCTGCAGGTGGGGGACCGCGTTCTGTGTTATCAGTACACTGGAGACCTGTATCGAGAGCATGTAGTGGTGCCTGCTTCAAACTGCTTTGTCCTGCCATCTTGTATGAGCTATGAAGATGGTGCAGCACTTGCAGCTAACTACTTGACAGCATATTTTTGTGTGCTTGACATTGGCCATATGCGTGCTGGGCAGAGCATCCTCATATCATCCTGTGCAGGTATCATCCACCCCACAGCTACTCAAATATCCATGACGTGTTAAACTGTATAACTCCATGCCCATATATTTTGAATTCTAAGATTGTTTTCCTGCAGATCTGTATTTCATATAAAGCAGAATTATTTAGCGATGAAAAGAATCAAACAGACTGCAATGTCTAAGAAATTTCTCTCTTATCAGTATCACACAACACTTTGCCCAGTTCTTTTCTGCTTGGGTTCGTACAATGTGTGAATGAAATTATTAATCATCATCATCATCATCACTGTGGATTCCATTGCAATAGGTCACTTGTTTTTCATTCATAGAATATTAGAGAATAAATGGAAATACTGTGGACAGTGCATCAGCTATTTGTAGATTATCACAAAACCTATAATTCCGTTAAGAGATAAGTAGTCTATAATACCTCAGTTATGGATGAAATATCCAGGAAATTGTTAAGGTGCTATTTAGAGACTAAATAGGGTTTGTAGTTTGTCTTGTTTATATCATACGTCACTTCATGCAAGCTACCTAATAGTGTGGAACTTGTGTGGCTTCCCAAGCTCACAACCTTGGCACTAGATACGGGTGGGTGGTCAGTGCCATGCCCTGGCCACTTCATTTCCGGGAAAGAGCGCCAGTGCTCGTTGTAGTGGAGGCTGGGTGGGTCCCAGGATTGGTCTGGACAGGTATGGAGAAGACAAAATCTCTTGCTGTAGCTGGGGTTCGAACCTTGGACCAAACCAGCATGTAGCAAATTGCTGTACTAACTCCTTTATTTTGGCCCTCATAGAAATATTGAAACACACAATATTCTGAGGGTGTTGCCTCTTGCAGCTTCTGCCCCTGTACACCCACCACATATCTTGTATTGAGTATATGCATCTTGACCTGTAACTCCAGCAAGAAACTTTTTCCTCATTAGCAAACCGAAAATGTCTTCATTAATATTTTAGGTAGTGGGGACAGCATATGGAAGCTCATGTTCATGCTTTAAAGGGTTCATTTTGCTCTCAGACCCTTGGTAATTGGTAAAGGTGCACATCATCTTTTGCAGGTGGAGTGGGATGGGCAGCCACCCAACTTGCCCGCTCAGTTGGACCTGTTAACATCTTTGGTACCTGTTCTCCAGGGAAGCATGATGCAGTGCGAGACAATGGTGTCACATATCCACTGAACCATGACACTTATGACAAAGAGCTCCTGAAACAGAGTCCTGATGGCGTGGACATAATTATTGACAACTTGGCAGGCAGTGCCTTCAGCAGAAACCAATGTCTGCTGAAACCTCTGGGACGGATTGTGCTTATTGGTAGGGAAATGGAGAAGGATATTTGTTATTGGTGGAACAGAGGGAGTGGGGGATTAGATTCATGTGGGTGTTACTGTGAGAAAAATGGTGTGGAATGTCAATAAATTTGAATTTGAACATTGGTGAATTACACATTGTATAGAGGTGGGAGATATGAACAAAGTGAAATACAATCAGATGGACAGTACTGATTCATAGGGTTCAGGGAGTCGTCATCATCATCGCAGTAGTAGTAGTAGTAGTAATAATAATAATAATAATAATAACAACCACCATCACCACCACCATCGCCATCTTCTTCTTCTTCTTCATCATCATTTTTCTCTTCTTCTTCTGCTTCCTCTTCTTCTTCTTCTTCTTCCTCCTCCTTTCTAGTAATAGGTCTAGTGGCCTGTTATGATCTCCTGCCAGCTCTTTGGAGGTGTCCCTCTTGACCGTCTTCCTCTGTGGATGTAGAGTAGCTTTTGGCATGGTGTCTGGAATGTTACATTCGATATAGTGCTGCAGCCAATTTCTTTTGTACTGTTGTAGGTATTCTGCTGTGGGTGTTGTTTTAAGCTCCTCTGTTATTAACTAATTTCTTTTGTGGTCCAAAAGATTATAGCCAGCAGTTTTTCTAAAAAAAAAGTCATTTCAGCTAATGAAAGGGACCATTCATCCTGCAGTCTGATGGTCCAAGTTCACTACCATTAACTAAGTACTGATCTTGCGAAGAACAGGTGGCAAGGGGTAGTGATGCACAACAAAAAGCGTCTCCTACCCAAACCCCATCTTTACCTTCTCGTGGTGTAACCTGTTTCAGTGAATAAGCCTCTGGAGACCGAGTCATGTTGGTATAAATGTTCCATCTGGATTGGAAGAAATGTCAATCAGTGAGAGACAAAATCTCCTGAGGCCAGTCCAGAGGCTACAGGTGGAAACCCCACCATTAGACTTACTACTTCTTGGCCAGCAACTGATTTGTAGGACACTATTGTACTTTCAAGTCTCCAAAGGGCTCAGGGAGTACCCAGGTCAAAAGAGGTTTTGCCCATTTTTGAGTTGTGAACTGGACATAAGTGTCATATTGTTCAGATACAAATGGCAGTAATGTATACAAAAAGACTGTGCTATATGTCAGGTACATGATTGATAGAAGAAGTAAATTGCACTGAGGTGAGTTATTGATGGCAGGAAGGTATTTTCATGTTGTTTTCATCAACACACTGTTTGTTCTAGGGTGATGTAAATACATATTGGAAGTAACAAACAGTCAGTAGTCTTACACAGGTTGCTTGTAAAACATTGAGTAATGAACAAACCACAGATACAAATTTAGTAAATGAAAATCACACATTTGGTCAGGTTGCTGTGTTCTTGTGCAGTGATGCATGTATAAAAGAATAATTTCAAGGAATGAGAAAGACAATACAGTGGTCTTTTTTTAGGGCTTGTTTTCTTCCCACAGCTGCCAAAGGTTAAAATTTTTCTGGATTTTTGAATCTAGAAATGAGCTTGCCAGATCTTTATTGTTATTGAAACTGGGTATTAATGCTGGAAATCACCATAGAGGCATGTATTATAAGGAATATTACATAAGTCTATGAGAAATGTGCCTGGCACATGACTTTTTCAGAGAAACCCTAATTATACTTTGGTCCTACTCCCATGTCCAGTTGCAAAGCCATGATTGTGTGTGTGTCGTTCTACCATGTCTAAGGAGCCAATCGTGGTTATATATATATGTATATATTTAGCATGTCCAAGAAGCCAGTGTTATATTTAGTGACAAAGTGGCCGTATTTGTTTATCTGTCTTCGTCTGCAGAGTGAACCCTTAATGTGTGCCTGATGTTTCTGCAAGGTTGACCATCAGTATGCTCATATCCATGTATGAAGGGTGTTCAGTAATTTCTGCCACTCATGCTTTGTTTACATATGGCCATGAAATGCTAGTCCAGTCTTTTTGATATCATTTTGGAACACTCGGCACCATATCTGCCTGTTTATGAATAAGGCAACCGCTTGTGGTGGATTTCCCCATTAGATTTCTATATATCACAAACATCAGACCTGCTGAAGGCTCTCACTATGCTCACATTATTTACGCTTGCCGCATCTCCTCAATGCATGTGAGGACATTCCAGTTAGGCTGCTTTAGTCTTGTCAATATGGAAGCAGGCTTTTGGCTTTTGTGCCCCTTGCCTTATTAAAATTCCTAAATATATATAATGTAGCGTGCTTCACTGTACAACTGAAAGAACTACACCCAGTGTCACTTTACTTGCCGTACAGCTGGCAAATGACTTTACCCATGCACAGCAAGGCTGCATACATTATCTGACATGCAGTTTGCAGTTAAAGGTTAAGAATGGGTGGAGTTGGTACATATCTTTAATGTTCCAGGTGCAAACAGTATAATGACAGGCAACCAGAAGATTGGCATGTGGAGTTTTCTGCGCACGTGGTGGAACACGAAGAGTGTCAGTGCTACAGACCTCATGCAGAACCGTGTAGTGGCAGGTCTGCACCTTGGACTTGTGATGGAGCGGCAGCCTGACCGTATTCAAGCAGCCATGAAACACTTGTTCCAGTTGTATGAAGAGGGGAAGATCAAACCACAGATCGACTCTATATGGCCACTTGATAAGGTTCATTTCCACCTATATGTGTTGTATGCCTGAATAGAATGACTGCTTTCCTAGAACCAGGCAGACGGTTAAAGTTGAACTCTATACATGTATTTGAGTCCACAGCAGTTAATATTGGTTTTTTAATGACCAGTTGTACTAAGGTAGCTAATTCTGTAGTTTTCTGTCATGATTATTCTGATATTTCATTATTCTTCAGAACACATGAGGCTGTTCAGGTGGCACCCTGTATGATCCCTGTCAATAATTAGTGGTTAACCTCTGACCTGAAATGATTGTCAGTTTTGATGGCCCTCGATTGAATGGTACTTGAACATTTATATTTGATAGGTTACATTTCAGAGAAGCTTGCATGGATTACTCTGAAGTTAGAGGCTGCAAGCTGCAACATATTTAATAGAAGCCATCCCGTTGTGTTACATCAATACAGTACTTTAATTATCCGTCAATAAACACAACAAATATCATAAAAAATTACAATATTTAGTTGTTAACAGAGCGACATGTTTCGGCTATTTTTTAGCCATTTTCAGGCCCAATAAGAAACCAGAGTTCAGGTATATAAAATGCACACCTAAGTGCACATATTATATACCTGAACTATGGTTTCTTATTGGGCCTGAAGATGGCTAAAAAAATAGCCAAAACATGTCGCCCTGTTAACAACTAAATATTGTCATTTTTTATGATATTTTTTGTTTTTATTGACGGATAATTAAAGTACTGTATTGCAACATATTTACTGTATTCCTGTCTACATGGTGTCATACGTTTATGTATCCAAAAGCACCTAACTCTTCATCAACACTGCTGTGAGACCTGTGAGCCTGACATGGAAGTTTCTTGCTACCATGACTTTCTCAACCATTTATTGCAGGTTGTAGATGCCACCAGAGTGCTGGGTGAACGAAGAAATGTTGGCAAAGTGCTGCTGAGAGTTGAAACAACAAGCAGGAAGTGAGCACTGGAGCAGCGGCACATTTCAATTAGTGGGGTAATTGGGATCCCTTAGAGGGAAGTGAAGAAATATTCATTTGTACATTTGTACTGAAAAAAAAAACAAGGTGTAAAATAAATTTTGATTTAATGTCCTGTGAAAATTGCATAATTAGGAGGGTCATGATTACTGCTCTTCTCCAAATATTATTTGGGTTATCAAATGCAGCAGAATAAGATGGGTGGATCATGTGGGTGAGAAGAGAAATGGATACAGAGTCTTGGTGGGGAAATCTTAGGGAGAGAGGCTACTTTGAAAATAATATTTAAATGGGTCTTAAAAACAGGATGGGAAGTCATGGATTGAATTAATCTGGTTCACGACAGACACTAGTGCACCTTCAGGTTTGATAAAAGTAGGAAGTTTCTTGCCTACCTAGAGAGGTATTAGCTTTTCAAGATGACTGTGCTACCCTAAGTTAGTTTAATGTCCCATAGATATTCTACATGGAGAAATGCCTATACACCATGTCACATGGGTCAGCATCCTAGGATAAATCTGACATAGTGGTTTTGGTTTGGTTAAGAAGTGTGGTGTGCCTTGTGCTGCTCTAGCAGTATCAATGTTACAGAAACATCAGCTGAACAGTTTTCATGAAGATAACAGTGAAACTGGTGCCTCCATCGTCGTCATCTGCAAGGCACAAAGTTGGTCAATGTATGGGGGCAGGGTGAATGAGGACAGAGCAAACAGAAGCCCAGGAGGCAGGAGTGAGAGTGCAGAGAAACAAGGTGGCCAATTTTAAGTGGAGAAATAGGAAAGTATAGAAGAGAGTGGGATTAGGGTAGGATGGGTACTTACCATGATAGGAAATGAGGGGAGAAATACTTTAAAATTTGATGAAATGAAAGTAAGTACAATGGATAGGCAAGTAAGAACAGTGAATGGTCCTAAAAAGGAAGCATTTTTTTTTTTTTTGGAAAATGGAGGAGGAATCAAATAATGCAACCAACTCTCTCTCTCTCCAATGGCACTACAGCCCGGGGTGGGCCTCGGCCTCCTTCAAATGCAACCAACAGTGTATACAAATTTGTGGATCACACCTACATTTATTATTCAACTGCTGCTACATACTTCAGGCTTTCTGGCCGTCATCAGGTAGACCGCTTGAATTACTACAGGCATGTCCTGCAGATTTTTACTTTTTTTTTTTAATTAATACAAAAGAAATATAATACAATCAAAAACAACAGAATAATAATAGCATCTCCTTATTGAAACTGAATATGAAAATATGTGCTGTTTTTGTTGCACCAAAATTTGTGTGTCTTGTATAACATGTAATCATGTTTTATGTAGATATATGAGAGTATGAAAGGAATTATTCCTATTTACTGTCCATTTGGAAAACAAGAACACTATAAATAAAACTGTGTGTTTCAGACAAAATAACACTCTAAAATGATGGCTGCGATAGTATTATTGGTATTGTGACTTGCTATGGACTGGACGGTCTAGGGTTCGAATCCTGGTGCAGAAACACTTTCTGTAACCATCCACACTAGCTCTGAGGCCCACTCAGCCTCCTACACAATAAGTACTGGATCCCTCTCTGGGGGTAAAGCAACTAAGGAGTGGCATTGACCACCCATCCCCATCTAACACAGAAGTTGAAGAAAGGGTAGAGCAATACCTTCAAATCCACCCCCCACCCCCACCACTATGCCTTCATGCCATGTTATGGAGTGAAATGTACCTCCTTTACACACATTAATAGGTTTCATGGGTTCAGCACTGCCAATTCTGAATGAAAAACTAGAGAAAATAGTACATATTGGTACTTGTACAAACAGATCCAGCTCAAGTATCAGTACTTGTATACATAAGAGTAATGCTCTACATCTATGACACGATATGCACTTACATATTTGAATATTATGACTTAATCATCTGTTGAAAATATATGTCTTCCTCATCCTAAAGTTGAGTCAGAAAATAATGTTTCTGCAAAATGTCTACAATTATTAGTGGTCAGTATATTTTATGCAAATGAATGACAAAGCAATGTGTATAGACTTTATAAAGGTATTACTTACAAACTTTTCTGTGAAATTATGTATCAGAAGTTTGAGTGATTCAGTACGAAAACAGAATGGCTCATCTTATAAAGAGATGGCTCCATCTATATTTCATTTCGTACAGGTAAACATATTTTTATTACATTTATCATACACATAAAAGTCTCTCTTCTTCTTCTTCTTCTTCTTGGCGCTGAACTTCCTTTAATGGTTGAAAGTTTTGGCCTTCTCAACGACATCTTTCCATTTCCCTCCATCCTGGATGCAGGCTATCCAGTTTTTAATCTTCATTTGGCAAATATCCTGTTTGATGTTATCCTCCCATCTGTACTTGCGTCTTCCTTGTGATCTTATGCTTAGGGGTTTCCATTTAAATATCTTCTTAACTGACACATAAAAGTCACTCCTGACAAACACAGTCAGGCTTCAAAATTTGCAATTTGTGGACACCTACTAACTTCTGCAAGTCTTTAACATCTGTCCATCTATTTGCATGTAACAACACTTATCTCAAAAAACAATGTTATATAAAGGTTTATATTCCAAGTCCTTACTACCGTTGTCATTCACACATTATGGCCAGGCCAGAGATACACAAGCTCTTTACATCCAAGTCTAATACAAATGAGTAGAGTTAAAAAATTCCCCATCTTCTATAGAATATGAAGTTTCATTAGTGTATTCATGAGAACCCTCCACACAACCTTATCATGACCCAAAATAAATGAGTCCATATACTGCCACAACCTACTTCCTTAACATCCATCTTAGTACTGTACTCCATGCCGAGTCCATTTTCACCAAAGGATGGCAAGTCCTCAAACTGTGAAAGGAGGAGGCAGTCTCCAGTTGTAGCTGGAAATAAACTGAATAAGCACGAACATCCTTTTGCTCTGGGGTAAGCAGGGGGGCAAACAACTGCTCACCATATGAAAACATGCTACAAAGTGATGCTAAGACTCATTCTTGAAAGATACATGACGATTTATAAATTGAGGTGTCATTAAGGTACACTCCTCTTTACACTGTCACAGTTACAATTCATTGCTATTTACACACTGCATATATACTGTTTTACCAGTAAAAGCAACAATTATGCATGTGAAATGCAGGTAAAAATGTATGACAATTTATCAGTACCTGTTGAAACAGCACTAGGTCTAAGCCAGGAGGATGCCATGTCAAGTGTTCTTTTAAACACTGCATTAGAAAAAGGAGGCACAGAATTTGACTTGCTAATATTGTCCTAGTGGGGAGGACTATCTGCATGCTGAAGGAGATCTTAATAAGGCACTGAAGAAAATGTAACTTACAATCAACATACAAAAAACAAAAGTGTGGACAGAACCAAAAACCAACAAATACAAAAGTATTTAAAGTGCATGATCAAGAATCTGAAAGGGTAAGACACATCGAATATTTTAGATTTATCTTAGAAAATGATGATAATACAACTACTGATGTTCTAGAGAGATTTGTAACAAATTACCAAACATGTTATGGGCTGGAAGAACGAATGAGCATACTATAGTTAGGAAAAGGCCTATGCTCAGTGAGCATGCTCACCTATTGTGCATACTCCGAATGTTTGAAACAAAAATACCAAGAAATAGCAAAAGGAAAATTAATGAAAATGGTACATGGAAGTCAAGGTTTTACCATGAACTTTATAAACTATACACCACACCAGAAACAGTCAAGGTGATCAAAGCAGGAAGGTTGAGGTGGCTGGGACACCGCTCTAGAATGCAGGAGCAAAACCTATGCAAGCAGCTAATGTTCCAAAAATCACAGGATACTAGACAATTAGGCAGACCTCCTATGAGATGGCTGGTTTTGGAATGGGCATTAGATACTGGAAGCCAAGTCACAAGAATGGGACCAATGGAGGGAAATGGCAAAGGAAGCTAAGGTCCATGATCAACTGTAGCACCAATACAAGAAGAAGATATACTGTTTGTTAGAAGTGTGTGTGTGTTTACGACTTCATAGGTAAAGGAAGTATGAAAGATAATTACAAAGAGAAAGGCATCACTTTTCAAGATGTAAGTACATGTGCATTAGCACCCAACAATGATCTTAATGTCTCTTTCAATACTCCTTACTCATGCCTGAAATTATTCTCTTAAATACAGAGGATATGGCAAAATTAAGGAACATATAGAAAATAAATTAAATGTAAGATGATTAGCAGGTAAAATAAGAGGCAGGATGGGATAAGAATGTCTAATGAACTAAATTAAGTCATTCTGAGAAACCTGTCAATCCAAGAACTTTGAGCACAAAAAAGGTTGAATATTGGAATTTATGAAAGTAGGATGAGCAATCTAGGAGATGACAGCAGTGAGGAGACATTCTAGAGAAATGCAGGTATTGAAAGAGGATGAAAACAAAGACCTAAAATGTTAATGAGTACTGATGAATTGACAGTGATGAGTCTTTGTTCATCTTTAACACAAGTTTTTTACATGTACACTCAAAAACAAATATTTACTGGAAAAACTACTACTCAGAAACAGAATTTCTGTCAGTACACTCTTTTCAGAACCCAAATAAATACATAAAACTGAGTAGTTTACCATGAACACATTCATACTTCTTGTCTAATTAATACAATTATGAAAATGCAAATGTCAGCTGAACAGCCAGAGTAGAATTCAAAACAATGAACCACCACCAGCCATTGCAGTATTTCTTTTCCAGTTGCTTGAAACCTTCATACCTTCAAAACCTTGACATAATGTTGCCAATTCACATGACTCCTTTCACCTATACTCACAGTGTTCATTACTGCACATCTGTCAACACCAGGTCTCTTGATATACATGTTTTTATCTGGTTATCTATGATACTTCCATTGTGTCAAATTACCATCATTTCTTACTGTAACATGTGTTCAGCAAGTTTTTTTGACTGTCACAGCAATTCTGACCTTTGAACAGGACACCATCATTACATCCTACAAAAAATGAAAATGTAATATATAAATTTGATGTGATTTTGACCGTGCATCGTCGTTAATATGTGGAAATAAAATGCCAACTAGATGCAACAGAGGTTTTTATTGCAGATCTTACTGCTTGCTCAACATGTTTCCGCCACCACTATGCCCATCATCAGGAGCTCAAGAGTATTATGCAGTGGTTGCTGCCTGTGGTATTTCGTGCTGTGGTTTTCAAGTTGCTGGTCTGGTGTGGAGCTTAGGGTTAT
>Ga0209629_10003091_pt1 | contig 11724 bp, 9 predicted proteins | sample TergutCu122P5_FD_187286 | JGI IMG/M metagenome (GOLD analysis project Ga0209629, IMG submission 187286) | Cubitermes ugandensis P5 segment gut microbial communities from Kakamega Forest, Kenya - Cu122 P5 (SPAdes) (version 2) | ecosystem: Host-associated > Arthropoda: Insects > Digestive system >...
CATGTCGGAGTACCTTTAAATATTTTTATGTATTTTAACATTGAAATTAACATTTTAGACTAATACAGTTTTGAATGTGAAAAAGTGCACATGTTGGTGTTTATCAACTATTGAATTGAAAAATGCACGGTGAAACATTGAAAATCTTCCATTTCCTACTCAAATATGGGTGACACTTTACTGGGGAAGTATCTGTACCTAGACCCAACATAAGCACTGTTGACAAAATATACAACTGCTGCAATAGGCTGCACATCACTAACTGGGCCCAACATTTACACTGCTGACACAACACATAAGAACTGCAGGCCACATAGCATTACATGGGAACTGAATATCAACTGTTGACGTAACATACAAGTTTTGCAATAAGCTTCACTTGAATTAAAATGGCAGGCACCTGAGTTCACTTATTATTATTGGTATTCAGCCCTTGGGCCGGTCTGGGCAGAGACCAGAGCTCAGTCAGGCGACTGGTATGGCTCTGGTACACTACATCCTGGGCAAATTCTAAGGGGTAGCTTGCCATTGCTTTCCTCCACTTTTTAGACGTTCCCACTTTTCACCACCAGGTGCCTCCACGTCCGCCACGACGTGAGAGATCCCAGCAGCGGAAGTAGGAACTGTGGGTGAGAATGTTGTACGGTAATTTTGCCGAAATGACGACTTCCACGCCATTTAGAGACCTTTTACATGCCACAAATCTATGACATGGGACCGACGGCTTTACTTCCCCTCTGAAGGAAGGCGTGCTGAGGATTTTTTCACCCTTAAAAATCTGACGGCTTCAGCCGGGTTTGAACCCACGAACTTGGGTACTAAAGGCCAGCATGCTATCCCTAGACCACCGAAGCTGCCTGAGTTCACTATTAAGTGGAAAATCAAAATAAAACAATGTTACCAGTTAACAAATGTTAACATCATCATAAAACACTGCCTGCGTGGTACATACCCAAAATATTGACCATATCAACAGTGTTGCTAGCAGAGCAAACACAATCACAAGAACAATGTAAATACATCCCAATGGTAACTCTCAAATATCAGTAACATGTGATGAAAATCATATATCCATTTTGTAATTTTCTGGATTATGATATCATGTAGTCTGGTAACATTTTGAAAGAATATATTGCCTCCACCTTTAAGAAAGAAGTGAGCTATGTTGGGAAACTGGCTGGTTAAGTCAAAGTATGGAAAAAGTAATGGGTTACAGAGGACAGGCAAGGCCAATCAGTACTATGGGGAAAAACAGGGTCCAGACAATCCAGTGGGAAACTTAGGCCCCAAAAAGGGCAGCTATTCCAAAACAGTGAAAAGGAAGATTAACAAACAGAACTTCCTCAGGCGGGCAGAGACACAGTAACAAGAGCCTGTTCATAAGGCATGAAAGAAAGAGCAACAGAAGCCCCATCCCAGGGCACAGAATGAGAATGTCCTTTTTACAGGGTACGAAAGGAACAGATACAGAGGAACCTTAATAAGGCCATGGGTGGTAAAACGTCCACCATAAAGAAATGTGGGTAAGGACCAAAACAGTCTATGCAGCAGAAAATTACAAATCTCCTCAGAAAGATTTCACATTCACATGATGTTGCAACTGTTGCATCCACATGCTTTGATTATGCTTAGGTTACAGGAGCTCCAAAAAATATATGGCAAAATTAACACCCAACATGGATTTATTTTTTTTTTTCTTTTGCATGTGCTGCTGACTCATCAGCCAATTCCAGGAACAAAGGGACACAGCAGCCATGTAAATGCCAATTTCTTCACTAAGTGATGAGAGGTACCAACTTGATGCAACAATTATGATTTATTATCTCTACATGTTTCGGACATCTATATGTCCATCTTCAGGAGTTCAGGTTGTGTACTGCTGCACGTGGTGTTCAGCACTAAGTGTTGTGGCTGTGGTACTAAGGAGCTGGTGTATAGTCTTGTGCACTGTGCGTGAGTTTGTATCCGACTACTTCAGATACAAACTCACACACAGTGCACAAGACTATACACCAGCTCCTTAGGACCACAGCCACAACACTTAGTGCTGAACACCACATGCAGCAGTACACAACCTGAACTCCTGAAGACGGACATATAGATGTCCGAAACATGTAGAGTTATTTATGATAATAAATCATAATTGTTGCATCAAGTTGGTACCTCTCGTCATTTTCTTCACTAAGAATTCATATGAAGGTGAATTCTAAAGTGCAAGCCATAAACTGGTTCTGTTATGCTGCAAACACCCTCTTGGACCAGAACACTGAATGACTCCCTGCATCACCTAAACAGCATAAACAAAAACATCAAATTCACCATGTGGATGGAGACAGGTACCTCCCCTTCCTGGGTGCTGACAATCCGGCATACACATGACCTAATGGTATCTTGGGCCAAAAGAGTAGAGCAAGTCCATCCACACCACCCTGTGTTTCCATGCCAGGTCAGAGCACAACTTGGTGGGCATGCTAGCTGTGTTTTCCACCTTAGGACACAGAGCTATAGGTAACTAAGACCCTGATAAGCTCCAACCAGCACTGGAATTCCTCCACAAAGTCTTCACACAGAATGGCTGTAGCAACAGATACTTTCTTCAGAATACCAATATACCTGACAGTGTCACACACCATACACAAAGTCCAGTTGTTCTTTCACCATTTTGTCAGTAATATCTTCAACTATAATAACAAAGGTGGTATCAAAGCCTGCCATTAGGAATGTGAGCCTGGAACAAGCAGATACATTCCTTTGATGTATGAAAGATGATCCGGCCCTAAAGACAATTGGTGCATGGTGTATCCAGTTAGCAATGAACATTTTAGAGTGGATAGACTCAGAATGACACTGTAGGGATTACGGTTAAACAGAACAATCGGCATATCTCCTTATGACATTTGAAGAAGTCAGCCATAGCAGAATACAGCATAAACAAGGTTATCACAGCCTGTGTTCTAGAACAGAGAAGAGAATGAAGCATCAAGGAAATGATACAGATTGAGCACCATCCCAACATCATACACAGGGAAGATTGTTACTTCGTGACCAGGTCATGAAGGCCTCTCAGTCTGAAGGGATGCCAAAAGGCTGTTCTGATGGGTTAGCTGTCACTTAGCTTTCCTCTGCCCATAGCCCTGGAAACGACTCTTCTCTTCCTTCCATAGCCCTAAAAAATGCTCTTTGTGAATCTTCCATTTCCTGCAAGAGGGAAATGCTCATTCTTTCTTCCATGCCCTTTATCAGGACAAATTTCCATCACTGTCAAAACCTCACATCTTAGGTTTCAGTACTCTAAAAATATATATATATATATATATATATATATGCTGTATTATTAACATGTTCTGCAATACCTGTGAATGTCAACTGGAACAAAATTTACATGTCAAGTACAGCCTATGGCATCCAGAAAGAAGTTCTATTTCTCGTATTGTACATTTGTCCTTGACAGTTAATAATGCATGCACACTAATTACAACACTTACACTATGATGGTTGAGTATAACAAAATGAACTGCTGAGTAATTTAGCAGGTCATTTCACACACCCATTCCAAACCATAAAAATTACCAACATAAAAAACAATTGATTACCTTTGTTTCAAAACTGCAATACATACTAACAACAAAAGGATTGTCTGTAAAACTCATGATATCCCTCTCAGCAAACACTTGATCAACTTGATTTCGCAGCATCAAATTATTCTTGCCAATCTTCTTCATGGCAAATCTCTGACGGGTTTCTTTCAAACGTACCAGATATACAACACCATATGCTCCTTTAGAAATTAACTTTACAATTTCAAAGTCACCTTCAGAAGGTACCTGAAACAGAATTATTGTAGAAACAAACCATTCAATGTAAGTGAGAACTTCCCCTTTCATCTTCTTCTAGCATTACTTCCATTTTTACAACTGTCAATAGCACTCAGTGTCATCAGTCATCAATAAAAAATAAACACTAACTATGATTCCATAAACATGGTGAGAAAGCAAACCTACATGAATATACAAATGGAACTGTACTGAGGAAAGAATCTGGTTTTTTGAATGCAGGTAAATCTGGTATGAAATTGGCGCTAGCAGTCATACAAATGCCTACCACAGAAGAACTCTATCCCCTGTCTGTGGCAAACTATTGCAGACTGCATTCTTCTGGGTTATGACACTGCTCCACTGGGTACTGGACCACCAACATTTCAAAGAAACACGGTGTTTTTATCTTCAAACGTCTAGGGATCTTAGAAGAACCTACTTCTTCTTCTCAGACTTCTAAGCTGCTGAAGATACAGGCAGTATGTTCCTTCAAAATGTTAGAAACTGAATACCCAATGACGAGGTGTCATATCCAGAAGAACAGAGTCCTCCATCAACCACACTGCCATGAAAACTTCAAGACCTACAAAACTACTGTATGTTCTGCTATCACGGTACGTGGCAGGTAAGCTGGCACTATGTCCCTTTTGTAATATTTGCCTAATGCTGATTATTTCATTCTGCAGTGGATCTGTTACATCAGAATCCATAACAATTACAAATAATTTCTTACACATACTCATCTAGTGCTGCAGAAGACAAATTTATAAGATATATGACAAAGACTAGCAAGAAACAAGGAACGATCCAATACAGATCCGAAGTTAGAGAGTACCTTTGTTTCCTTGTCTTCCTTTGATGTTGACTGAGGTATACACAAATGAAATTTTTCTGATGAGAAACTTGTAGTTTCTAACTGACTCAAATCTTCTTGTAGTTCTAAAAATACAAAAAAGAAAAGGAGAATTTCATACTGGTTTGCACACAGGAAAGTTAGAAATCCTAAGTATGACAATGTTTAAGAGTGAAATTAACCCTGTTATTGCCTATCACAGAAATGAAAGGAAATGTGTTACATTAACAGCTGTAGCAACGGTACACAAACTGTAACAAAAACTTACCAGCAATAGGATCCCTGTTTAAACCTAATTTGGTTATGATGTACTGTGGAATGTCAGCTTTAATCCCTTGTGATGTTTTAGCCTGTCCTTCTGCTTGTTCAAGTAAGTGGTAAAACTCTTCTGGATCGAACTCCAAGCATTCAAGCAGTCGAGCTGGTCTTGATATAACCAAAAGTAACTTCTTTATAGCACCTGTTAACCTTGCTGCTGCTTCAGGTGACTTTTCTTTTGTCTGTTAGATGTAACAGTATGAAGCATTTAAAATTATTATCAAAATGAAACAAAGATTATGTAAATTCTCAGTACTTTATAGAATAATAGAAACATACAGTACCTCTGACAGTAACCTTTCCAAATTTTCAGACATTTCATAGAAATATCTACTAGTAACAAGTTTCTCCTGTGACTTCTGTAGACAGTCTCTAGCCATTTCAATGACCTGATGGTGAACAAATCTTATTATTGGTATGGAATCTTTAGGCATATTTTCATAGTTCTCTCTTGCATCAATGGATCTGTTGTCATTTATAAAACTCTGTAAACGTTCCTCCATTTGCTGAGTAGCCTGAAAGAGATGATAGGGTTATAGAACACATGGTGACACAGATCATTCAAATGTATGGGCTCTGAGGCAATGTTTATAAACTCATATCTAAGAAGGACTTAAAAAAATAATACGTGTCAAGGTGTGACAGATGTCAGCCAGTATGGCATAGTTGGTATAGTGACTTGCTACAGGCTGGTCAGTCTGGGGATCGAATCCTGGTGGGGGCAAGATTTACCGCACCCAATCAGAATGGCTCTGGCCCCCCCTAGACTCTCGTACAATTGGTACCAGGTCTCTTTACCAGCATCAAAGTGACCGGGGTGTGGCACTCATCATCCATTCCCCTCTAGCACCTAGGTTAAAGACAGAGTACAGCTGTACCTCTACTACCCTCTCTGGACCTTCATGGCCTATTCTAGTGTGAACTTTACCTTTCTAACTTGACAGATGTTACTCAGTTACTGATTCTTTCCCTGACTGTAGTATAGTCATACCAACACGCAGTCAACCATCTCCTGACAAGAGTGTAAGGTTGTTTGTTGAATGCTATCACCATTTTTAGGACTACAAAAACCTGAAGTTTTTCCATTAGAAGCTGATATTTTGTAAACTGTTTTAACTACATTTACTCTGTTTAAAGAAGTTGATCGTTTGTTGCAATTGGCTACCAAACAAGGATGAAATTTATTGTTGAGAGTGCCAAGCAAATTATCATTGTGATGTTTTAAATTTGGAAACCTGTAAAAGAAAAGTCAGAAAGACAGCCCCCATTTCAAAGTGATAAAACTGAAAAATTATAAATGCAGTATATCTACAGTATGCCACTTTAAAACAGAAATCATATCATTACACATATATATCCTAACAGCTGTTGCAGACCCAAACTTTCAAGTGCTGGTTGTGAATGGGTTTAAAACCATGTCAGTGTCTATGACTATTTAAATCTTAGATAAAACTCATGCCAAAAGGTCTGTTCCTTAATAAAATGCAATACAGCTAATAAGAATGTATATTTGGACTACTGACTGTGAATGAAACTGCAAAGTCAAATGATAATGAAAGTGCATTAACAAGTGGAAACATGGCAGGCATTTTTGGGGCTGTGAAGTTCTATAACAACATAAACAATATGTCTCAGACAGAAGAATACAATAATGTTGGATGAGCAAATTTGGCTATTAATATACTATCAACAAATGCCTAAACATGCCACAAAAGTCGTTATAACAACAAACCCCAACACCAGAATATTCTTTGTCACAATATGACATTCCACAAGGACACGTAAAACTGCATGGATTACACGACACTTTGCCAACATGTACCAGGCCTTCATGTAATAAATGTCCACATGTTAGGTGCCACCAATCTGAAGATGTGAGAGCACTAAGTCATTCAACCCATTAAGTGTGAGCATTAACATGCAGGAGAAAAGCTTCTGCATTGACATTAGGTACCATAATGGCCAAGTCAAATATTTACCTTTGGGAACCTTTCCTTGTATAACGTGTTCATCATCACTATCTCATCATCCACAACAGGTGATCGACTTGGACTACTGAAAAACACAACATAAAAAACTGTACAATTTTACTTTGCTTCAGAAAAAAGCCACAAAATGAAAACATGCAGTCTTTCATACAACATGTCTTTACACAGCAACATGATTTTGAGATGTTAGTATAAAATCTGAGGACAACCTATTAAGTTCAATCTGACTACCTAAAAATTTCAATATTTTAAGAAAAAACCTGTGTTAAAATGACATACACTGATTACACTGAAACATAAATACTGTTCCCCACAATAAACAAGCAGACATTTTTTCCTATCAGGTGGTGCTCAAATTTTGTACAGTTTATAACACTCTGCTCAGCAGCAAGCACGGAAGCCAGTTCAGGTTAAACTAATCTATTAATGTCATAAGTGTTCTACACATGCACTACAAATTATGCCAATACAACTCTAAATGTTACAGAAAAATGCATATATTCAATGACTAGATTATTGCCACAGAAATAAAAGGCTATATAATTTACATAGAAATAACAGACCAAGGAACTGTACCATGTCATAATGAAGCAGCATATACAGTACACAAAAACTGTTCTTTTGTATAATCATTCCAACGACACTAAATAATCTAATACAGTTATATTTTACAAACCAAATGACCACATATTTTCCCATCTTATCTACATGAAAATTACACACAATGAAGTTTTTGTTTAACAAATACTCTTCAGCTCTACCTCAATCAGCATGAAAAAGTTTTACTCTGATATGAGGGTAATAACTTATAAGGTAAATAAAATTCTTTAAAAAAATGCTGCCATTCAAAACAAAGAAACAGACAATATAAAACCAAAAGTTATTGTTAGCCATCATCTTTGTTCACTGATACACGGCAGAATTCTTTTTATCCAGCACCTGATAATTTGGCAAACGTGATGGTTCATCACTTAAGGAGAGTAATCCCAGGACCAAAAGTTCTGCTGTCCATAACTCCCAGGGCAGGTACTGGTTCTGTGACTTTATTTCTGGTTATCTGGACTATGGGCCCATGAAGCTACTACAATGGCTTCAAAAGAACTGAAGGTGAGTATGTAAGTCTCTGCTGACAAGAGGATATGGACCCATATAGCTACTACAATGGCTTCAAAAGAACTGAAGGTGAGTATATAAGTCTCTGCTGACAAGAGGATATGGGCCCATGAAGCTACTACAATGGCTTCAAAAGAACTGAAGGTGAGTATATAAGTCTCTGCTGACAAGAGGATATGGGCCCATGAAGCTACCACAATGGCTTCAAAAGAACTGAAGGTGAGTATATAAATCTCTGCTGACGAGAGGAAACACCCAACTTCATGATTCCTCAGAAACTTGAAGTAATTAGGAGGCCCAAAAGTGGTGAAGGCTAAAGTGTAGTTGTAACTTCATACACCAGGGGTCTTCAACACATGGCCCGCAGAAATCTTTGCCGTGGCTCGCCGGCCATTTTGAAAAAATAACTACAAACACGATTAATTGAAAAGTAATTTCAATAATGCCCGCTGGCCACTAAGCTATACTGCGGTATTTTGAATTGTAAGAAGCTTTCTAAATTTACAAAGAGCACTGTGCATTTGATACTTTACAAATATATAAAATCCTATAATAATAAACTAACTCATCTTTAAGAGCATAAGTAGGAGTCGGGCTCATGATAAGTAAAAACAATCAATACTGAAAAAAAATTCATGAAGAAAACATTCATTTTTTACTTTACTACTTTAGTACCGCCTGAGGCCAGTAGATGGCCAAAGGAGCGTGTCTCTTTAATATTTATTTTTATAGGATTTTATGTAAAACATGTAAAGTTTACATGTTTTACATAAAATCCTATAAAAATAAATGCACGGCATTCTTTGGGAATTTGGAAAGCAACTTACAATTCTAAATACCGCAGTATAGCTTAGCGGCCCGCAGGCATCATTGAAATTATTAATGTGGCCTGCATTGTCTGAAAGGTTGAAGACCCCTGTCATACACCATTGGACTGGCAACTATCTAAGGCATCAAGAAATGGACGGGCCAATTACCACCATAGAGTTTAACATTTTTCTTGTTGTATGCTATTTGTTTGTTTTGTTATTTTAATAAGGATGAATATTTTGTTGGGGTGATGGGAGGAATATTTTTAACCCCTCTTTGGTTTAAATATATATTTATTTATATTTGTTTTGACCCATTTATTTTGATTATAAGGTTAAATTACCTTAGTGATAACAGCGTTATCTTCCTTGAGAGTTCTTATTGGTGGGGAGGTTTGTGACCTCGATGTTGGATTAAGATAAATTTTCGGTGCAGGAGCTGAAATTGATTAGGTCTGTTCAACCTTTAAAATCTTACATGATCTGAGTTCAGACCAGTGTGAGCCAGGTTGGTTTCTATCTATAGTAATATTTTATACCTTAGTACGAGAGGACCGGGTACTTGGAATAATTTTAATTATATCCGATTATTATTAATATGATCACTATTTTGGCAGATACGTGCATTGGATTTAGAATCTATTAATGTAAAGTAATGTATGTAAAAGTGTGAAGTACGTTTTCATGCAACAGACATTGAAAGGGCCCAAATTCATACAATTTGAACAAGGTGTTGTATAAGTGGTTAACAGCAATGTGTACTGAAAGAAAACCTGTGACTGAGCCTATGATAACTTAAAAGCAAAGTTTATTCATGATAAAATGAAAATACCTGACAAGTGCACACTCTCTGAGGACAGTCACAAAAAATTACATGTAGGACCTTGGGTCAGCACAGGTACTGCCTGATAATGCAAAATTCTGAATAATCTGGCACCTGTCCAATTCAGTAGGTGCTAAATTAAAGTAATTCTACTACAAAATCTCCAGGCTGCAGTACTTGTTCCATACCTTAGCTCAGAAATGTGTTGCGTCAAATGGGTATGATTATGTTGCAAAATAGTGTACACTCTTGTTTACGTAACATTCAGAATTGCATTCACATCGTTAACAAAGAGGAAAATAAAGAGAGCTTCTCTTCTGCATTAAAGTATTTATTCCTGTCCACTAATAACACCTGAGTGAAACAAGAATACCTAAAAACTTGGCAAAGATGCCCATATTCTTAAGTTCAGAAATGCAATAAGCAGTTCTTTTGTTAACATTTAAATCCTGTATCCACATCTAAAACCGTACATTCACAGAAGGATCCATATGGATTTGTAATCTTGTAAGGATCCATGGAATGACAGTAAATGAAATGAAATGATATGATAACAAGATTTCTAAAGCCTCCTGTCACAAACAAAATAAGCACCCAACTATTAGGAACAAAAGTTTTAAAACTTTTAATATGGAAGCTCCCAAATGGACACGATCCTGATTCATTTCAAACTAATGCCCATCTTCACACTCAGTCTCTCAAAATCCTTCTTTCTGTTATGCCTCGAAGTCTGCAAAGTGATCATTTTTCATTACATTTCACATACTAATTTTAAAACACACACCAAAAAAAAAACCCCTTCTCTCTGCATGAAACTGTTTAGTTCAAAGGATATAATAAAAAGCCCACTGCAATAAACTGAACACATGAAAGTATGGCATGCACCAAACAGAACTTCAGGAATATTGGGTTGAAAATTAACACCAGATGCACTTACAACTATATAAGGAAATGAAGATGCATCTACCTAAAATTGACAGTAAGAGTCAACATAAAGCCCATACTTGGTACAATTTTACATAATATAATAAAGAAATTTGGGACATGCAAAAAGAGAAAGTTGCTAACTTTAACTTCACTGTAAATGTGACTCTAAACGTGAAACCAAATCTGAACTTTGTTTTCAATTTTACTGCATGAAACTCCAAACTGATAACAAGTGCTCTACTGAAGATTACACCACTGTCTGGAATTTATAGCAAAGTAATTGAGTAATGAATCCAATTTCAGAGGGACAAGAATTTGGATCACAGTGAATCAGTAAGAGCAGTGTAATATGTTGGGAATCATGAGGATCGTAAGGACCATACCTGTACAAGGGGGTGCCTGACCTACTTCCCAATGTCGTAGGATGGAAACGATAGTGTCGTTGGAAAGAGGGGGCTGTTCATGTGCAAAATTGTAAGTCTTTTCTTGTTACAGAGGCTGAAAGGAAGCATGTCAGGCGATGCGCACAATTTCAACATCAAGACGCGAGCTGTCAAGTTTTTTTTCCTGCGAGGCAAGGTGCCGGAGGAAATTCATGCCATTCTGAGAGAAACATTAGGGGAACATGCACCATTGTATGCCACCATCAAAAACTGCATGGCCCTGTTTAAAAGTGGTGATTTTTCCATCTGTGATGTGCCTCATCCTGGACGACCCAAAACAGTGACCACACCGGAGATTATTGATCAAATTCACGAGCTAATCTTGGAAGACCGCTGGATTTTGCCTAAATCAATAGCTGAGCAAGTGGGCATCTCATGTGAGCGGTTTGAGTCCATCATTCATGAGGATTTGGACATGTGGAAGCTCTCCACAAAGTGGGTCCTGAAATGCCTGAGCGCAGATCAAAAACGTCAATGGTGCCAGTTGTCTGAGCAACTTTTGAAATTTGTTCGGCACAATCCAAATGATTTCCTGTCATGACTGGTGACCATGGACGAAACCTGGTTATATCACTATGACCCGGAGACAAACCAACAATCAATGGAGTGGCGGCATAGTGGCTCACCCCCCCCCC
>Ga0209629_10003093_pt1 | contig 11723 bp, 7 predicted proteins | sample TergutCu122P5_FD_187286 | JGI IMG/M metagenome (GOLD analysis project Ga0209629, IMG submission 187286) | Cubitermes ugandensis P5 segment gut microbial communities from Kakamega Forest, Kenya - Cu122 P5 (SPAdes) (version 2) | ecosystem: Host-associated > Arthropoda: Insects > Digestive system >...
CACCCGCCTCACCCACCCCGCGCGCCGCGAATAGCCCCGCGAAAAAACGCTGGCCGCTTTGGGCGCGCATCATCCGCGCCGTGGTCATCGTCGCGGTCGTTTTGATTCTCGCGCTCTTCTTCGCCGCCCCGCCAATCGCGAAATCCATGCTCCAAAAACAACTCACCTCCGCGCTCTCCACCAAGGCCGTGACCCGCGAGGCGCGCGTCGACCGGGTGCGCATCAACCCGCTCGAACTTTCCGTCGCCATCGAGGGATTTTCCATCAACGAGCCGGCGCGCAACGAGACACCCGTCGCGTGGCGCAGCCTGTATGCGAGCCTCGATTTGCGCACGCTCTTCTCGCACGAGTGGCGCTTCAGAAAAATCGCGCTCGACGGCTTCGCCGGCCGCATCGCCGTGCTCAAGGACAGCCAGCTCAACTTCGGCGATTTGTTCGGGAGCGGCGGCGCCGCCACCACCGGCGCGGCGGCGCCAGCAACCGAAAACTCCGGCGGCGGCTCCGCAGCCACCCTTCACATCAACACCCTCGTCGTCACCGATTCGCACCTCGACTATTCCGATGCCACGCTGCCGGAGCCGTTCGCGACATCCATCGGGCCGATGAGTTTCACCGTCGCGGATTTTCAAACCGGCGGCCCCGGGCGCGCGCCGGGCACGTTCGCCGCAACCACCGACACCGGCGAATCCCTCTCGTGGAAAGGCAACATCTCCATCACGCCGCTCTTCTCGCGCGGCGAAGTGCGGCTCGGCGGCATCCCGATGAAAAAATACGCGCCCTACTACACGCGCTATGTCGGCTTCGACGTGCTCGACGGCACGCTCGACATCATTGTCCACTACGAACTCTCCACGAGCGCCCACGCGCTCACGATGCGCGCCAGCCAGAGCGGCGCCACGCTGCGCTCCCTCAAACTCGCCCCGCGCGGCACCACGCAGCCGATGGTCGACATCAATTCCATCGCGCTCGAACAACTCTCCGTTGAAAGCATCAACGACGACGACCCCGCGAAAAGCCGCCAGACCATCCACGTCGCGCGCGCCGCGCTCGACGGCGGCGCGGTCGCCCTCAGGCGCGACGCGGGCGGCCTCGCGCTCGTGACGCTTTTCACGGGGACTTCGGACACAAGCGGAACAACCCCGCCACCCGCGCCCGCCACCACGTCACAACCAACACCAACCTCGCCCCCGGTTGACGTGATACTCGACGAACTCAACGTGCAAAACCTCGCTGTCGCGTTTGAGGACACCACGCTCGGCGCGCAACCCCTGCGCAAAAACCTCACGCTCGCGAGCGTGAGCGCGAAAAATTTTTCGCTCAACCACCTCGACCAGCCGCTCGCCGTCGCCGCCACGCTCAAAACCGAGGACGGCGGACACCTGGCCGCCAGCGGCACCATGAGCATCTCGCCCTTCGCGGGCCGCTACGCCGCCGACTGGGCCGGCCTGCGCCTCGACACCGGCAGCCTCTACGTCGGGCAACTCTTCCCCATCCGCGTCACCCAAGGCGCCTTCTCCGGCTCCGCCACGGTGAACATCACCCCCGCCGGCGACATCATCGCGGCGGGCGACGCCGCCATTTCGGATTTCGCCCTCGTCGACGCCAACACCGCGGCCCCGCTCCAATCCTGGAAACAACTCACCGTGACGAGCGCGACCCTTGCGACCACGCCGAAAACGCAACTCACCATCGCCGAAATCGCGCTCCAATCCCCGCAAACCCAAGTCACCATCCAGCCTGACGGCGCGCTGAACTGGGCCGCGCTCACCGCCGGCGGCACCACCGCGACCACAGGCACGACAGCAACAACCGGCACCGCCGCCAGCGGCACCGGCAGCGGTGGCGCGTTTCTTGTTGAAATCAAAAACGTCGTCCTCGCCGGCGGGCGCGCCGAGTTTCGCGACCAGTCCATCAAACCCAACGTGACGCTGGCGCTCACCGCCATCACCGGCACGGTTTCCAGCCTCTCCACCGCGAACCTCGCCCACGCCAAGCTGAACCTCGGCGCAAAAATCAACAACACCGCGCCCGTCACGCTCGCCGGCCGCCTCAACGCCCTCACCGGCGAAAGAACCACCAGCCTCAAATTCAACCTGGGCGGCGCCGACCTCGCGCCCCTCGCCCCCTACATCGAAAAATACGCGGGCCGCAAACTCGCCAGCGGCGCGCTCACCGTCGACGTCACCGCCAAACTCAACGTCCGCTTCCTCGACAGCGCCAACGTCATCACCCTCGACAACTTTTATTTTGGCGAGAAAGTCGACAGCCCCGACGCCACCACGCTGCCCGTCGGCCTCGCCGCGACGCTCCTGCGCGACACCAAAGGCCGGATCGTGCTCGACGTGCCCGTGAAAGGCAGCCTCGACGACCCCGATTTCAAATACGGCCGCGCCGTCTGGCGCGCCATCGGCAACATCCTCGTGAAAACCGCCACCGCGCCCTTCAGGCTGCTCGCCTCCGCCGTCGGCGCCGGCGCCGGCGGGCCGAAACCCGCGGGCGCGGACAGCGCGGCGGAGCCGGATTACTCGCTTGTGGAATTTGACGCCGGCGCGAGCACATTGAACGCCGCCGCGCTGCAAAAACTTGCGACCATCGCGCAAGGCCTGGCCGCGCGCCCCGAACTGCATCTCGGTTTAACGGGCGGCTACGACGCGCCCTCCGACAAGGCCGCGTTGCAAAGCCGCGCCCAGCAGACGCTCCCCGCGCCCGCTGCGCCTCCCGCGCCCTCGCAAGACGGAACGCCTGAATCGGCGCCTCCGGCTCCGGCGGCTCCGCCGCCGGAGCCCGTGAGCGATGAGCAATTGCGCCAGCTCGCGACCGCGCGCGCGCAAGCCGTGAAGAATTATTTAACCACCCAAGGCCGCGTGCCCGCCGGCCAGGTTGACGTGGGCAAAGACACCGCCGCGACCGGCGCGCGCGTGAGTTTGCAATTGCACTGAGGACGGCAGCGGCGACATCAGCGGACGACGCGCACAGCCGTTGTCTGGCTGCTGGCGGTGGCTTTGTCGACTATGTCGTAGAGCTGGCGCGAGCGTTCGAGGTCGCCGCCTTTGCCCCAGCGGATGCGCAACTGGGTCTGGCGGCTGTTCACTTCCTCGATGCGGATTGTGACTTCGAGGTCGTCCTGGTCGCGGGCGATGATGGTGCTGTCAAATTTCTGGGGGCTGGTGGTGACGGCGACTTCGACCAGGCCGAGTTGCTTGGTGGCGTTGTGCGTGGCGGCGGACACGACGGGCGCGGTCGTGTTGAACAGGCCTGAGAACTCGCCGTAGTTATACGCGCCGATGTTTTTTCCCGTGCTGTCGAGAATGATGTGCTGGCAGCCGGCGGCAAAGGAGAGACCCGCGGCAAGTAGCGCGGTGACAAGGATGTGTTTGAGCGTGGTCATGTGGAAAAAGAGTTGCGTGAATTGTGCTGAATTTATCGAAGGCGGGCAAGGTTGGGTGAATTTTGCCGCTTTGTCATGCTCTAAAGTGAAGAAATGTGACAAGGAACTTTTTTGCTCTCGTCTTGGGTTTGGATGTCGTGCGACGCTTCGCGCCCGTATTTTTAATCCATGAATCCGCGTTTCGCCAACATCGTCCGATTACTTGCCGTGGCGGCGTTTGCCGCGGGCGCGTGCGGGGCGCGTGCAGCGGCGGCGGCGGATGCTCCGGCGCCGGGCGGCGTGCTGGCGTTGCAGGCGGAGTTTCCGGAGCGCAAGTTTCCCGAATTGCAGGAAATTTTGCGCCAGGGGCTTGTCAACGGGCCTTCGGTTTTGATCAGCCAGTGGAACGCCGCCGCCGCCGCGCAGGACGCGAAAGGGGCGGGCGGGCGGGCGTCCTTGCTGCCCAGCCTCGGCGGCGGCGCCAGCGTGGGGCAGACTTACGAGCAGTATCGAAGCGGCGGGGTTTCAAGCAATAACTCGATGACGGCGGTGTTGTATAACCTGGGTCTTAGCCAGCCTGTGTATGCGTGGGACTCATTGACCAATAGTTACCAGATCAGGAAATTGCAGCAGGCGGTGGCGGAGCGCAATATCGGCGAGGTGCGCCGCGGGCTGGCAATTGACATAAGGAGGCGCTACTTCGACATCGTGCTCATGGCCGGCGTGCTTGATCTTGCCCGCAAAAACCTGGAGCGGCTTGAGCGCGACCGCAAGGAAACGGAGCAGGCAATCGCGGACGGCACGCAGGCGGCGGGGGCGATTGACGGCCCGAATCGCAGTATACAAATTGCAAAGCCCGAAATCATGCGGCTCGAAAACGAGCTTGCGGCCCTCAGGCAGGGCCTGGCGCAGCTTACCGGCTTGCCGGAGGCGGTGATTGACAAAATACCGGCGGAGATTCCCGCGCTGCCCGACTTGCATGAGGCGTTGCAGGCATTGTCGGCGGGCGAAAAACCGCCGCCTTCCACGCAGCTTCAAAACCTGGCCGCCGCCGCCAGCATTGAGAGGCTCAATTACGCCATCACCAAAAAGCGCCTGTATCCCAGGCTGGGCGTCGCCTTGTCCGTGGACCAGCAAAACCGGACGGCAAACAACACCTCGGTGGGGCCGCGCTACCTGTATACGACGTGGGGCGCGTATGCCACGGTGAACTGGACGCTTTTTGACGGCCTTGCGACGCAGGCGGCGAAACGCGCGTCGATTGAACGCATGAAAATCGCCGAGGCGGGCCGTTCGCAGGCGGAGAAGCAGGAGGGCGCGGAGCGGCGCATGGAGGTTGCGCGCCTGCTGGTGCAATGGGAGCAGTTGCAGAACACCGAGCGCGACCTCGCCCGCACGCGCGCCGGCATGATAGTCACCGAGCAGGATTTCAAGAACGGCACCGCCTCGGCGCGTCAGGCGGAGGACGCGCGCATGGCTTATCTCAGCGCGCTTCAAAACCCGTATGGCGCGCAGGCGGCGCGGGCAAATTTTTATATCGCGCTCGTCTCCTGCCTGTCGAATCGCGGGCAGGACCCGGTCATCATGGCGGTGCAACAATAACCAATAACCAATAATCATTTCAAAATCACACACACATGAAACTGATAAAATTTCTCATAATCATCCTGGTGCTCGCGGCGCTCGGCGCCGGCGGCGTGTTTGCGTGGATGTGGTTTTCAACGCCGGTCGCCATCACCGGCGCCGTGAAACGCGGCGCGGCGGAGCGGGTCTCGCCCGCGAACATAAAGGTGACGGAGTCGTTCGTCATGGACATCAAGAGCGAGGCGGGCGGGCGCATCCTGGCCAGCAATGTGCGCATGGGGCAGGTCGTGAAGGCGGGCGAGGTTTTGTATAAAATCGACCCGAAGGATCTGGAGTTGGAAATCGAGAAGATGGAGGCCGATTACAAAAATTTGAAGGATAGCATCGCGCTCGGCTCGACGTTGCGTTTCCAGATTGCCGAGAGGGAGGAGAACCTTCGCAACATAACCCGCCTGGTCGAGCAGGGGCGCGCGGCGCAACAGCAGCTTGATCAGGCCAAGCGCGCGCTTGAGGAGTCGAATTACAATCTCTCCAAGGAGAAAATCAACAACCAGCAGCAGATTGATAATGCGGAAAACGCGCTGAAATTGAAACGTCGCGCGCTCGAAAAAACGGTCATCACCGTGGCCAACGACGGCTCGGTCTCGGATATTTTCGCGCGTGCTGGCGACTTGGTCGGCTACGGCTCGATACTCGCCCAGGTGAAATCGCGCGAGCGGCTGGTGCAGGCGTTGATCAGCGAGGAAAATTTCGCGGGCGTGCGACCGGGGCTGCCGGTGACGTTGCAGTTGCTCGGCTACGGCTCGCGGCAGTTCAAGGGCACCGTCGAGCGCGTGCTGCCAAACGCCGACGAGCAGACGAAGCGTTACATCGCCTACCTGATAGTCGACATTCCCGAGGAGCAACTGGTGCCGGGGTTGAGTGGCGAGGCGAGCATCATCGTGGACAGGCGCGAGAACGCGCTGGTCATTGCGAAGCGCGCGTTGCTGGGCAATTCCGTGTTTGTGGTGCGCAACGGCCGCGCGGCGCTCGTGCCGGTGACGGTCGGCTACACGAGTCTCGACCAGGCGGAAATCCTCAGCGGCTTGAGCGAGGGCGACCAGGTTATTTTGGAAAGCCCCGCGACATTTCGCGACGGCGAGAGAGTGCGCGTGGCGCAACCGGGCGCGAGCGCGGGCGCGGGAAGGGTGGGGGGGAATTGAACGTGGGGAGCGACGATTTCAACGATTACGGCGAAGCCAATGATTACGGCGAAGCCGTTGCCTCATATAGCCCAAGGTTGCCCGAGTCTGCGAGGGCTACCTTGGGTTTCCAATCCACAAACACCACAACCTCGAAGAGGTTGCCTCGGTTTGAAAATCATGAGGTGAGGCAACCTCTTCGAGGTTGTGTGTTTTTTTATCCTGCCTCCCAAGGTAGCCCTCGCGGACTCGGGCAACCTTGGGCTATAAGAGGAAACGGCTTCGCCGTTTTTCAAACCCCATGAAAACCAACCTCAAAATCGCCCTGCGTTTCCTGCTCGCGAAAAAACGCTCCATGCTGATGAGCCTCATCGGCATCGCGATGGGCGTGGCGTTTATCATCCTCACTCAAGCCATCACCAGCGGGTTTCAGGAATTGTTCGTCCACACCATCATCGGCACCGACGGGCCGATGCGCGTCGAGGATAAATTGTTCCAAAATTCCAACAAATACCAACCCGGCGTCGCCGAGCCGAAATTGGTCGCGGAGGCCATCAAGCGCTTCCCGGATGTCACCGGCGTCTCGGCGGTGTTGCGCGGCAATGTCGCCGTGCAATCCGTCATGCGCGAGGACACGGGACAGGTTTTCGGAATCGACCTCGACGACCACCTGGGCGTGTCGGATTTGGGACGGCAGATTGTGCTCGGGAGCCTGGAGGATTTTCGCAACAAACCCACGGGCGTGGTGTTCGGCTCGGCGCTGGCCAACCAGCTCGGCGTGCGCCCGGGCGACTCGGTGCAAATCATCTACGGCGGGCAAAAACCGGAGCGCTACAGCGTGTCCGCAATCTACGAGACCGGCGTGCGCGACATCGACAAGGTGCGCATCTTCATGCACACGGGCGAGGCGCGTCTCCTGTTGCGCAGGCCCAACGGCGCGACGTATTTGCAGGTCGGCCTGCGCGACATCACGCGCGCGCCGGACATCGCCGCGCAAATCCAGGCGACGGTCGGGCACCAGGCGAAAAGCTGGCAGGAACGCGAGCAAGTGTGGCTGGGCGTGTTCCAATTTTTCGGAATCATGGCCTACATCATCGTGTTCACGATAATCGTGGTCGCGGGGCTTGGGATGTTCAACACGCTCGTGATGATCGTCATGGAGAAAACCAAGGAAATCGCGATATTGCGCTCGATGGGATTCACGCGGGCGGACATCGCGTTTGTGTTCATGATGCAAGGCGCGCTCGTGCTCGTGGTCGGCGTGGTGGCAGGGTGGGGGATAGGCGCGCTGGCGACCTGGGGAGTGTCGAGTGTGCCATTGCGTGTGCGGGGGATATTTGCGAGCAGTCACATCATGGTCTCATGGCAATACATCCATTACATCGGCGCCGCGCTGGCGTCGACGCTGGTCGTGGCCATCGCGAGCTGGGTCCCCGCGCGCCGCGCCGCGCGGCTCGAACCGGCGGCGATTATCAGGGGGGCTTCACAATGAAAAAGCGGAATGCAGGCGAAAATCAGTCGGATCAGTCCGATCAGTCCGATCGGTCGGATCAGTCGCCAAACACTGCCCTGCGATGCTCGCGCCTCGTCCGTTACCTCGGCGAAGGCGAAGGCCGCGTGCACGTCCTGCGCGAAGTCTCCTTCGAGGCCCAGCGCGGCAACGTCACCGCCATTGTCGGCCCCTCCGGCTGCGGCAAAAGCACCCTCCTCTACCTGCTCGGCCTGCTCGACCGGCCCGATGACGGCGAGATTTGGATCGGCGGAAAAAATGTCGCCCGCGCGAGCGACGACGAGCGCACGGCGATCCGCAACGAGCACATCGGCTTCGTTTTTCAGTTTCACTTTTTGCTGCCGGAGTTTTCCGCGCTCGACAACGTGCTCCTGCCCATGCACCGGCTCGGGCGCGGCACGCCGCGCGAACGGCTCGACTGGGCGCGCCATTTGCTCGACGCCGTCGGGCTGGGCGAAAAAACGCACCGGCTCGCCACACAGCTTTCCGGCGGCGAGCAGCAGCGCGTCGCCGTCGCGCGCGCCCTCGCGAACAAACCCGACATCATTCTCGCCGACGAGCCGACGGGAAACCTCGACGTGAAAAATTCCGCGCTCGTGTTTGATTTGCTGATGCGCCTCGCAAAGGAAAACGGGCAGGCCATCACGCTCGTCACACACAACCCCGAAATCGCCGCCCGCTGCGACACCATCCGCACGATGCGCGACGGGGTGTTCATCTCGTAAACCCCGCCTCACCGCCTGCAAATCAGCGACGAAATGGAAACCCACGCCGCATAAACAAAATAAAGTTTTTTGTAAAAAATCAATTTCTTAAAAAATTCTATTTCCGGCATTGACAAATGCTTAGAGACGCCACTGATTGGCAGCATCTCGGAGGAAACTGCACATGAAACGAACTCATCTGTAACGTGACCTCCGCGAAATTTTTCACAAAATGCTTCGCGCCATGCAACAAAACCGAAAACAGCTTGTCAGCACAAGATGCTAGGAAGCTATTATCACAGCCAAGCCAAGCATTTGTATCCGTAACCAGAACTTCGTCAGTAAACCATCAGCCAAGAACACAAAAATGAATCCGAACCGTAAATCCAACATCGCGGCCCTTGCTCTCAGCGCGGCCGTGTTTTTCACCACCAGCCTGCTGGCGAAACCGCCTGCGCAGAATTATCCGGAATACCCGCAGAACCAGGGCGTTCCCGCTGTCCAAGCAGCCGCCGACAATGCGGCGCCCTACGTGGCTCCCGTCGCTGCCGCTGCCACAGCCGCCGCCACTCGCAACAACACGTCTTCTGCCGCGAGCACCACCACGCCACCCCCCGCCGTGGCCGTCGCTCCCGCCGGCACCTACGCGAACAACGCCGACGTCTGCTGCGCCGGCTGCTCCGTGGGCACGCGCTTCGATTCCAACCTCGTGACAATTGAGAAATTCCTCATCAGCTCGCCCGGCATCGTCGGCTCTGATGTCCAATACAAAGTCCGCGCCACCGCGAACGCCAACGTCACCAACGTCTCCCTCACCGAAAACCTCCCTCCCGGATGCACCTTCGTCTCGGCCGACCCCGATGTCGCCAAAGGCGCCGGCAACAGCCTCAACTGGACCTATCCCACCATGTCCAAAGGCGAGGCCAAGGACGTGCTCATCACCGTGCGCCCGACACAAGAAGGCACCTTCATCGCCAACACCAAAGTGTGCGTTGATCCCGCCGTCTGCGTCGCCTTCAAAGCCGGCTCGCCCAAACTCGCCATCGAAAAGACCGGCCCCGGCACCGCCGAACTCGACAGCCAGGTTTCCTTTGACGTGAAAGTCACCAACGTCGGCACCGCCACCGCCACCGACGTCGTCATGACCGACAACCTGCCCGACGGACTCCGCGGCCCGAACGGACAACAACCCTCCTGGCCTCTCGGCAACATGGCCCCCGGCGAATCCAAGACCATCCAAGTGCCCTGCACCGCCGCGCAACAAGGCCACTTCGTGAACCGCGCCTGCGCCGTCGGCTCCAACGTCCAGCAAGTTTGCGCCGAGGCGCCCATCGACGTCCTCCTCGCCAAACTCCAAGTCCAGAAGACCGGCCCGGACCGCCTCTTCATCAACCACGAGGCGAAGTATAACATCACCGTCACCAACGTCGGCACCACCGTGCTCAACAACGTCACCGTTACCGACAACCTGCCCGCCGGCACCAAGCTCCTCTCCGTTGACGGACAACCCGCCAGCCAGAACCAGAGCACCGTCACCTGGGCTCCGATTCCCTCGCTGCAACCCGGCGAAAGCAAGAGCTCGGCCCTCTCGCTCACCTCGCCGCAACCCGGCACCACCGTCAACAACGTCACCGCCGCCAGCGGCCGCATCAGCGACAGCGCCAGCGCCCAGACCATCTGGGAAGCTCCTCCGGGCGTGCTGACCGAAATCGTTGACGACGTCGACCCCGTCCGCGTTGGCGACACCGTTGTCTACACCATCCGCATCACCAACCAGGGCGAATGGCGCGACATCAACACCCAGATCAAGGTCATGTATGGCGACGAAATCACGCCTATCGAGTGCGACGCCCCCGGCGCCGTCATCAACGGCAAGATCGTCACCGTGCCCGACGACACCCTCAAGCCCAAGGGCGTGAAGACCTTCCACATCAAGACCAAGGCGGAGCAAACCGGCCTCCACACCACCCGCCTGCAATTCAACTCGTCCTTCCTCCCGCGCCCTGTTGACAAGGATGAAACCACGCTGGTCTACTAATAGCTGACCGCCAAACAAGTGCTCCGCGCCAGCCCGCAAGCCGGCCACGGCTTATGGGTTGACCGGAGCACTTTAAATCTAAACACTGTTATTCTCTCCACATGAAACTAAGAACTACACTCGCACTAATGACAGCAGTCGTGGGCTTCACGACACTCGCGGCGCAAGCCCAGCTCACCTCGGAGTGGGAAGGCAACGCCTTCGTCCGTTACACGACACGCTACGTGTTCCGCGGCGACAAAAAAGCCGGCCAGTCCATGCAAGCCAACGTCCAGTTCCAGCCCACCGCGGGCCAGAACGGATTCTACGTCGGCGGCTGGGCCAACCAGCCCTTCGCCTCCGAACGCAACTTCGAATTCGACCTCTACGGCGGCTACGATTACAACTGGCAGGGCTTCAACCTCTCTGCCGGCGTCATCGGCTACTTCTTCCCGCAATCCAGCGGCGACGAAACCAGCTACAGCTACGAATTCAACGTCAGCGCCTCGCGCGAAATCATCAAAAACTGGGGCGTGACCGCCACGCTCTATTATGACGTCCGCCTGCAAGCCTTCACGCCCGAGCTATCCACGGGATACCGCATCCCCTACAGCATCGGCAAACTCCCCTGCTCGCTCGACTTCAGCGCGTTCATCGGCAACAGCAGCGTCAAAAAATACTATCCTGACGCCACCGACGCGACGATCAGGACCAGTTGCGCGAAAAACAAAGACAGCTACGCCTACTACGGCGCCACCGTCAGCACCACCGTGTTCTTCACGAAGAACTTCGGCGCCTCGATTGGCGTCCAATACGGCGACACCATTGGCAAAGCCGTCACCGTCAAACAAGTCGGCGGCTACGGCAAAGACACCAGCGACAACCTCTATGGATACGTCTCCATAAACGCCCGCTGGTAAAACACCTCAAGGCGGGGTTTTGCCGGAAGGCGAAACCCCGCTTTTTTTTAACCCGCGCCCCGCGCGCGCCACACGCAAACCAAAAACACGAAAACGAAAATGGCCACCCGCAACGACAATAGAAACGTCGCAATATTCCTCGTGATATTACTCCTCCTGGTGCTCTTCTTCGGCTGGTTCGCGTGGAGACTGCTCACCGTCCCCCCCGCCCAACCCAGGCAGGCTGGAGCGCAGGCCGGCAACTATAACTACTCACCCATTGCAACAGCCCCCGCGCCCGCCCCCGCCGCCGGCGCGACCGCGACCCCATTCGCAACCGCCACGCCGGCGATGCCCACCCTCACCTTCACGATACCCACAACCCCGCCCCCCGCGCAACCCGCGCAACCCCCGCCCCAAACCCAAACGACCACCGAGCAACAAACCCCGCCAACCACCAC
>Ga0209629_10003096_pt1 | contig 11722 bp, 9 predicted proteins | sample TergutCu122P5_FD_187286 | JGI IMG/M metagenome (GOLD analysis project Ga0209629, IMG submission 187286) | Cubitermes ugandensis P5 segment gut microbial communities from Kakamega Forest, Kenya - Cu122 P5 (SPAdes) (version 2) | ecosystem: Host-associated > Arthropoda: Insects > Digestive system >...
TCTACAACGTGGCCGGTATTCCGCTGGCGGCCTTGGGCTACCTCAATCCCATGATCGCGGGCGCGGCGATGGCGCTGTCATCGGTCAGCGTGATGGGCAACGCGCTGCTGCTGGCGCGCTGGCGGCCCCATCACTCCAATGTCGGGTAATCGGTATAGCCCTTGTCCCAGCCGCCGTAGAGCGTGGCGGGGTCGGGCGCCACGAACGGGCTGTGCTTTTTCAGGCGCACCGCCAGGTCGGGCATGGCAATGAAGGGCCTGCCGAATGACACCAAATCAGCCGCGCCGCTGGCGATGGCGGCTTCGGCCATCGGCGCGTCGTAGCCGTTGTTGACCATCCATGCGCCCTGACCGCCCGCCAGCCGGTAGGCCGACTTGGCGGCGGCGTAGTCGAACGGATGACCCTCGACCACGCGCGGGCCGCCGGTCGCGCCTTCGACCATGTGGATGAACGCCAGCCCCAGCGGCGCGAGTTGCTGCAGCACGTACGTGTACAGCGGCTGCGGGTTAATCTCATCAATGCCGTTGGCCGGCGTGACCGGCGACAGACGAATGCCCACCCGGCCCCCGCCCACCGCGTCAACCACGGCGCGCATGACTTCCAGCAGCAGGCGCGCGCGGTTTTCGATGCCGCCGCCGTAATCGTCGCGCCGCTGGTTGCCGCCGGTTTTGAGAAACTGCTCCAGCAGATAACCGTTGGCGCCGTGGATTTCCACCGCGTCAAAGCCCGCCGTCTTGATGGCGTTTTCCGCCGCCAGCGCGTACTCGCGCACGATGCCGGGCAGCTCGTCCTGGCGCAGCTCGCGCGGCGCGCTGGGGGGCACAAAGCCCTCGCCCGCGACATAAACCCGCGTTTGCGCGGCGATGGGCGAGGCCCCGACCGGCGCACGTCCGCCCGGTTGCAGGCGGACATGCGATACCCGCCCAACGTGCCAAAGCTGCGCGGCAATCGCCCCGCCTTGCTGGTGCACCGCGGTGGTAATCGGCTGCCAGGCTTCGATCTGCTCGGTATTCCACAGCCCCGGCACGTCGGAATAGCCCACGCCCTGCGGGCTGATGGCCACGCCTTCGCTGACGATCAGCCCCGCGCCGGTGGCCGGGTTGGCGCGCTGGGCGTAATAGGTCGCCATCAGCGCGTTGGGGACATTACCCCGCGCCCGGTTGCGCGTGACCGGGGCCATGACGATGCGGCTTTTCAGGTTGAGCGCGCCGGCTTGCAGGGGGTCGAAAAGAGTAGGCATGGTGATGTATGGAAACTGGAACGCCGGTTCGTTTATTTGAGCAGCCCTTCGGCCTTCAGCGCCGCCTGCGCCGCCGGGCGGGCGCCCACGCGCGCGTACAGGGCGTTCAGGCCGGACAGCGCCGAAATGTCCAGGGCCAGAGGCTTGGCCCAACTGGTGACCGTGAACAAATACGCATCGGCCACCGTGAACGTATCGCCCATCAGGTAGTGCTTGCCTTGGAGTTCGCCATCGATCCACTTCAGGCGCGTCAGCAGGCGATCCCTGGTGATGGCTTTGAATGCATCGGGCGTGGCCGGATTGAACAGCGGGCCGCAGTTCTTGTGTAGTTCGGTGCTGATGAAAGTCAGCCATTCCTGCAGGCGGTAGCGCGCCAGCGTGCCGTTGGCGGGCACCAGGTTCTTTTGCGGCACTTGGTCGGCGACGTATTGCGAAATCACCGGGCCTTCGCGCAAGCGGCTGCCGTCGGCCAATTCGAGCACGGGCACATAGCCCAGCGGGTTGATGGCGTGGAAATCCGTGCCGTCCTGCACCTGGTGGGTTTTGAGGTTGACCTGCACCGTGGTGTAGGGCAGGCCCGATTCTTCCAGCACGATATGCGACGACAGCGAGCAGGCGCCCGGAGAGTAATACAGCTTGAGGCTCATGGCAGACAAACGCCGGTGGCGGCGTGTGAGTTAATGGGAACCTTCAGCGTAACAGAAGACGGGCCGCCTTGCCGGGAAACCTTTGAATAACCCTTCGCAGCCCGCGCCCTGGGCCGCGCGGCAACGGCAGGCAATGGCTGCCTGCCGCGCGCGTGAACAAAACGCTCAGGCCGCTTTGTCCTTGTCCTTGTTGTCATTGTTGGCGGGCTTTTTGTGGCCGCCCGCGTCAACGGTGATATCGCCGGAAATCTGGCCGCCTTCTTCGATCACGATCTTGCCGTAGCGGATCTTGCCGGAAACCTTGCCGGTGGCAAAAATCACCAGCTTTTGCCGCGCCGTCAGATTGCCGTCGAACGTGCCGCGCACTTCGGCAATATCGATTTCGGCTGAACCCTTGTAAGCGCCCGGCTCGGCAATTTGGAGCACGCGCGAATTAACTGTCGCCTCCACCGTGCCTTCGATCACCAACGTGTCGCAATCGGCGATTTCCACGCCTTTGAGCTTGATGTTCCGCCCGACAATCAGCTTGGCGCTGTTGGTGCCGGATGCCGCCGAATCGGCCGCCAAGGGCGCGTCGGGCACGGCCGACGGAATGCCCAGCGACTGCGGCGTGCTTGCCGGCGTGGAAGCGGGCGACCCTGCCGAGGCGGGGGATGCGGTGGCAAACGCTCCACCCGCCGGGGGGCGGGGAGGGGTCAGGGGTTGTTCGCCTTCACGTTTACCAAAGAACGGGCCTTGCAATGCCATGAGAAATGCTCCTACGAGTGTGGGGAATGATGATTGAAGGGCGGCCAGGGACTGACCGGGTAACTATAGCGTAGCGGCCAATATACTACCCCAAGTCACCGGCCTTAGCGGCAAAGCGTTGGCATGCACATATTTGGCGGTTAGATTTGCAGCCGCTCGCACAGCGCCAGCACCGGTTCGGCCTGGTTGAGTGTGTAAAAGTGCAGCCCCGGCGCGCCGCCCGCGATCAGGCGCTGGCACAGCGCCGCCACCACATCCAGCCCAAAGGCGCGGATCGCCTGCGGATCGCCCTCCAGGGCTTGCAGCCGCAGCCGGATCCAGCGCGGGACTTCGGCGCCGCAGGCATCCGAGAACCGCAGCAGTTGCGCCGCGTTGGTGATCGGCATGATGCCCGGCACGATCGGCGCGGTTACGCCCAGCCGCCGCGCGCTGTCGACGAAATGGAAATACGCATCGGCGTTGAAAAAATATTGCGTGATGGCCGAATCAGCCCCAGCGCGCATCTTGGCGGCGAAGGCGCGCAAATCATCTTGCGGGCTGCGCGCCTGCGGGTGCATTTCCGGATAGCCCGCCACCTCGATATGAAAGTGCCGCCCGGTTTCGGCGCGGATGAAGGCCACCAGATCGCTGGCGTACTGAAACTCGCCGCCCAGCCCGTAGCCGCTGGGCAGGTCGCCGCGCAGCGCCACCAGGCGTTGCACGCCCATGCCGCGCAACGCGGCCAGGTGATCGCGCATGGCCGCGCGGCTTGCGCCGATGCAGGAAATGTGGCTGGCCGCTGCCATGTCTTCGGCCAGGATCTCGCGCACGGTGTCGAACGTGCCGGCCTGCGTTGAGCCGCCCGCGCCGTAAGTGACCGAACAGAACTGCGGCGCGGCGGCGTACAGCCGCGCGCGCGCGGCGCGCAGCTTTTGCGCGCCTTCGGGCGACTTGGGCGGGAAGAATTCGAAGCTGATGGGCATGATTTGTTTGGCGTTTAGCGTTGGGCGTTTTGCGCGGTTTCGATTTAATACTTTACTGTGACGAACTCCAAGGTCAGCACGACCTGAACTCCTTCCCCTTCAAGGGGAAGGCCGGGATGGGGATGGGGTTACTGGTGCCTATGTGCGCGGGCAACCCCATCCCCTCCCAAACCCTCCCCTTGAAGGGGAGGGCTTCATCGGTTTTGCGCGGGAGCTTTTTTCGCACGCTCAACGCCAAACGCTCAACATCAATAACGATACGTATCCGGCTTATACGGCCCGTTCTTGTCCACGCCGATGTAGGCGGCCTGCGCGTCGGTGAGCTGCGTGAGCTGCGCGCCGAGCTTGGACAGTTGCAGGCGCGCCACTTTTTCGTCGAGCAGCTTGGGCAGCACGTAGACCTGGCCCGCCTTGTAGACGTCGGGCTGGGTGAACAGCTCGATCTGCGCCAGCGTCTGGTTGGCGAACGACGATGACATCACATAGCTCGGGTGCCCCGTGCCGCAGCCCAGATTCACCAGCCGCCCCTTGGCCAGCAGGATGATGCGCTTGCCGTCTTCAAAAATCACGTGATCGACCTGCGGCTTGATTTCTTCCCAGCGGCACTTGGCTTCCAGCGTGGCGACGTCGATTTCATTGTCGAAATGGCCGATGTTGCAGACGATGGCCTGGTCCTTCATGCGCGCCATGTGCGCGTAGGTAATCACGTCGCGGTTGCCGGTGCTGGTCACGAAGATGTCGGCCTTGTCGGCGGCGTAGTCCATCGTCACCACGCGGTAGCCTTCCATCGCCGCCTGCAGCGCGTTGATGGGGTCGATCTCGGTCACCCACACCTGCGCCGACAGCGCCCGCAGCGCCTGCGCGCTGCCCTTGCCCACGTCGCCATAGCCGCACACCAGCGCCACCTTGCCGGCCACCATCACGTCGGTCGCGCGCTTGATGCCATCGACCAGCGATTCGCGGCAGCCGTACAGGTTGTCGAACTTGCTCTTGGTCACCGAATCGTTGACGTTGATCGCGCGAAACAGCAGCGTGCCCTTGGCCGCCATTTCGTTGAGGCGATGCACGCCGGTGGTGGTCTCTTCGGTCACGCCGATGATCTGCGCGCACTTGCGCGAATACCACGCCCCATCCTGCGCCAGCTTGGCGCGAATGGCGGCAAACAGCACGCGCTCTTCTTCGCTGGCCGGGTGCGCGATGACGCTCGCATCCTTTTCGGCGCGCCGGCCCAGGTGCATCAGCAACGTGGCGTCGCCGCCGTCATCCAGGATCATGTTCGGCCCCTCGGTGGCGCTGCCCTGCGGGCCGAACTCGAAGATGCGGTGCGTGTAATCCCAATACTCGGCCAGCGTCTCGCCCTTGCGCGCGAACACCGGCGTGCCTGCCGCCGCAATCGCCGCCGCCGCGTGGTCTTGCGTCGAGAAGATATTGCACGACGCCCAGCGCACCTGCGCGCCCAGCGCCTGCAAGGTCTCGATCAGCACGGCGGTTTGAATCGTCATGTGCAGCGAGCCGGCGATGCGCGCGCCTTTGAGCGGCTGGCTTTGGGCGAACTCCTCGCGGATCGCCATCAGGCCGGGCATCTCGGTCTCGGCGATGGCAATTTCCTTGCGGCCCCAATCGGCCAGCGCGATGTCGGCGATGGCGCTGTCGGCCGGGGTGGTGGATTGTGTTGAATAGGCGTTCATGTGGTGTTTCTCTTGGGGGACCACTGAAGCGGAAGGCGCATCACGAGGGACTCACCGCACCGTTTCAGTGGGCGAGCGTCGTTGCGAGGGGCAGGGCGGGTTCCAAGCCTCGCGTCCGGCGCAAATGGCGGACGCTGCAACGCTCCTCGGAAGCCCGAGCTACGGATTATAGACCAGGAAAAAACCCCGTAACTCCCAGAATCTGGACGGAAGCGACCAATAACAACATGTTACATCGCGCCGCCGGAAAGTTCGAGATCTCATCATCCATCCCGCGCCGTGACTGGCGCGGGAGCCGCGTGATAAATACAACGTCCACTGACCTATCGTCGGACAGATTGTGCCGTTCGTCAGTTGGATGCCGCGCCGGCCTTGCATTCCAGAAAATTGCACTTACAATTTGTAACGTAACGAAATGTTAGGAAACCCCTAACGGAGCCTCGCAAGCCAAGGGACTTCTAAAAGAGACCGGCGATCCTTGCGATTTGTGTAACTGCTTAATCCAGGAGCTGAAATGAAACGTACCCTTACTTCTCTCGCCGCGATCGCCTGCCTTGGCTTGGCCGGGACGGCCGCGCACGCCGCTGACGGTGTTATCAATTTCACCGGCCAGTTGGTGGATGTGACTTGCAGTGTCGTGGTGAACGGCGGCAGCACCAATGGTGTGGGAGAGGTCTTGCTTCCGACCCTTGCCATCACTGCTTTGCCGAACGCTACCGATACGGCGGGTGATACCCCCTTCAATATTCAACTGGCGAACTGCTCGAAAGACGGCATCGAAGTTGTAGCGGACTTCTTGTCTAGCCCGCAGATCAACTCGGCTGGGCGCTTGAGCAACATGACGAGTGCGACCGTGGGCGGCGCAGCGAACGTGGAGTTGGAAATACTCGACGCGGTGACAACCTCGCCGATCAAATTGGCTGATGTCAGCCAGCTTGATGCAACGCGTGCTACCATTACCAGCGGTTCCGCAACGCTCCCGTACATTGTTAGGTACTACGCAACAGGGACGCCGACGTCGGGCGTGGTTACTAGCACGGTGTCGTTCCTTCTCAGCTATCCATAACCATCCCTCTTGGCTCAGCGGCGCGCTCGGCGCCGTCGGCCTTGATTTCATGGAAGGGCAGGCTATTTTCATGAAACACGGTTTTCTCAAGCGGATCGTGATGGCTTGCGCCATCGGCTTGACGGCGGCGACGCTGGCGAACGCCAGCGTCGTCATCACCGGCACGCGGGTGATCTATCCGGCCAATGCGCGCGAAGTCACGGTCAAGCTCAACAACAACGGCGCCGCCCCAGCGTTGGTACAGGCCTGGATCGACGACGGCGATGCGAGCTTTGATGCGCAGCAGCGGCCCATGCCGTTCACCATCACGCCGCCGGTCTTCCGCGTCGACCCCGCCAAGGGCCAGGCGTTGCGCGTGACCTATACCAAGGAGCCGCTGCCGTCCGACCGCGAATCGGTCTACTGGCTGAACGTGCTCGAAATTCCGCCCAAGCCGCAAGCCGGCGGCGAGGAAAGCAAGAACTACCTGCAAATGGCGTTCCGCTCGCGCATCAAGCTGTTTTTCCGCCCTGCGGGGCTGGAAGGCGATGCCAACCAGGCGGGGGGCAAGCTCACGTGGTCGCTGGCGCGCGCGTCCGGCGACGGCAAGGGTATCGTTTTGCTGGCGAAAAATCCCACACCGTATCACGTCACCGTGGTGCAGGTGAGAGTGGAAGTCAAAGGCAAGACCTATGAGGCCGACGCCGAGATGATCGCCCCGCGCGGGCAGCATGAGTTCGTGCTCAAGGGACTGTCCGAGCTGCCCCAGGAGCCGCCGCGCATCCAGTTTGAAACCATCAACGATTACGGCACGACCGTGCCGGGCGCGTTCACGCCGGGGAGCCGCTGACGGCGGCGGTAGGTCGCCCGTGTTTGCCTTTCTTCCGCGTTCCGCCAGGGCGGTTTCTGATCCGTTGTTGACGTTTGCCCGATTTCCCTCGCCCCGCTTGCGGGGAGAGGGTAGGGTGAGGGGCGCTTGAATCAGCCGCATGGCGGCAATCATCGCAGTTTCCCCTCACCCCTGACCCTCTCCCCGCAAGCGGGGCGAGGGGGAGAAAAACACCGCCGCCCGCCTGAAATTCGGCGCATGCGCCGAAGGATATTTATCTTGACTGTGCCACGCATCATGCCCCGCCCCACCGCTGCGCCCGCAAGCCGCTTGAGCGTTTGCGCCGCCGCGCTGGTTGCGCTGTGCGCCGCCGGGCGGACGGGCGCCGCCAATGCGCCGACCACCGCTGGCGCGCCCGCGCGTCCGGCGGTCACGCAACAGGCCCAGGTCGAGTTCAACACCGATTTCCTGTCGCCGCGAACACGCGCCGGCATCGACGTGACCCGGTTCGAAAAGGGCAACCCCATCCTGCCGGGCGAATACCGCGTCGATCTTTTCCTCAATGGCCGCGCGCTGGGCCGTACCAACATTACGGTCAAGCCGAGCAAGAACCCGGACCGCGGGCGCGTGTGCATGACGCGCGCGCTGCTTGACCAAGCGGGGCTGGATTGGAGCCGGCTCGACCCAGCCGCGCTCAAGGCGTTTGAAGCCCCGGCGGCCTGCGCCGTGCTGGAAGAACTGCTGCCCGATGCGCGCGCCGAGCTGGATACCGGCGAGCTGCGCCTGAACCTTGCCCTGCCGCAAGCGGCCCTGCGCCGCGCGCCGCGCGGCTACGTCAGCCCCGAGCTGTGGGATTCGGGCGTGACCGGCGGGCAGCTCAGCTACACGCTCAATGCCTACCGCAACGAGGCGAACGGTTTCGCCTCCAAGTCCGCCTATCTCGGCCTGAACGCCGGTTTCAACGCCGGCGACTGGCATATCCGGCACCAGGGTTCCGAGAACTGGCAATCGGGTTCGTCCGGCGCGACGCACACCTACCAAAGCATCAATACCTATGTCGAGCGCGAGCTGCCTTCGATCATGGGGCGCCTGACGCTGGGCGACGGCAACACCCTCGGCAACTTGTTCGACACCCAGCCGTTCCGGGGCGTCCGCCTGGCGTCCGACGACCGCATGTTGCCCGACTCGCAGCGCGGCTACGCGCCGGTGGTGCGCGGCATCGCCGAAACCAGCGCGCGCGTGACGATCCGCCAAGGTGGCCTGCTGCTTTACGACACGCCCGTGCCGCCCGGCCCGTTCGTCATCGACGACCTGTACCCGACCGGCTACGGGGGCGACCTGAACGTGACCATCACCGAGGGCGACGGGCGGGTGCGCACTTTCACCGTGCCCTATGCCTCCGTGCCCCAACTGCTGCGCCCCGGTTCGTACCGGTACAGCCTGACGGCGGGCACGGTGCGCAACAGGGGGCTGTCTTCCACGCCCAAATTGCTGGAGGCCACTTATCAGCGCGGCCTGAACAACCGGCTGACCGGCTACGGCGGCGCGCAGGCCAGCGACCGCTATGCCGCCGCGCTCGGCGGGGTGGCGCTGAGCACGCCCGCGGGCGCGTTCGCGCTGGACTACAACTACGCCCGCACCCGCCTGCCGGGCGCTGGCAAGCTGTCCGGCGCGGCCCTGCGGGCCAGCTACAGCAAGGCGTTCGAGCGCACCGGCGGCAGCGTATCGGTTGCCGCTTACCGCTACGCTTCACGGGGCTATCTCGGCATGTCCGACGCGATGCGCGCCATTGATGCCGCCGGGCGCGGCGTGCCCGCCGATGCCAGCGCGCGGTCCCGCACCCGGCTGTCGCTGTGGCTCAGCCAGCCGCTGGGTCAGCGCTGGGGGCAGCTCTACCTGAGCGGGTACACCCAAAATTACTGGGGCGGCCAGCGCCGGGACATGCAGTTCCAGGCCGGTTACAGCAACCAGTTCCGCTCGGTAGGCTATTCGATTTCCGCCGCCCGCACGCGCACCGGGTTGGGCCGCATGGACACCCAGGTCATGCTCAGCCTGTCGATCCCGCTGGGCAAGCCGACCGGGCGCATGGCCAACCTGACCAGCAACCTGACGCATGACGCCAGCGGCACCGCCGTGCAGACCATACTGTCGGGCTCGGCGGGCGAAAACAACCAGTTCAACTACAGCGCCACCGCTTCGCACGGGCCGGGCAACCCCGGCGTCTCCGGCACGGTCAACGGCCAGTACATCGGCTCCAAGGCGATGGTGATGGCCGGCTACGGCATCGGGCGCGGCTACAACAACCTGTCGGCGGGCGTGTCCGGCGCCATCGTGGCGCACCCCGAAGGCGTGACCCTGTCGCCCTACGCCGTCGATACGGTTGCCGTGATCGCCGCCGCGCCCGAGGCGGCCGGCGCGCGCGTGCTCGGCTATCCCGGCGTCGTGCTCGATTCGCGCGGCTATGCCGTGCTGCCTTACCTGATGCCCTACCGCATCAATGAAGTGGCGATAGACCCCAACGGCATCTCACCCGACGTGGAACTGAAAACCACCAGCCAGCAAGTGGCCCCGCGCGCCGGCGCCATCGCCCTGCTGCGCTACGCCACGGCAACGGGCCGCGCCGTGCTGATCGACGCCAGCCTGCCCGGCGGCCAGACGCTGCCTTTCGGCGCGGATGTGACGGACGGCGAGGGCAACGTGGTCGGCTCGGTCGGCCAGGCGGGCCGCATCTACGCGCGGCTGCCCGGCGACGAGACCAGCCTGACGGTGCGCTGGGGCCAGGCGCGGAACGGGCAATGCACGATGCGCGTTGCGCTGCCGCCAGCCAAACGTCCCGCCAGCCCGTCCACCGGCATCGAGCGCCTGCGACTGGCGTGCGTGCCGGGCGAAACAGGAGTCACGAAATGAACCCATTCTTCAAAGCGGTTTTGCCGCGGCTGTTTACGCTGATGCGGTTTTGCGCCCGCTTGCGGGAGCGGGTTGGCCGGATGGCCAGCCGCAGGCTGCCTGCTCTTCCTCTCCCCGCCAGCGGGGGAGGGAAAACAAACCTGGCGCGAAAAATTTTCCTGCCCGCCGCCATCGCCCTGATGGCGCTGGCCGGCATGAGCAACGCCGCGGCGCAGTCGACGCCGTGCAGCCCGCAAAACCCCCCTGGCGTGCCGGTTCCGTTCAACCAGATCAACGTCCAGACGGACGCTCCGGTTGGCTCGGTCATCGCGACCGCGACGCAGAACTATTCGGTAACCTGCTCGGCCGCTAACACCAGCAACGGCACAGCCATTGGCTACTATTTCATATTTACCTCGAATTCCTTAAGTGGGTGGGGGAGCACCGCCGACCCCACCATATGGAAAACCCCCGTGGCGGGCATAGGCATGCGGGTCACCAATCTCACCGACGGAAAGGTTTTGCCGTATTGCTCAGCCAACTATTCCATCGCCTGCCTCTACGGCAACACCTTTACCTCCACCCAGTCGTTCGCCCAGTTCACTTACACGTTCACCCTGCAATACGAACTCATCAAAACCGGGACGACACCCACCACCAGCACAACGATGCCGGCCATACCGATTCTCTGGCTGTCATCCAGAGGCATCACCTGCACGGCCTCAGGCACGGGGTGCTACACCGGCATGACCGCAATATCGTTCGGCGCCAACGTGACGGTTCTGCCGTCCACCTGCACCGTTAAAACGCCCAGCATCTCCGTTACGCTGCCGCAACTCAATGTGTCCGACCTCGGCACCCTCGGGGCGACGGGCGGCGCCACGCCCTTTCAGATCGACCTGGCGTGCAACGGCACCACGTTGAAAAATGTCTATATCAACCTGACCGACGCGACCACCCCAGGCAACACATCGAACCAGTTGACGCTGGCCAGCGCCCCCGGCGCGGCAAGCGGCGTCCAGTTGCAAATCCTGAAATCCAACGGCCAAGCCGTCGGCTTCGGCCCCGACACGGCGGTGCAGGGCAATCCGGGGCAATGGACAGCCGGGCCGCTCTCGACCGCCGCAAGCAGCATCAGCATTCCGCTGACGGCGCAATACGTTTCGACCGGCTCCGTCACGCCCGGAACCGTGAAGGCAACGGCGACGTTCACGCTGTACTACCAATAGCGCAGCCACCCATCGACACGCCTGACGCCTGGGCTGCTCATGGCCGGGGCGCCGTCGCACCACGGCACGACCACCGGAAAGGCCCAATGAATTGATCCCCGCGAATTCCAGCGCAACGGCCGCCCGGTCGATAACGGGCCGGTGCAAAACGCCCATCGCCGCATGGGCGCGAAAAATTTTCCTGCCCGCCGCCATCGTCTTGATGGCGCTGGCCGGGGCGGAAAATGCGACGGCGAACTGCACACTCTTGCCCCAGTCCCAGCCCATCCAGTTCGGCCAGGCGAGCAACCACGCTTCCGCCCAGATCGGCGAGACGATCGCAACCGCCATCCAGACCTACACCTTCTCTTCGTGCACGCCCGCTACTTCTCGCAAAATGCTATTCACGACGGGGACTTGGGGGACTTTGGGGGCTGCTCCCCTGCCACAGGACGTGTGGGTGACAACAG
>Ga0209629_10003097_pt1 | contig 11721 bp, 9 predicted proteins | sample TergutCu122P5_FD_187286 | JGI IMG/M metagenome (GOLD analysis project Ga0209629, IMG submission 187286) | Cubitermes ugandensis P5 segment gut microbial communities from Kakamega Forest, Kenya - Cu122 P5 (SPAdes) (version 2) | ecosystem: Host-associated > Arthropoda: Insects > Digestive system >...
TGGGAGCCATAAAGAATTCTGTCAATAATATCACGTGACCATTAGCACTTTTTAGCAGTATTCTTGTTCAACACTGACCCAACAGACTTGACTTCATTATTAACTTTAATAATGCCTGTTGTGCTTGAACTGCAATCCCACGAAATTTTTAACTTCATTTTCTCCAACATTCTGTCACCATGTAAGAAAACCACATTCTACATAAGATTCATGCAGAAAAACAAACATATATCGAATCATATCCAAGCACAAGAACAATCAGTACTTTGGTGTCACAGTTCCACTGTTGTGTGAGTAAGTTTAGCCACATTGTTGTTATCAACACACACAACATTAACCAGTGTTTAGCAAGAGGTTATATGTAGCAGCACAGTTGTGTGAGCATTTTTCTTACTGGAAACAATGACTGAAGCATCTAAACCACCATGATGCGAGGCCGAAAGGCCTGCAGGAGTCAGGGTGATACTCATTATAAGTGGGAATGACAACAAAAATCTGTGGCACCAAGAACTTCTTATAAAGTACTACAACCTATATAAGGTTCTGGCTTGCTCAACGGCTTTCTTCCAACTGTCCCTATTTTGTGCTACTTTCTTCTAATTGCGTACGTTCATACTCCTTATATCTTCCAAAACATCATCTTCCCCACATGTTTTAGGTGTTCCAATTGGTCTTTTAGACATGGGTTTCCTTCTCTTAATCTTCTGAATGTTATCATCCTCGGCCATGCATTCAACATGGCCTAACCAGTTAAATCTCTATATTTTAATAAACCCAATTATATTTTGTTCTTTTAATATAGCACTGATTTCCTGAATATTCTGGATCCTCCAGTAGCCATCATCTAATCTTGTAAGGCCAAATATTTTTCTCATGACCCTTCTTTCGAAAATCATCAATTTGTTCATCATATTTTCCTTAAGTACCCATGCTTCAGAGGCGTAAGTTACTGTTGGGAAAATTAACGTATTATAAAGTTGTAATTTGACATTTCGGGATATTAACTTTCATGTGAATAGTTTTTTATGACCATGGAATGCCCTGTTTCCTGCTGCTATTCTTTCTTTAATTTCCTTCTCAATAGAGTTGTCAGTATTCACTGTTGTTCCCAAGTATTTAAATGAATTTACTTGTTCAAACTGTTCCTCTCCTGTATCTATGTAGGTAGGCTGGACTGTTTTTCTGGTACAATATAAATATTTGGTTTTGTTATTACTATTAGTTGAGCTTTTAGTGCCTCATGTTTGAATTTGCAGAAAGTGTCAATTAAGATTTGCTTTGTTCTTCCAATTATTACGATGTCATCTGCATAGGCGCAAATCTGTTTTAATCTTGTAGTTATATTTCCTCATATTTCTAAATTGGTGATCACTGAATCCAACACTACGCTGAATGGTAGGGCAGATAAAGGGTCTCCCTGTCTGACTCCTGTTTTTGTTTCAAACCATTCAGAATGGCTGTTGTTTACTTTCACCTTCATTTTGGTTCGTTGCATTGTGAGTTTTATTAGTTTAAGCAGTTTATCTGGGACGTTGTATTTGGTTAAACTGCTGTATATTACATCTCTGTTAACTGTGTCAAAAGCTTGTGAGAAGTCTATAAATATATTGTATAAATCGATATTATATTCATAGCATTTCTCATATATCTGTCTCACAATAAATATATTATCTATTGTTGATCTGTTAGGTCTGAATCCCATTTGGTAATTTCCGATTTCTGGTTCAATTATCTTACTTAGGCGGTTATATAATAATATTGCAAAAATTTTAAACGTTATATTCAGTAGGGATATCCCTCTCTAATTACTGCATTGTTTTCTATCACCTTTTTTGTATAATGGACACAGGATTCCTTCTGACGATTCACACGGTATTTTTTCTTGTTTCCATATCTTTACTATTAATTGATGTATTTTCTGTTTTAGTACGAGACCTCCATTTTTTATAAATTCCAGATGTATTTCATCAGGACCAGCAGCTTTATTGGGTTTCACGTTTTTAATTATTTCATTAATTTCTTCATATGATAGCTCCTCTAGTTCTAGCTTATTTATTGGGCCCTCGTGGTTTTATGCTATTTATTCTTTCAGTCTCAGGATTTAGTAGTTCTTTGAAGTATTGTTGCCATCTTTCCAGAATTTTTTTTTTCTGATAGCATGTTGCCGTCTTTATCCTTACATACCAATGTCACTGTAGCGGGTAGATTAGATAAGTTTCTAACATCTTTGCAGAATTTTCTTGTATCCTTTTTCCTATTTGTTTAATTTATTTCTTTAATTTTCCTTTCTATCCATTCTTTTTTCTTTCTTCTACAAATTTTATTAGCTTTTATTGTTTTTTGTTGATATATATCGAAATTTGCTCTTGTTTTCCTTATTAGACATTTCCCTCTTGCTTCATTTTTTTCTTGGATTGCTCTCTTACATTCACCGTCCCACCAATGGTAAGCATTCTTTGCATCTTTAGATAATTTAAATTCCTTCACAGCCTCTAATATCATCTGTTTTAGATTTTGCCAATCTTGATTAATATCTCTTTCTTCATCTATTTCTTGCAGCTTTGTTTGTGTGTTTTCTTGATATTTGTTAATTTTCTCTTTTTAATTTAATAGTTGTCTATCCCATTTATGCTTTTGGATTTGTTTGTTTTTAACTGTTATTAGCTTTTGATCTAACATTGTGTATCAATCTCGTTTTTTCTTTACTAACCATAACGTGGTCGATTCGGTTTATTGTTTGATGATCAGGGGATGTCCATGTTCCAACATGGATTTTCTTATGTTGAAAGTTAGTGCTTATCAGAAACACGCCATTACTGATGCCATTTTCATTAGAAATATTGTGCAAGGTATGACGGCCTACTACTTGGCTAAATACTTTTTCTTTCCTTAATTTGGCATTCATGTTACCCAATAATTGTTACATCATATTTTGGTACTCTACCCTGAGTTCTCTGTAGCTCCTCGTAAAATTGCTCTTTGATTTCCTCATCTTTATCTTCCATCGGAGCATACATATTTGTTAGGGTCATATTGTAAAATTTTCCTTTGACTCTTAGTTTCCATATACAGTCAGAAATTGCTTCAAAACCAAGTATATTGTTCATTGCCAATTTTGGTATTATGAATCCTGTTCCTGCTTCGCCTGTGGTATTGGGATTACAACTATACTATATTGAGTATTTATCTTTCTTTAGTAAACCATATCCTCTCCATCTTATTTCTTGGGCTGCAACTATTTGTATTTGGGAGCCAACAATTTGATCCGCAATTTCTTGCATCTTTCTGGCTTTCAGCATTGTGTTAACATTCCATGTTCCTATATCAGGTAGCTCTTTTTTCATCCTTGTCACATGCCTAGTCGTCCTACAATCGTCTGTCTGGCGTTTCCTCGTTGAGCTTTCTTAGCAAGTAGTTTTCCTGTGTGAGGGAGCTGGCATCATGACAAACCCCCAACCTGGAGTGCCAGGATTTGTCTAGGGTTATCTCCCCTAGTCAGGTGTGACACCAAGAATGCTGAACATTTTTAATTCATCTGGAAATGCAGCTTGGTTGACATCACTAAAAATTTCATGTGATGTTATCAGTTTGAGAGCATATCATCCATAACTTATCATATTACTGTTTGAAGTAGGTGCTTGTAATTGTCCTTACTGGACAACTGGAAAGTTCATGACTAGCTGCTGTCAGAACTGGGCATTTATGAAAATTTACACTATCATTTTTAACTGTAAAAGTAACTGTAAAAAAGGTGACACAATGACATACATCATGGTAGCAATATTTCCAATGCATGTTAGATCTTTGTTTCCATCAAACAACTTCTCTTTGTGAAGTGTTGGATTCCTTTGTACTCCACATGCATTAAGAGTTATCAGAAACATATTTTTCTAACACCATCATCCGACATTCTTAGTGCTGCAAATTTTTTTGTTTTCATCTGCACTTAAAACAAGTCCCACCCCAACAACTGCAAACCCGTAAGCCTAGTCTGATGTGTTACATACTTCAGACATTGTATTGGTCACACAATGGCACAGCTGTTTCTTAACATATTCCTAAACACTGGTTAATGTTATGAGTGTTAACATCTGGAGCTAAAATTATTCATGCAACAGTGGAAATGAATCCAACATCAAAGTACTGGTTGTTGCTGTACAGGGATATGGTTTGATAAATGCTCCATTGAAGTGAATGTTTTCTGTGTGAATCACATGTGGAATGAGGCTCTGCTACATTGCGACAGAATATCCGCGACAATTGTGTTGGCAATTTCCCAGGATCAGAGTTCAGGCACAATGGTATCTATAATGTTATTAAAGAAATCAGGGCTACTGGGTCAATGTTGGACAAGGAAACTGCTAAAAACCATTTCAAACAAGGTGATTAAGAAAACAGAGATTTACACAGACAACAATCTCCAAGGCCTTCCTCCACAGACAAGCACTTTATGACTATGCCTGTGCATGTAACTTTGAAACATTTCCACTTATGACATATTGAAAGACCCAGTAAATAAAGTGGGAAGTATAACTGCACACTATAAAGAAACAGTGCAGTGTCAAGACCTAATGTATGGCCACAAAGTCAGATTAGTGTCCACTACCACACTTGAAAAACAGAACCAAACTGGAGGGTTTGCACTCACTGCTTCCCCCTGTATTGTGTTGTAGCTGTTATTGAGAGGATGCTTGTTGCATCAGCTGTGTTGTGCTGTTTTGGCTGTTATGGTTATCCATTATTTCCACATAATTAAAACTGGAAAGTGCCTTAGCAACAAAGAACGTGGGGGATGCACCCATATGAGAAGGAGAGTACACAGAGAATAAAGAGTAAACCAAAGTATGAATGTGGCCAAACCCCAATTTCATTTGTTTGAGAGTACAATTTTAGCTACTTAAACTGTGAAAACACCTTGAGAGAACGTAAAAATGTTAAAGATAATATAAAACACTGAGCACCTTTAAAATCCACAATACTTATGAAGACGCATACAGGTCCTCTTGAGATGGGAAAGTAATAATGTGTATGATGGATCAAATAAAAAAAAAGTGAAGGTGCCTTAATTTGATGATGATTCAAGAAAAATCTGCCTTTGCAGACTTAAAGGTAAAGTTCAGAAACCAAAAACGAAGTTTGTTGCTAGTAATGGACAGTATTGTACACGTAAAGTTCATGAAAATTTTACTAATACAAAGGGCAGTGGTAAAGATGAGAGTGCAGATATAAAAGCAGCATTATCATATCAACAAACTTTAAGAAAGATTACAGAAGAAAGTGGTAATACAGCACTCTGTAACTTGGATGAAACTGAATTAATCTAAAAAAATGTCTGATACAGCCTACATTTCTGATGAACAAAAGACAATGTCAAAATGCAAATTAGCAAAAAAACAAGCTATTGCTTTGGTTTAGAGGTAATACACGCAGAAGTCAAAACTTGAAACTATCTTGTTTATAATTCAGTAAATCCACGTGCATTAAAACATAAGCAGTACTATCCTTTGAGTTTATTACTAGCAAAATTCCAACTATTTGATCACAACAACCTTGAAAACCCTGGTTCATAAACTGTAGCATTCCCTAAGCGGAGAAACAATGCACAGAGAAAACATGCCATTCTAGACTTGCTTGGCATCAATAATGCTCCTGGTCATCCTGCATATTTAGGTGACTATAACCTAAATGTGAAGCACCACAACAATCCTCCAGGCTAGAGATCAGGGTTCACTGCCAATTTGAGAGCCTGTTATCTATGAAGAACATCTGTACATGCAGTTGAAGAAAACTCACAATGGCCAAACTTTATGCAAGTTTCAAACATTCTGCAACAAAGCCATCCTCAACACCGCTACAAGCATGGCAAGAAGTTGGCAAAACATGTGTGAATACTATATGGAAGAAACTGTGCTCCCAGTTCATATGCAGCTTTAAACATTTCAAAAAAGATGAGTTATGATGGCATGCTTAATAAAACTGTGAGTCTTGCCAAGAAGGTTGGAGTGCTAGATGATGCTGCCAACTGGGTAGAACTTCTGAATGCCCTTGGAGCTAAAGTAACTACTACACAATTGATGAAATTTGAGGCAGCAAGAAGAGCAACAAGCTGAAGATGTGGCAACTGAAGAGACGAGACATTACATCACAACAGACATGGCAAGACATGATCAGCAATGTCAAGATTTGACAGAACAGAACATAATGCCTTACAACTTTCAAAAGTGCAGAGAGGGACATATGCAACAATGGCATACTATAAGGAGATTTATGAAGAAAAGTAACCAATGTCTGGTCATCTGTCTGAAGTTCACAAACAGGGATGAAAGGCTGCACCTGCCAAACTTTCTCAATCAATCACTTCCTCCACTGTCCATTCCCTTGACTGCTGATGTTGATTCTGAAGATGTTGATCCCGATGATGTGATACCTATGTTTCTCCTTCCTCATCTTTACATTACATTTTGTCATTCGCCACAAACATAAGTCACTTTCAGTAAACACACCTACACCAAGGTCACAGTGAATGACATTTGTTGTTGTCAGTCACCATACTGGTAAATGTATTGTTTCATACCGAATGCTTATTTTCTCTGTGTACAGTGGCTGACAATCGTACTGTGTGTGTGTGGGCATGTGCATGAATGCGTTCACACATGTGTATCTGTTTGTGTTTGTGTGCACATGTGTGTGTTCCACAACACAATGACAAAATTCCAGGGGCACAGAACAAGAAATCTAATAAGATATTGTTTTGACACCCCTATCAAGGTAGGCAATGCTTAATGTAACAGTGAACAACAACTGTCTTTTCAACTCTCCTGTATTATCATCAATTTAAATGTTTACAACACTCAAGTCTCAAGGTTATTACAACACACGTTCAAAAGTCCACCATCACACCATCGCATGTTGCCAGTCTTTGTGCCTTTCAATGTTGTCACTGCATGTGTCCCAGTTTGTTTCTGATACCAATGGTGGCTTCATTTATGGTTGTACTAACTGATGCCTTCCTTCTGGTTTACCACCATGATACACTCTTGCCTTCAGGTAGCTCCATATTAAGAAATCTAATGGGTTCACGTTGGGAAGTTGGATGACCAAGCAGCCCAAACCACTCAAAATTTCCATTACCTCTCAATTGACATGTACAGGTGCCCAGTCACATTGTAGCCACATTTGTCATGTTGCAAGAGGAACATCCTTTAAATACAAAGGAAATCCATTTTACAGAAAATTTCTTTAATATGGAGCTGTTAAACATCCCTTGATGTGTGGTCCAATCAGATTATTACCCAGTACTCTATACCACATCTTAAATAAAAACCCCTCTTGAAAATGGCACTGTGTTGCCTTGTGTGGAGTTTCCTCGGCCTAAGTTTGCATATTCCTTGTGTTGGTAATATCATCCAGGGTAAATTGAGTCTCATCCACGAAGAGAATGTCAGGCAGAACTTGCAGCCATGATTGCAGCCATTCACAAAATCATATGTTTGGCATAGGTGATACAGACAGAAACCATCATGGTGCAAAATTCCCAATACCCATTTCTCTGTTACAGCAGTTGTCCTGAAAACTTTGTGTATATTTGTACTGTGGCTTCATACACACCGCTGCCAAAACATCACCTTCTCTGCACTGTTGTTATTCACCTTCTGTAGTCATTGTGAGAAGAAGCCAGTCTCCCTTAGAATTATGCATATGGTTTCAACTGTTTTCCAATGTGGAATTCTGCAAATGTGGGTAACACTGCCAGTATACCACAACAGCAGCCCCATCATTTCCACTGCAGAAACAGTGCACATCACCATATTTATGCTTCATTCGTACAACAGTTAGGTATTCTGGCTACCCCACCAACTAGAACAGGACACAGCCACACAGCCACTAGCCAAGACAGTGTACAAGCTGGAACTCAAGGCCACATATGCACCATGTCCTTAGCTACATCATCCCTGGCAAATCTTCATACCCACGGGGCTTCTTCAGTGGTCCAAACATGTGATAATACGATGGATATAGGCCCAGACTATGTGGGGGTATGGGATCAGTCCAAATTTCAGCTGACTGATTGCTTCAGTGGTAGCTGCCTTAAAATGCAGATGTGTATTATCATGGAATAAACTGCCCTGGATAGCAAATGTCTGGGCTTGCAGCAAATCTCCTACATATCTCAGATGTTTTAATGTCTTCTGACTACAAAATACGGAACACGGCTTGCTGTTCTACAATGGTGCAATTCGACAGCGGTGTTGCCATCTTTAAAGAAGATTTATATATATATATATATATAAAAAAGCACACACGCACACACTAACTAACTAACTAACTAACTAAACCTGACCATGACTCCTTGTGACAAAGCCTGGCACGTAGTTATTGGAACAACTGCTACATTTCGCAGTGCATTGATTGCAGCACCTCTAAAGGCAAATTCACTTTACTTTTTGATTAACCTTTGTTTATGTAAGTAGTTGACCATACTGTCAATTCCCTCCTGCAGGAAATTGAATTGCACTGGACCATCAGATGGTAACTATTGCTTAAGTAGAGATGTGTCTATTAAACAGAAGAAAAAAACACAAGAGAGATAATGAGAAAAAATACACAGCATTTAATCAACAATAATAACTCAATAACCACTAAGAGAATAAGACGACATGGGTATCTTTTAAGAATGAAAGAAGACATAATCCCAAACAAAGTCCTGAACATGAAACAGGAGTTGAGGTTCTTACAGCTGTGTTGCCAAGATTCAAGTCTCCTGGGATGTTATGCCATGCAGACTGGTAAATACAAAAGCTGTGCTAAAAGTATGGCAATGCAATTTTTTTACTGATAGTTAATTTATTACATATATCTTTCAACATACTTGTACAACAGCTAGATGTATGTAATACACAACTAATCTTTCTACATAATCTCCATAAAATTCAACAACCTTGTACCAGCAGGAAAAAAGAGTGTCTGTCTTCTTCTTGTACCAGTCTGAATTCTGTATTCGTGGCCATTTCTACACTTCTTCAAGAACATCATCATCTCTCCCAAACCTTTTCCCAAGGATGGCATCTTGTGAGGGCTTCAAAGAGGCATAATTCTCAGGGAGCAAGATCTGGGCTGTTTGGTGGGTAGGGAAGAACAGTCCAAGATTTGTGACTGCTTCCTGTGTTTCCAAACTTGTGTGTGTGGTGATATGTTGTCATGCTAAAGGAGGAAGGAATTCATCAATATTTTTGTAAGGTCAAACTCTCCTGAAATGCTTCTGCAAGGGATTAAAAGTTTGAATACACAGATCTGAGTTAATGGTTGGAATACAAAGAGTAAAGTATACCAGAATCACCCCTTCTGCATCCCAAAGAACATGACTTTCCATGCTGAAGGGATAGGCTTAAACATCCTCTTCTCAGGAGAAGTTGCATGATGCCATTCCAGAGGCTCTCTTTATTGTCTGTGGTACAATGTGACAGATACATTTTTCATCCCCAGTATCAACTGTTAAAAAGAAAACTTCCACCATCCACCTCTTAATGGAAGAGCAAATATGAACACAAGTCTCCATACAGTCTTGTGATAGTCGGTTAGGCTTCATGAAATGCACTACGCACACTCTTTTGAATATCCGAAAGCATATGTAATGTTGTTTACACTTCCACTGGATAGTGGTAACTGAGCCGCAAGCCTTCTGGTTGCAATCCGTAGGTTGTTTCGAATAAATTCATCAGCATGTTAAAACAACACCTGAGTGACTGCTGTTGTTTGCTGGCCAGAGCGACTCATGTCACTGAGCTCCTCCATTTTACCTCTCTCATTACCGGCCACTCATAAAGCCCAGCAACTGACAGTGATTTTATCAACATCAACAAAATATAAATTTTTTAAAAGCTTGTGTATGTTTGTTACTGTTTACTTCCCTGCCACAAGAAATTCCCAAACAACCCTCTGTTTAAAACCCAAATCACCATACCATGACATTTTGACAACCTCCTGCACATCACCAAGAAAACATAATGTTCTGCAGCACAGCAATAGCAAGTGGGACATCCAAAACTGACCACAGGAAAAATTCCAGACATATTCTGTTGATATTGTCTGCAGTATAGAAAGTGCTGCAAAATGTTATGGGCAACCCTTGTTGTTACCAAACATACAACATACACCAACACTGGTAATTATGTGCTGACAGAGTGTCCTAAAAGACAAGAATCTTCTATAAACATGAATGTAAAAGAAATCAGATGTGACCCAGAAGGAAGAGCATGGTAAATAACAGAATAAAAGCTTCTGAAATATAGTGACATAGACAGACAGACAGATTTGGTTGCCCAGTGACCCACACAGGAGTGAAAACATCAAAGGAAGAATAAAAGAATAAATACAAGAAAATGATAAACCAAGTTAAGACTAGAAACAGTGAAAAATGTAAGGTAAATTTAAAGTTGTCTCTGTCCACACCATGAAGGCATGTGGGAAGTGAAGGTATAGCTCCACTCATTCTTAACATTGGCACTAGATAGAGGTAAGCGATCAGCTTCTCACTTGAGCCACTTCACCCTGCAGACAGAATTGCTGGTAATGAGCAGAACCCTGGTCACCCCCAAGGTTGTGTCTAGACACTGTGGAGTGCAGACAATCTCTCAGCCTGCTGGGAACCATACAGTTCCTCTGAAGTCCAGCCCACAGCCTACTCACTATAACAACGCCACTATTCCAGCTCCAAAACAGCCATGGTGAAACTTGTGTTTCACTGAATTAGGATATGTTTGTATGAAATAACTATTTTATCAGGAGCGTAAATTTTGAGTCGTATTTCTCACTTGTGGACATGATCCTGCCCAGTCATCACATTCACACTTTTATTTGATTATAATGCATATATACAGTCAACTCCCCATGTTGTGGCACTGTTTGCTCACTGCTGTATGTGGTGCTGTATTCAGGATGGCACTATACTGAAATACTGCAAATTTTTAAACTGGTAAAATTTATTTAAAATGATAAAAACATGTCAATTACAAAATAAGAAGATATTAGAACACCTGGTACAGTATTAATGTACAGCACTTGCATATCATATCCAGTCCTTCTTTATTAGACTCATGCATAGCTGTATCAGTTTTAACATTTAACTGCTCTATCCACCTTTCTAATGGTTCCTCCAGGTTTTCATGCTTAGCGCATTTAACCTTTTTTATGTTAGCACTAGCTAGATTATACCATTTTTACCTTTCACTGAATATATCACCAACACACAATCAACTGATGGGTTTGTCCCAGAATAAGGAAATATGGTTGATGATATTCTGCTGAGAAGCTACAGTAAACTGGTCTTTATAAACAAAGACCTCTCTTTTCACCAACACCTAATACTTCTTTTTCCCCATACTTCACTAGTCAAATAAAGAAGTTAGGATAATTAAAAAATGTACTGCAAAATAATGCTAATCTGACAGTGACTTAAATGCCATATTATTGCCTTGCTAGTCTCTTACGATTTTGCAGTTCTCTAGCCTGTCCTCAGTTCAGTCAAAGATTGGTTACTTGAAACTTATGGAGTGAGAATGTTGGGCAAACAGGAGGCAAAACGAAGCACAGGTTATGAGGTCAGCATCTGTTTGAATGTACAGTGAGTACACGCAAACACAATCCAAAATACACTGCCTACTCAATCCAAAATACAATGCCTGCTAGAACAGCCAAAAATAAATTTGTAAAATACATACACAA
>Ga0209629_10003098_pt1 | contig 11717 bp, 10 predicted proteins | sample TergutCu122P5_FD_187286 | JGI IMG/M metagenome (GOLD analysis project Ga0209629, IMG submission 187286) | Cubitermes ugandensis P5 segment gut microbial communities from Kakamega Forest, Kenya - Cu122 P5 (SPAdes) (version 2) | ecosystem: Host-associated > Arthropoda: Insects > Digestive system...
GTGGCAATCCAGAAGATAAAATTGTTGTTTTCAGCGGTTATATATGAAAAAAATCACTCTGACTAAAAAACAACTTAATGATGATAGTTATTATGTCAAAGGTTCCATGGCTGAACGTCTGGGCTATGTTTGGCCTTTGACGGTTGAGGCATGCTCTCTCGGAGGCAAATATGATGCTCAACAAAGATTACAGAGACATATTGTCAATATTAAACGAAGAAAAGGTTAAGTTTATCTTAGTCGGAGCATATGCCATGGCTGTTCACGGATATCCGCGCGCGACTATGGATATTGATATTTGGATAGTTGCCGATATGAAAAATGCCGATGCGGTTATGAAGTCTCTAAAACGTTTCGGCGCGCCTGTACAGGATGTTAAAACGGAAGATTTTCAGCAGGATAACCTGATTTTTCAGATAGGGGTTGCTCCGAGAAGAATTGATATTATCACTTCTGTTGACGGTTTAGATTTCAAAAAAGCTTATAAACGTTCCAAAATCGTAAATATAGACGACATCAAAATCAGAGTTTTGTCAAAAGCTGATATAATCAGAAACAAATCGGCCTCGGGAAGAACCAAAGATTTAGCCGACTTGGAAATGCTGAAAAAAGACAGTTAATAGTGAATAATTAATAGTTAATAATTGCGGCGAAACCGCTCCAAAACTATTACCTATTCACTATTAACTATTAACTGATTTAAGGTGCCTCAATGTCCAAAGATTTAGAGTTAGATTTCGGGAATCACAAAGAAAATGACGGCAGACTTATATATACCGTCACTCAGCTCAACAATGAGATAAAGGCCATATTGGAGGATTCTTATCCGGGGATATGGCTTTCCGGTGAAATATCTAACTTTAAGCTCTATAATTCCGGCCATATGTACTTTAACATTAAAGACGAAAACGCTCAGATAAACGCCGTTATGTTTCAGGGCGCGAATACAAGTCTTACGTTTGCTCCCGAAAACGGAATGAGAGTTACGGTTTACGGGCGCGTCAGCGCTTATCCGAAGCGCGGCGAGTATCAAATAGTGCTAAATCACATGGAACAGTCCGGCAAAGGCGACTTGTTTGCCGCTTTTGAAAAACTTAAAAAGAAACTTGAAAAAGAAGGTTTGTTTGACCCGTCAGTCAAAAAAGATATTCCCAAATTTATAAATAAAATCGGCATTGTCACATCGAAAGACGGGGCCGCGCTGCACGACATAGTGAAGGTTTTGGAAGAACTTGAAGCCGGAGCGGACGTTTTGGTTTATCCGGTCAGAGTTCAAGGCGCGCAGGCCGAAAAAGAGATTCCCCGCGCCATAAGGTATTTTAACGAAAACCATAAAGAGCTCGACGTCTTGCTTGTCGGCCGCGGCGGAGGTTCGGCGGAAGATTTGTGGGCGTTTAACACGGAGCCCGTCGCCCGCGCGATTTTTGAGTCCAAAATTCCCGTAATATCCTGCGTCGGTCATGAAATTGATTTTACGATAGCGGACTTTGTTGCCGCCAAGAGAGCTCCTACGCCTTCGGCGGCTGCGGAGATGGCGGTAAGAGGCAAAAGCGAACTCAGAAGAAAAGTCGCCGCGGCCAAAGAAGCTTTGATAAACGAAATTAATTTTATCGTAAATAATTGCACGGAAAGAGTCGAGATTTTAGCGTCGTCGCGAGCTTTGCAGAAACCGCATTTGATATACGAAGATAAAACGGCGGATATAGATATGCTGAGCGAAAGGCTCAGGCTTAGCGTAAAAAAGAGCTTAGAGTATAAATCCGCGGAGTTTGCAAACGTTTCTCAAAAACTTGATTTGGTCTCTCCTCTCGGTATTTTAAAAAGGGGCTACGCCGTATGCAAAGACGCAAACGGCAGGATAGCAAAAGACTCAGCCGCCCTGAAACGCGGGGAAAACGTTGGAGTAAGGCTTGCCAAGGGCAGCTTTGAGGCAAAAATAGAGGTGATATCGAATGAGTAAAAAAAATGAGCAGTCTCAGTCAAAATCATCCGATGTTTCGTTTGAAAAATCTTTAAAAAGGCTTGAAGAAATAGTCGCCGAAATGGAAAATGCCGATCCTGATTTGGATAAAGCCTTGTCGTTGTTTTCGGAAGGCGTTGAGCTTGTGAAACTGTGTTCGTCAAAACTCAACGACACGAAAAATAAAATCGAAGTGCTTATAGAAGAAACCGAAATAATGAGAAAAGAGCAGTTTAAAACAGACGGCAATTAATAATGTCGGAGCAAGTCTTGGATTTAAAATCATACCTTTCAAGTCAGGCAAAGCTTGTAAACGGCGCGTTAAAGAAGCATTTGCCTAAAGACAAATCCGTAATTTCTCAGGCCATGCGTTACTCTGTTTTGGCCGGAGGCAAGAGGCTGCGCCCTATTTTTGTAATTCTTGCAGCGGAACTTTTCGGCGTTAAGGCCGGCAACGTCATGCCTGCCGCCTGCGCTTTAGAATATCTTCATACTTACTCTCTTGTGCACGACGATCTTCCCGCGATGGATAATGACGATCTCAGAAGAGGAAAACCGACATGCCACAAAAAATTCGGCGAGGCGGCCGCGGTTCTTTGCGGCGACGCGCTCCTTACCGAATCTTTCGCTCTTATAACAAAGTCTAAAGCGAAAGAAAAAAATATAGCCGAAGCGGTCGGCATTCTTGCACAGTACGGCGGTTATAAGGGAATGATAAGCGGACAGGCTGAAGATACTCTTGAAGCGGGAAAATGGAACAAGAAAGACAAAAAACTTCTTAAAAAGAAGTTGGAATTTATAGAGCTTACAAAAACAGCCGCGTTGATAATTGCGAGTTTGAAAATCGGCGCAGCGCTTGCAGGCGCGGATAAAAGGAGCATAAAAGCTCTTGAAGAGTACGGTAAAAACATAGGCATGGCTTTTCAGATAGCCGACGATATACTCGACGTATATGCCGATAAAAAACTTCTTGGCAAAAAAGGAAGCGACATAGATAACGATAAACTCACGGCTCTTTCTCTTTACGGAAAAGAAAAGGCGGAGAAAAAAGCCGCAGAGCACGTTCAAAAAGCCAAAAATGCCGTAAAGATATTCGGAAAAAAAGCGAATCTTTTAAACGATTTGGCAGATTATGTCGTTTTTAGAAAATACTAAAAACGAGAGTGAAGAGTGAGGAGTGGAGAGTGGAGATACGACAAGGACTTAATGATAATTTCCATGTTTTTGCCGTTGTCGTATCTTCACTCTCCACTCTCCACTTTTCACTCTGTCGTTAATAGGAGTCAGCATTGAGTTTTTTAGAAAATATAAACAATCCGCAGGACTTGAAGAAGCTTAAGAAAGAAGAGCTTCCCGAGCTGGCCAAAGAGATCAGAAAAGAAATAGTCGATACGGTTTCAAAAACCGGCGGGCATCTTGCCCCGAGTCTCGGCGCCGTGGATCTGACGCTTTCTCTTCATTATGTCTATGACAGCCCAAAAGATAAAATCATATGGGACGTAGGGCATCAGGCTTACGCTCACAAGATTCTCACGGGAAGAAAAGATAAGTTTAAAACTCTCAGAACTCACAACGGCGTAAGCGGGTTTCCGAAACGTTCCGAATCCGAGCACGACGCTTTCGGCGTAGGTCATTCGTCCACCTCTATTTCTGCGGCTTTGGGCTTTGCCGCGGCAAGAGATCTCAAAAATGAAGATTACCGCGTTGTTGCGGTTATAGGCGACGGTGCGATGACGGGCGGGCTTGCTTTTGAAGGGCTGCAGAACGCCGGCCACCTTAAAAAAGATATGCTGGTTATTCTCAACGACAATGAGATGTTCATATCGCAAAAAGTGGGCGCTATTGCGGGATATTTTGCGAAGCTTCTCACCATCGGGAGCGTCAAAAAAGCCGAAGACAAAGTGATGAAGATGGTCAGCCGTTTCCACAGTTTCGGATCGCCGTTTGGAAAGCTTATAAAAAGAGTCAAGGTAATGCTTTTTCCGGGCATGTTGTTTGAGGAGATGGGATTTACTTACATTGGACCGGTTCAAGGCCATGACATAACCAAGCTGACGGAAATTCTTGAAAATATAAAAGGCATGAAAGGGCCTGTGCTGCTTCACGTTATAACGAAAAAAGGCAAAGGGTACGCTCCGGCTGAGGAAAATCCGACGCAGTTTCACGGAGTCGGCAAGTTTAACGCGCAGACCGGCGAAATAGCAAAAAGCGGCGCGGTCACATATACGGAAGTTTTTGCGGACACTCTGGTAAGGCTTGCCAACGGCAACGACAAAATAGTCGCGATAACTGCGGCTATGCCTGAAGGCACAGGTCTTGATAAGTTTGCAAAGAACTTCCCGGAGCGCTATTTTGACGTAGGAATAGCCGAAGAACACGCTGTCACTTTTGCTGCGGCGCTGGCTGCCGGCGGAATGAGTCCCGTGTGCGCCATATACTCTACGTTTATGCAAAGAGCAATAGACAATATAATCCACGACGTCGCTCTTCAAAATCTTCCGGTTATTTTTGCGCTGGACAGGGCAGGATTAGTCGGCGAAGACGGCGGAACGCATCACGGCGCATTCGATTTTTCATATTTGAAATATATTCCGAATTTGATAATCATGGCTCCGGCAGATGAAAACGAGCTGCAGCATATGCTTAAGACTGCTTTCAACTCAAACAAGCCCTGCGCTTTGAGATACCCAAGAGGAGCCGGAACCGGAGCAGCGCTTGATATGTCGCCTTCTGTGCTTCAGATAGGCAAGGCAAAAGTTCTGAGCGAAGGATCGGATGTATGCATTCTCGGGATAGGCAACCAGGTTGAAAACTGCGTAAAGGCCGCCGAGATGCTTGAAGATAAAAAGATAAAAGCTACTGTGGTCAATATGAGATTTTTAAAACCGCTCGACGAAGATCTTGTAAAAGAGCTGCTTGCAAAACATAAAAAATTTGTGACGGTTGAAGACAACGTTTTGACCGGAGGTTTCGGCGAGAGCATAAAATCTCTGCTTTGCGGAACAGGAGCGGTCGTAGAGTCAATAGGCCTGCCCGATAAGTTTGTAGAGCACGGAAGCCCCAACGTCTTAAGAGAAAAATACGGGCTTACGGCTAAAAATATTGCGGAAACGGCTTTGAACATACTAAAGAAAGAGTGAAGAGTGGAGAGTGAGGAGTGAAGATACGGCGGTGTTCCCTTGCCACTTGCGGAAGAGGGCAGTGTGAGGGATTGCCTTTGTCGTCATTCTGCGCGTAGTCGCAGAATCTATAAATAAAACATTATTTTCAATAAAAATGAAAAAAACAAAAGATAAAAAACGTCTCGACGTCATGCTTTTTGAAAAAGGGCTTGCCGAAACCCGCACTAAAGCGCAGGCGTTTATAATCGGCGGCAGCGTTTTTGTAAATAATGAAGTGCAGCGTAAACCAGGAACATTGGTCGGAGAGAATGACGCCGTAGAAGTTAAGAATATAAATCCGTACGTTTCACGAGGCGGGCTGAAGCTTGAATCTGCTCTTGAAGCGCTGAAAATAGACGTAAAAGGCTTTATTTGCCTTGACATAGGCGCTTCGACAGGCGGTTTTACGGATTGCATGCTGCAAAAGGGCGCGGTAAAAGTTTATGCAGTTGACGTCGGCACAGGGCAGCTGCATTACAAACTCAGGCAAGATCCGCGGGTAATAAATATCGAGAATGTGAACTTCCGCTACTTTGACGGCTCTTTAATTAAAGATAAAATTGATTTCGCCGCGATAGACGTTTCATTTATTTCTTTGGATAAGATACTGCCGGCGGCCCATAAAATTATAAAAGCCGAAGGCTTTGTTCTTGCGATGATAAAGCCGCAGTTTGAACTCGGGCCGTCTGAGATAAAAAAAGGCGTAGTCAGAGATGAGAAGCTGAGGCAGAAAGCCATAAATAAAATAAAGACGTTTGCCGAAAGTTTAGGTTTTAAGATTATTTCAGAAGCGGATTCAGGATTGAAAGGCCCGAAGGGAAACCTAGAGCATTTCGTGCTGCTGCAGAAATAATTGTTTTAGGAGGATTTTGTGAACCCATGGATGAAGTTAAGCATAGACTATGCCAATCAAAGAAATTATTTAGATGATTTGTTTAAAGTTTATCCTACTATTCCGGAAGGAATTAGAGATTTGCAGGAAAACGATTGGACGAGCGTTGAAAAAGCATTTAGGAAAAAAGATAATATAAAATTATTGAAAAGTTTATTAAATTTAGATTTATTTCCTATAAAGGATTCTTATGTAGCATACTTAAGAAGGGATATATCTGCGCTTGAAAGAAATCCCGATACGGTTAACAGGCTCGCAGGTCGTTTATATGAAATGGGATTGAATAAAATATATGAACATTGTTCCGAGCCTAAAGAGACGAACAGGCAAATCGGACCTTTATTTAAGAGATGGATAAATAATAAATCTTTAGGTATTACGCCTGTTAATATCGGACAATTTTTAAAAGTGAAGGGAAATGCCATACTTAACGCCGGCGATGCTGAGATGATGTCTTTTGCAAGCGAGCATCTGGGATACAAACATAATAAAGGGTTGGATTTTATCGCGCGTTTTAACGGGAAATACATTATCGGCGAGGCAAAGTTTTTAACCGATTTCGGCGGGCATCAAAACGCGCAATTTAACGACGCCATAGCTACTATTAAGACAAAAAATGTAAATGCCGTAAAAATTGCGATTCTTGACGGAGTTGTCTATATAAAAAGCAAAAATAAGATGTATAAAAACATTACCGGCAGTTTGAAAAGAGAAAATATAATGAGCGCGTTGGTTTTGCGTGAATTTTTATATCAGGTTTAATTTATGTTAATAACGGCATATAATATGGAAAAAACATTGAGCAATATCATTAGAGAAACTCCTAAAGCCAGACTTGAAATAATTTCGGGCAAAGGCGCTGCAAATAAACTCATTTTTGGCGATAATTTGTCAGTTATGAAAGAGCTATTGGATACTTATTCCGGCAGAATTAATCTTATTTATATAGACCCTCCTTTTGCGACAAATACTAACTTTAGAATAGGAAATAACAGGGCTAATGCCGTCAGCAGCAGTTATGAAGATGAAATAGCGTATGAGGATACAGTTTTAGGAGATGATTTTTTAGAATTTTTAAGAGAAAGATTAGTGTTTCTTAAAGAATTATTATCAGATAACGGTTCGATATATTTGCATATCGATTATAAAATCGGTCATTATGTAAAACTTGTTATGGATGATGTGTTTGGGCAAAAAATGTTTAGAAATGATATTACCCGCATTAAATGCAATCCTAAGAATTTTCAACGGAAAGCGTACGGCAATATTAAAGATATGATTTTATTTTATTCTAAATCAGATTCGTATGTGTGGAATGAACCCATAATCCCGTTTTCCGAAGACGATAAGGTAAAATTATTTAAGAAAACGGATGCTAACGGTAAAAAATATACTACTATACCGCTGCACGCTCCCGGAGAAACAGTTAACGGAAACACCGGAAAAGAATGGCGCGGAGTTAAGCCTCCGAAAGGCCGTCATTGGCGCAGCGATCCGTCCGTGTTGGATATGCTCGACGAACAGGGATTGATTGAATGGTCTGCAAACGGAGTTCCGAGAAAGAAAATATTTTCCGATAGCAAGGAAGGCAAAAGAATGCAGGATATTTGGGAGTTTAAAGATCCTCAATATCCCGTGTATCCTACGGAAAAAAGTTTAGACATGTTGAAATTTATAATAGAAACGTCTTCAAATGAAGGCGATTTGGTATTAGACTGCTTTGCCGGCTCAGGCACTACTCTTGCAGCCGCTCAAGAGTTAAACCGCAATTGGATAGGCATAGATAAATCCGACAAGGCAATAAAAGTTATTAGGAAAAGACTATCATTGTTGCCGGATACATTATTTAATAAAGTTGAATATGAATTTCTGAAACAAATATAGGATTAGAGGAAAACTATGTCAGATTATAATCATTCTGAAATCGAAAAAAAATGGCAGAAAAGATGGGCTGACGAGAAAAGTTTTAAAGCCTCGCAAGAAGAGGGGCGGGAAAAGTATTACTGCCTTGTCATGCTGCCGTATCCTTCGGGAAATCTTCACATGGGGCATGTCAGAAATTACAGCATCGGCGATGTGTTTGCGCGTTTTCACAGAATGAAAGGCAAGAACGTCATTCATCCTATGGGATGGGACGCTTTCGGCCTGCCTGCTGAAAATGCCGCAATAAAACATAAAATTCATCCGGCAAAGTGGACAAAAGACAATATAGCCAGAATGAGAGATCAGCTAAAAATGCTCGGCATCTCTTACGACTGGGACAGGGAAGTCGCGACGTGCGACCCGGAGTATTACAGATGGAACCAGTGGTTTTTCATCAAGATGTGGGAACAAGGGCTTGTCTTCAGAAAAAAGGCCAACGTTAACTGGTGCCCTTCGTGCAACACGGTTTTGGCCAACGAGCAGGTTTCCGAGGGCGTTTGCTGGAGATGTAAAAATCATACCGAGCACAGAGATCTGGAACAATGGTTTGTCAAAATAACCGATTATGCCGACGAACTTCTTACTGGGCATGATCAGCTCGGCGGCTGGCCGGAACAGGTTTTGTCTATGCAGAAAAACTGGATAGGCAAATCTTACGGCGCGGAAGTTGATTTCGCTGTTGTCGTTAACTCCACACTCCACACTCCACACTCCACACTTAAAATATTCACCACACGGCCGGACACTCTTTTCGGCGCTACTTTTATGGTAGTGGCTCCCGAACATGAAATCATTGAAAATTTAAAAGACGAAATCTCAAACTATGCTGAAGTTGAAAAATATGCGGCTGTATCTGCCTCAAAGTCAAATATAGAGCGTTCGCAAAGCAAAGAAAAAACTGGCGTGAGGCTTGAAGGCGTCAGTGCGATAAATCCGGTAAACAGCAGCGAGATTCCGATTTTTGTTGCGGATTATGTTTTGACGGGTTATGGAACCGGCGCGATCATGGCCGTGCCTGCGCACGACCAGAGAGACTGGGAGTTTGCCAAAAAGTACGGCGTTCCCGTAATTGAAGTCATAAAAGGCGAAAACTCCGATATCTTAAAACACGCTTATGAAGACGAAGGCGTGCTTGTAAACTCCGGGCAGTTTAACGGAATAAAATCTACAGAGGCTTTTAAGGTAGTTTCCGAATGGGTTGAAAAACAGGGATTCGGCAAGAAAACGGTCAACTTCAAGTTAAAAGACTGGCTTATCTCAAGACAAAGATATTGGGGAACTCCGATACCAATGATACACTGCGAAAAATGCGGGACAGTTCCTGTCCCAATAAAAGAACTGCCCGTAAAACTTCCGCAGGATGTAGAGTTTACAGGCGAAGGACAGTCGCCCCTTAAGTCGAGCAAAGAGTTTGTAGAAGTAAAATGCCCGAAGTGCAGCGGCAAGGCAGAAAGAGAAACAGATACCATGGATACTTTTGTTGATTCCTCGTGGTATTACGCGCGTTACTGCGACGCGCATAACGACGGCGTTCCTTTTGACGCTGCAAAAGGAAATTACTGGATGCCGATAGACCAGTACATTGGCGGAATAGAGCATGCGTGCATGCATCTGATATATTCGCGGTTTTGGTATAAGTTTATGAGAGATATCGGCATGGTCAAAGCCGACGAGCCTTTTACCAATCTTTTGACTCAAGGGATGGTTACTCTCGGCGGAAGCGCGATGTCAAAATCCAAGGGAAATACGGTAAGCCCGGACGAAATAGTCGAAAAGTACGGCGCCGATACCGCGAGGCTTTTTATACTTTTTGCCGCGCCGCCCCAAAAACAGCTTGACTGGTCATCAGACGGAGTTGACGGCTGCTGGAGATTTATAAACAGGATATGGAGACTCTGCGATCTGGCGTGCTCCAAATCCGAAACAGCCGCTTCAAAAGACGACATCGCCGGCATTATGAGAGTTATGCATCAGACTATTAAAAAAGTTACCGGCGACATAGAAAAAGAGTTTCAGTTCAATACGGCCATATCATCGGTGATGGAGCTTGTAAACGCGTTATATTCTTACAAATTCCACGGAAACGACGGCGGAGCTTCAAAAGAGGCGTATAAAGCCGTTGTTCTGCTGATGGCGCCGTTTACCCCGCATCTTTGCGAGGAGATATGGGAGAGGCTTGGCAATAAAGAATGCATTTCTTCTGCAAAGTGGCCTGAGTTCGACGAAAAATTTATCAGGCAGGACAACATAGAGCTTCCCGTGCAGATTAACGGCAAACTGAAGGGCAAAGTTATTGCGCCTTCCGAAGCAGGAGAAGCCGATATTAAAAAAATAGTGCTTGAAGATGAAAAGCTTTCGCAGTTTTTATCAGGCAAAGAGATAGTGAAATTTATCTTTGTCAAAGGGAAAATAGTCACGATAGTCGTCAAATAAAAAAGAGTGAAGAGTGAAAAGTGAGGAGTGAAGATACTACGAGGGCCTTTTGCCGTCATTGCGAGCACTGAAAGGGCGCGGCAATCCAGAGTAGTTGCAGTATCTCCACTCTTCACTCTTAACTCCCCACTCTGTCGTTAAAAGGGGCGCTCAATGAAAAAGTTTTTATTGTCGTTATCTATGCTTGCGGTGCTTACGGCAGGATTTGCCGGATGCGCGTCGATGTATGATCCTGCTCCCCAGATTTTGCCGGAGCACATAAAAAAAGTTTTCGTCAGGCCGCTTATAAATAATACCAACCAGTACGGCCTTGAGGCAAAGTTTACTCTGGCTGTTACAGACGAAATTTTAAGGGACGGCAGGCTTTCTCTGGTAAACAGCGAAAGCGAAGCAGACGGCATTTTGACCGGAGAGATAAAAAGATATATTCTTCAGCCGCTTACTTACGACGTCAACAATGTTACCGAACAGTATAAGCTCTGGGTTATAGTAAGCGTGTCTCTCATAGACAAAGAAAACAATGTTACTCTTTGGACCGAGCCGAATATGGAAGGCATTCAGATTTATTTGGATTCTACGAAAGCCGGCGCCATGAGCGGAGGAATGACCGAAGAGGAAGCAAGACAGATAATTTGGGAAAAATTGGCAAGAAACATAGTCAAGAGAACGGTAAAAGGCTTCGGCTCAGTCAGCAGCGTGTCGGAAAAGAAAGTACCAAATTAAAGGACAGAGTGAAGAGTGGAGAGTGAGGAGTGAAGATACGACAAACGGCAGTATCCTCTCACTTGTCAGGGAAAGGATTAAGGTGAGGGCGTGCCGTTGACTTTGCAGTATCTTCACTCCGCACTCCTCAATCTTCACTCTGTAGTTCGCATTAAATATGCCATTTCTTAAAATACAAGATTTTGACAAACACATGGCTGCAAACAAAATTTCTCCCGTTTATTTATTTGCCGGGGAGGAATTTTATCTCATTGACAGATGTCTTGCCGGGGCGGAACGCGCCTTAAATGCCGACGATTTAAATAAAGAAGTTTTTCACGCCGGAGAATCATCGGCCGACGATATTTTAAACGCTTTGCAGACGCTTCCTTTTTTGAGCGACAGAAGAATCGTTGTAATAAAAGAAACGCATAAGCTTAAAGCCGCAGACGCTGAAATTCTGTCGGGATATGTTTCAAATCCCGTAGAGACTTCGTCTCTCATAATGCTTTACCCGGGAAATTATAAAAAGGAATCGGTTTTGAAAAGAAAAGAGCTTATAAGCAAGTGCTCTTCCCTTAAAAGCTGCATAGCCGTTGACTGCCGCAGGCAGTACGAGAGCGAAGTAAAAGAATTTATAAAAAGC
>Ga0209629_10003100_pt1 | contig 11716 bp, 11 predicted proteins | sample TergutCu122P5_FD_187286 | JGI IMG/M metagenome (GOLD analysis project Ga0209629, IMG submission 187286) | Cubitermes ugandensis P5 segment gut microbial communities from Kakamega Forest, Kenya - Cu122 P5 (SPAdes) (version 2) | ecosystem: Host-associated > Arthropoda: Insects > Digestive system...
AGCCGCTGGAGTATCCCCATTCGGCGGAAAGAATCGGGATGTGTTTGCCTTTCGGGGCGTATTTGTCGATCATGTAACGCAGTTTCGCGTATTCGGCGATCACCGTTTCCGGGTCGGTTTGCCGATACGGATGCACGGAAACCGCGTCCCAGTATTCAAGTAGCCCCGCCTTGAAACATTTTTCGAGAAACGCAAGATCAATCTCCGACGTGGCCGGGCCGATATAAAGTTCGTTCGGTGCGGCCTCGCGAATCGCCTTACCGACCTCCAGTGCAAGGGCAATGTAATCGTCCGTGTTGGGTTTTGGCTTCCAAAACTGGATGTTCGGCTCGTTATACATCTCCCAGAGAATACCGCGACCCTGAAAATGCACAGCCGCCGCAGCCGCCCATTTTGCGAACGCCACCCGGCCTTCCGGCGAGTGCGGCGAAAGATTATCATCGTAGTGACGATTCGAATAATCAAAAATGTAAATCGGCCTGATCTTGTGTTTTTCCAGTGAATCGGTCAGACGTTCATAAGCGGAAAAATCGTAAACGCCTTTTTCACGTTCGATACCGTTCCAGGAGAAATCCATACGAATGATCGTCCCACCGGAATCGGCGAGCATCTCCATTTCGCCCGGTCGCGGGTCGGTAAAATGAATGTTGTAACCGAGCCCGTCCGGCACGACCATCGACGGCAACGCCGGTTTCTCCGCAAACGAGAATTGCGCCAATCCGAACAGCAAAACGGCAACAATCGGGAAAATCCGCATGATAAACCTCGTGACATTTCATTTGTGAAACAAGCAAAAAGACGAATAGTTTATTATACTCAAAACTCATTCGGATTTCATCATCCGGGCGAAAATTTTGCAAGAAAAATCAAAGCACGCGGCATGAACAAGTGCCCCGGCCGTGTTTGCACGCTGATTTGGGCACTCGTTTACGCTTCGTGCTCTGATTGGTTCCAATTGTCATGAGATGAGCTTATTCGGACATACCATACACGTTGCCGAGTTCGACGATGGTGTTGCCGACGAACAATTTCGGCGTGCCGTCTTCAAAAACCACCTTGTCGACTTTCCCGGTCACTTCGTTGCCGATGACGTCCAGACCGGTGATGTTTTTCCCAAGCAGCCCGGCAGCGGTTGACATCGACTGTCCCAGTTGCAATGACTCGATGCTTTTGGTCAAACCGTCGCTGGCGCTGATCGAACGAATCTGGTTGATCTGTTCGAGCATTTTCGAGTTGTCCATCGGATTAAGCGGGTCCTGACTTTGCAACTCGGCAATCATCATTTTAAGAAACGATTCCGTGCCGAGTTCCTGAAAACGGTCGTATTGGCCCGCGCTCGTGCCCGAACCGTCCGACGTTGACACCAATGAGGAAATTGTACTCATGATTTGTTTGTCCTTTATCTATTGTTTAAATCAGAACACGCAGCGTAAGCAAGTGCCCAAATATGGTTCGTTATATCTGATATGGCACTCGCTTACGCTTCGTGCTCTGATGAAAAAATTCCCTGACGTGATCACCCGACGACATCGACGTGATCGCTTTCCGGAGAACGGCGTTGCACGGGACGGGTTGACTTTGTTTGACGATCGTTTTTTGAAACCGCTTCCGTTTGGGAATCCGTTTCCGATTTCGGAAGCACGTCAATTTCAAACGAGGTCACTTCAAGGTTTTGGTCTTTCAGCTTTTGTTTGAGCGTTTCGACGTTGTCGAGCAGAATCTTTTTGGCGGTTTCGGATTCCGCTTCGAGCTTCGCGGCGACTTTCCCATGATCGATTTGCATCCGGACGGTGAGTGCACCCAACTCTTCGGGATGCAGTTTCATGCGAATGGTTCCCCCCTGGTTGGCGAACGACCGGAACACACTTGCAACGCGTTGCGTCAATTGCGCCTGATCGACCCGTTCCATGAGCGACGTGTTCGGGAGCGTTTGCGACACGGCAACGTCCTGATCCGTTCCATGCCGGTTTGCCTGCTGTCGGGCGGTGTCATGCGCCGGTGCTTGCTGCGCGTTCGATGTTTCCGCCAACGCTTCTTTGGTCAGCGTGTCCCGTTTTTTCTCTTTCGACTCGCCGACTTTGTTGAGAACCGACGCCGTTTTCGCATCAAGTTCGTCCCGGATTTTCGCCGATTCGTTTTTGCCGATCTGCGTCATTCCGGCCATCAAACCGGCCATCGAACCACCCGACGATCTTCCGTTCAACAGCATTTCAGCGGTTTTCGCATTGGCACGCCCCGCGTCGGTTGCGTTTCGCCCCGTCGGCGACTCCCGATCCGCCCCGGCAGCGTTTCCGTTTTGTTTGCGATTGACCGCGTCGCCGTTGATCGTGTCGCTGACGGTGAAACCGTTTTGCCGGTTCTGTTGCCGCATGTCCGTTTGTACCGCCGCTGCGTTGAGGGATTCCTTCAAAACCTGGGCGGCGGTCATCCCCGGCAAAGCGTCTTTCGATACGGCGTTTTTCGGCAGAGTGGTTCCAGACACGGTATTTTCCGGCATCACCAAAGCCCCCGGCGTTCCCGAAAGACCGCCCCATCCTGCACGGGCATTTTGCCCCGAATTCAACAATGCGATTTGTGATTTTTGCCCCGTTTCCTGCATCCGGTCTCCAGATAACGGCCCCTTTCCCTTGTCCGACTGGTCCAACAGGTCGAGACCGCGACGCATTTCCGAAGCGGTGTAACCGTTCCCTTTGCTTTCCTCACGTTTCGCGTTGGCGATGTCGTCTTCTTTTTTTTCGTCCGCCTGTTCAAGAATTTTGTTCCGCTCGTCGAGTGCCGACACCTTTTGAAGCTCTTTCTGTTGCAATTCGGTCAGTTGTGACGACTTCAAAACGGTCAAATATCGGGCAAAAAGGTCGTTTTGCTCTTGTTCCTTGTCATCCTGGCGATTGACGGTGCTGTTCCCCGCAACGTCAACGGTCGATTGACCGGTGTAAGTGATGTTCATGTTCCGTTCCTTGTTTCCTGTGGCGGCTTTTTTTCTCCGGCAAGTTTTTTCATGTCGTTGACAAGGGTTGCATCCGGCTCGCCGTTGCCGATGCGCCGCAAAATTCCGGCCATGCTTTTGAGTTCGTCCTCGAGTTGAAACACATTGATGATTCTCGACCGTCTCCTCGGTTCCAGTCCCTTGAGAATCATGATGACACGGGCATACTCGGCGTTTGTGATCATGTCCAAAATGTATTGCCTGGCGAGTTCCGGTTCGATGCTCCCGATGATTTCCGTCAACTCGGTGATCCCCTTGCTTTGCGACTCTTCCTGCAATTTTTTGAGTTGTTCCTGAAATGAAGCGAGCATGGCCGCGATTTCCTTTTTGATCTTTTCATTTTTCGCCTCTTCAATTGCGATCTGTCCGAGTGCTTCGGAAGCCGCTTTGCCTTGCAATTCGAGATTCCGGTCACGCATGGCCCGTTGGTCCAGAATATCCTGCCGGGTGATGTCCATCGTTTCCCTGAGCCAGGCTTCGCGGATTTTGTCCTCCGTTTGCTGCACGTCGAACCCTTGCGCCACGGCGAAAATTCTGGCGATTTTTTCGCCGTCGATCCGCCAGGCATACTTCACATAAGCCCCGAGCAAAAGCATCGCGAAAAACAGACTTGCCGCACCGTACAGCACGAGTATCCCGCTCCACCGCATCAGTTTTTCGATCATGTTTCGACCTTTATTTTTTCGCATGTCCTCATCAGAGCACGAAGCGTAAGCGAGTGCCAAGTCAGCGTGGTCACGACGTGGCTACCGTTATTCTGTATTTTCATGATTTCGCAGGAAAGGGACGACAAAAAAATCCGTGTTTTATCCGTGTCAATCCGTGGCTGAAAATACAAAGCTCGGCGGTTACGGAGGCACTCGCTTACGCTTCGTGTTCTGATTGCGCGTCTTTGTGTTGAATCCTTCTCGCGCTCCTGATATTTGCAATTTCGTCGAATCCGGCGATTTCCTTTGCTTCGAGTGCCGAATCGTAACGCTCCTTGAGTTTCTCATGAAACTTTTCCATGATTCGCACCTCCTTGTCCGCTTCGATGACCGCCTGCCGCCGCCGCTCGACCTCGACGAGCAGCTTTTCAAGGTGTTCTTCCATCGCTGTCTTTTGGGCAAGCAAAAATGCCTCATGCCGCCGCAACCCGATCAGGTCATCGACATTGATTTCACCGCCCGCCGCCAGCCGGCGTCCTTCCTCCTTGGTTGCCTTGATCTCATGTTTGATCCCTTCGAGTTTTTCACGGATCACTGCTTCCGCTTCAAGTGCCTTGGCCAGTTCGGTCTGCCGCTCCTTGCGAACGTTCTCGCGTATCTTCTGTAAGGGTTTTAAGCGGAAGTTGAACATAGTGGCTGGGAGCGGGGAATATGAAATCCCTGTTATTTCTTTGCCCTTACAGGACATTTGGCACTCGCTCACGCTTCGTGCTCTGATTAATCTGTGCCCTGATTGAAATGACCATGTTGTTTCTGCACGTCCTAATCACTTGTTTCCTCGCCGAGCATCAGTTTGGTGAGGCGTTCGACGGTTTCCCCGAGTTTCGCCTCATCGTCGACGCTCTGTTGCAGGAACTGGTCGATCAACGGTTTCATGTCGATCGCGTGATCAATATCGGGATTGCTCCCTTTGCGGTACGCCCCGATTGAAATGATGTCTTCGTTGTCGGCGTAAATGCCGAGCAGACGACGCATCGCCCTGGCCGCTTTGAGATGTCGTTTGTCACAGATGTCGGGCATGAGACGGCTGATGCTGTCAATCGGATGAATGGCGGGGTAATGCCCCCTTGTGCCGAGTTTTCTCGAAAGCCAAATGTGGCCGTCGAGCAGTCCCCGGACGGTGTCGCCGATCGGGTCGTTTTGATCGTCCCCTTCGACGAGTACGGTAAAAAAAGCGGTGATGCTTCCGAGCGGGGAACGCCCCGCCCGCTCGACCAGTTTCGGGAGTATCGCAAACACGGACGGCGGATAGCCTTTCGTTGTCGGCGGCTCCCCGGCGGCAAGTCCGATTTCACGCTGGGCCATGGCAAATCGCGTCACCGAGTCCATGAGAAAAAGAACGTCTTTTCCGCAATCGCGAAAATACTCGGCAATCGACATCGCGGTCATGGCGGCTCGCATGCGCATAAGAGCCGGCTCGTTCGACGTGGCGACGACGACGACGCTTTTTCGCATTCCTTCCTCGCCGAGGTCGCGTTCGATGAAATCGTTGACCTCACGACCGCGTTCTCCGATCAAACCGATGACATTGACATCGGCATCGGTGTAACGGGCCATCATCCCCATGGTCACGCTTTTTCCGACCCCGGAACCTGCGAAAATTCCAAGCCGCTGTCCGCGTCCGCAAGTCAACATGCCGTCGAGGGCACGAATGCCCGTTGACAAAATCTTCTTGATTCGCGGCCGGCTGCAAGCGTCCGGCGGTTCCGCCTGAAACGGAATACGATCGTTCAGCACTGGTTCCGGGTGACCGTCGGCCATTTTTCCCATCGCATTGACGACTCGCCCCATCAATCCGTTACCGACACGCAACCACGGCACGGTTTTGACGAGCGAAACGCGATTGCCCCGCCGGATTCCGTTCAGTTCCGCAAACGGATACAAAATCGTCAAGTGGTCGCGAAAACCGATCACTTCGGCCAACAGCGGCTCGTCGCCGTGCCGTTCAATATGCACGAGTGCCCCGATCGGCGCCGGAAGCCCCGTCACCGAAATCGTCAGGCCGAGTGTCTGCATGACCGACCCGACCATCGTGACCGGCAAAACGGTTTTGATCTGTTTTTCAATCGTTTGCATAAAGTGATTAGTGATTTAGTGATTAATGATTAGTCTTCCAATTGAAACTTTTCACTATTCATTGTTCATTTTTTTCTTTCATTTCCTTGACCAATTGCTTGATTTTTGCGGCCAGTTTCCGGTCGTCGGCAATGATTTTGTCAAAACCTTCGCTTTGCTCGGGCGTCATGTAACTTTTGGCCAATTCCAGTGCGGATGCGGCAAATATTAATTGACTTGCAGCACCACTCAAAACGATTGATTGTTCAGTCATAGGCATGATTTCAATTTCCTTTCATAATAACCTGTCAAAAAACAAACAATGATTGTTTTTATTCCATTTCCCTGACTTCATGCAATTTCATTTCAATTTCCTCGATGAGTGTTTCAAAGAATTGCACCAGCTTGGGCTGATGCTCCTGCAAAACATCACTGGCCAACCCCAATGCCGAGACACAGAGTCTCAACTGCGAGGCCATGTCATTGATCATTTTTTTCATTTCTTTTTGCGTCATTGCAATTTTTCCAAAATATTGCCGGTGAGAAAATATACTATAATCCATTGAAATTTCCGGTGAGCGCGTCCGTTTACCCTTTGGGAAAACGGACTCCCGTGTCACATTGTGCCGGTATTTTCAACCGTCTGCGGTATATCAATATTGCTCCAATTCCGACACAATGCGTTCCAGTCGCGATTCGATGCGCTGGTCGATGATTCCCTGTGTCGTTTCGAGGTAACAGCCGCCGGAAGCGACCCGGATGTCGGAAATAATCTCCGTTTCCGCCGCCGGAGTGATTTCGCGGACAAGCGTGTCGATTTGCGATTGCAACGCTTCCACGTCGTCCGGATTCATCCGGATTTTCAAACGCATGCTGCCGACGGCAAGCTCAAGCGCCTCGCGCAACAACCGGAGCGGCACGTCGATCATGTTCGGCAATTCTCTGGAAATCGCCTGGTGTGCAATGGCGGAGGCAACCCGCAAGGCACCCTGTTCCCAGCTCGCGACGAACTTGTTTTCGGCATTCGACAAATGTTCGACCGCCGCTTTCAAGGCCGGCATCAATGTCGCAAGCGATTCACCCGTGATGCGGTCCGCTTCCGCTTTGAGCCGCACGTCGTAATCGGCGAGTGCCTGTTCCTTTCCAGCATCATAACCTTCCGCGTGACCCTGTTCGTATCCGGTTTTCCGCCCCGACTCGCGGGCTTCCTCGTATTTGGCCGCTTCGATTTCCTGACGCAGCGATTTCACCTGTTCCGCTTCGACGTTCAACTTTTCCTGCCGCGCATGCAATTCTTTTTCTTTTTTGGCAAGTTCCGCCCGTTTGTCGACGAGTTCCTGATTGATCCGGTCGCGCAAGGAGATGATTTCCTTGCGGGCGTTTTCCGCAATCCGCGCCGCCTCCCCGCGAACGGTGTTCAGGTATTCGTCCGCCTTTTCCTGAATGTCCTCGAAATTGAACGGCGTCGGGCGATAAATGACTTGTCGGGGCTGGTTTAATTGCATTTTATCTCTCATGCTGCGTAATCGAAGGCTGCCGGTCGTTCGGCGATAAATTGCGGCATGTTGTTCAACGGATCATTCAAGGAAATGTCGCCGGTCATTTCCTGTTCGATCCATTGCACGGCTCCCTGCAAAACACATTGCCGGGCATACATCCGTTCGTCGGAAGACGTATCGGCCAGTTGCAGCGTCATGTCGCGCAAAATCAGGCGTTCGTAAACGGGATATTGGGCAAAAACGCGTTCGGCAAACGTTTCACCGGCACCGAGGAGCGATTTGACGACGATTTCGTGCGGCAGCGTCCGGAACAACCTGCCGAGTTCATGATCTTCAAGCGTCGCAAGATGTCCGAACGTCAACGGCGGTTCACAAGTGTCGTCATAATAATAAGAGTCATCAACACGATATTCCGGCTCCGTTCGGTCTCCGGCGGACATTTCGTCAAGCCCCGTCATGATGTCCCGGTTGAGTTCGTGATCGACGACCTGTAACAATTGTTCCAGCAGGGCAAGACCCGGTTTCCGCTTCGAAACCGATTCCAATTCACGTTCCCACCGGTTTTTGAGCATGGCATCAATCTCGTCAAGGATCATTTCATCCGTCTCGTCAAGTTGCGTCAATCGCCGGATGATTTCCCGTTTCAACGGCTGTTCGAAACAGGCAAGCACATCGCCGGAATACTGCGGTGCCATTTGCGAAAGCACGACGGTGATGAGCTGTTCCCCTTCTTCGGCCAAAAATCTGGCTGTGTCAAACGGCGGCATTTTCGGTAAATAATCGAATCGTTTGCGTGTTTCCGTTGCTTTGGAAACCGGTTCCGAAGAAATTTCGGTCCGTTTTTGATCCGGATTCGGTCCCGCGTCGAATCCGTGCCCGGTTTCCATCGCGTCTGCTTGCTTTGTTTTGGTTCCCGCTTCCGAAAATTCGCACAAATCGACGCCGTCCCCGGAAAACACCCGCCGGTGTTGTTCGTGACTTGATTCAGAACGGGTATTTTTATCTTTCGGCGGATTTTCCCTTGTTTTTACCGCATCTTTCCGGCAAGTCGCGTTTTGATTCAAAAACTGGAAAAGTGCGTCGCTGATTTCATCATGCGAAAGCCGGTGCATGGCAACCATTTCGCGACGAATCGCTTTCGCTTCGTCCGCAGGAAGACGTTTTAAAAGGTCGCTGGCCGCATCCCAATCGAGACCGCTCAAAAAAACCGCCGCTTTACGAATTCCGTTTTGATCCGGTTGCATGATTACGTTTCCCGATTCGTGTTGCCGATCCATTGTTTGACGATTTTTGCCGCGGTATCGATGTTTTCGTTGATCAGTTCGCCCGCGTTATCCACCAGCGTTTTCGGCGCGTGTTTTCCAAAGCCCTGCAATGTCCTGATACGTTCGATTTCTTTTTCATCGAGACCGTATTGTTCCCAAATATCGCCGGTGTTGCCCGTTGACAAATCACGCGTCGATTCACCCGTTGCTCCATTCGTCGATGATTCGCCGGAATTTCCTTCTTCCACAAGGTCGTCTCCTTCCAGATGACGATGCTGCAACGAGGCGACCTTTCGTGCAAAACGGGTTGCTTCCTCGTTTTTCAGTTGTTCGAGTGCCGAAAAAATTTGTTTTGCCCGATTTTCGGAAACCTTGCTTTTGACGGGACGCGGCAGCGGTTCAAGTCGTTTTCTCGCCGCTTCCATCGCATTAACCACATCGTCCGGCGAGAGCTTCTTCGGATATTCAATGTCGTCCGGATTCACCTGTTCCGGAAGTTTGTAATCCGGATTTTTTTTGAGGATTTTCTTCAATAAAAGAGCGTCGCGTTCCCGGCGTTCTTCCGCCAATTTGTGCGTGACCGCTTGCGCCTCTTTGAGAGTCAACCGGTACGGTTTCAACCAAAGCACGATCCCTTTGGCCGCGTCGAGGATGCTCCCGACCTTTCGCCGCCAGACGATGCGACGTTCATTGTCCCGTCCGAGCAGTTCGAGCAACCGTTCGATTTCATCCGGTTCAAGCCCCAGTTCGGCCGGTAACAATTCCCCCTCAATCTGGTCTTTCAGACCATGATTGCGATCGGTGATTTTTTTCGGCCCTTTCGGCTTTTTTTTTCCAAACAAACCCATTGTTACCGCTCTTGCATTCCCATGTTTCCGTCATTTGCGAAACATCTGTCTGTGACCGACCGCCGACATGAATTCCTGTCCCCTGAAAACCACCCCGTGTCCCCTCTTAATGTTCCTGCACGGCAACTTTGCCGATCCACTGGCGCAATACGTTCGCGGCGGCATCCGGATTTTCGGCGACCAGTTCACTGATCTCTTCCTGGAGCGACCGTACCGATTTATTAAACGGTTCAAGCGTTCTGGGAACGGCCATTTCCTCCTCCTCTTCGTCAAAAGCCCCTGCGGTTCCTTTGGAACCTTTGGTCCGTTCCGGTTCGACATGAGGCATTTCCGCCGCTTCATAAATGATGATCGGCTCCGGTTTTGCCGGACGTGTCACGCCCCAGAGCACACCCAGCGCAACGGCGATGATGCCGAACAGCCCGACCGTTTTCCAGTTGTCGGAAAACCAGTACATTACCGATTGCGAGCCGCTCAGAATGCGCGGCGGAAGTGGCGGCGTCTCGTGATACGGAACAATGGTCACGAATCTGTCGAGTGATGCTTCTTCCACCCCTTCGTTTTCCTGCTTGATGAGCGTGATGATTTGCTCTTTCATCTGGGCGATTTGCGTCGTGACCCAGGCGTCGAGTTCATTTTGCTGCGGTTCCTGCTGTTGTTCCCCATCCGCCGGCGGATGGGCGAGTTCCCACGTCCTCCTGAAATAAGAATACGGCACCCGCAGACTGACCGACAACGATTTCGGCGGAAGCGGCACGAACGTCACGGTCCCTTCTGTCCCCTGCATGACGTTGGCGATGCGGTCACGGTTGAAATTTGCCGTGTGACTGCTCCCGGAAGCCGCATTGGCGTTATTCAGTGGAAGCGGAACATTGATTCCACCCATATTTCCTTGTGCTTCGTAACCCGGACGCAGTCCCTGTCCCACTCCCTTGCTTTCGACTTTGCTGTTTTCCGTGTCGCTGACGCCGATGGTCGGCCTGCCGTGCGAGACCTCAAATTGTTGCCGCGTCAGGTATTTTTCCAGTGAAATCGAAGCGGTAACACTCAAACCCTCAACATCGCGGAACAGTCGGCGGATTTTTTGCTCCCAATTGACTTCCGCCTGACGCTGCCGGTCGAGATAGGAGCCGTCACTCCCCTGAAACCATTCCCTGTTCCCTTCCCAGGTGCTGCCGGTCCGTTTGTTGGTGATCGTAATGTTCGTGATGTCATCAATCCCGGCGGCGTTTTTCACAATGGCGGCAATCCCCCCTTTGACGCGGGAGTCGAGTTCGTCGTCCGTTTTCGGCCACACGGAAACACTCGCTGACCGGACAATTTGGGATTGCATGTCTCTGGTCACTCTCCGTTCGCTGATCAAAACATTGGCGTCGTCCAGCGCATACATGGTGCGAAGGTCTTTTGAAATGCTCAATTGCAACGCGGCGATTTGCCGCTCTGCCATCAATGCCTTCGAGTCCAACGGCGTTGCGTTTTTCGACGAATTCATCATGATCGCAACCGGATCGCTGGGGATCGCCCCCCCTTTGGACAACGCTTTGATGTATTTGTCCTCCTGTCTGGCCGGAACTCTCAGGCGAAACCCTTCAAACGTGTAATCTCTCAGCCCTTCGTTCCCCAGGGCTTCGATGGCGAGACGCTGTTCGGACGGGGAAAACTGATACCCGTTCAAAAGAAACGTGTCCCGCGTGGTGAAACCGCCGCCGGTCATGCCGGATGCGAACAGATACACAACGCTCACCACCAGCACGCCGGCGAGCAGCCCCGCGATGATCCGAATGCCGGGCGTCATCCCGTAATACAAGTCGCGTATTTGTTCCCAGGTGTTTTTCAGCATGTTTGATGAAATTGATTTTGAATTTTATGTAACTGTTCCGGATTTGATTTCATGCAAAAACGCAAAGAAGACTATTGACCCGGACAGAAAAGTTTGACAGCAGCGACCAACGGAAGCTGCTGTGTTCGTGGCCAATACGGTTGGAATCGCTCTCAACTTTTGTGTCCATACCAATAAGAACGCAAAGAGTTTTTTAAGAATTCTTTGCGTTCTTTGTTTGCTTCGCGTCTTTGCGTGAAATCTCCAGTTCTGCGTGAACGGTTACGAATTTTATTCCCAATTTGTCGAACAAGTTCGACCGCTAAACCCTAATGTTTTGAATTTCCTGGAACGCGGCGACGAGTTTGTTGCGTATCTGCATCATCAGTTTGAATGCGATGTCCGCTTTTTGCACGGCGGTCAGCACTTCGGCGGTTCCGATGTCGCCGCCGGTCATCAACGTTTCCACCGCCGTGTCGGCATTCTGTTGCAGCGAGTTGACTTCGCCGATGGAATCGGCCAGCAATTCGCCGAACG